>Ga0105340_1000323_pt1 | contig 23427 bp, 29 predicted proteins | sample EasRivMeERMLT700_FD_89676 | JGI IMG/M metagenome (GOLD analysis project Ga0105340, IMG submission 89676) | Soil microbial communities from meander-bound floodplain in the East River, Colorado, USA - East River MetaG ERMLT700 | ecosystem: Environmental > Terrestrial > Soil > Floodplain | place...
ACGCGGGAAGTCGAGAAGGCGAACCAGGCCTTTGGCGGCCTGAGCGAGGAGGGGATCAAACAGGTCATCGCGCGATCGAGTGAGTACCTGGCGGCCGGCCTCAAGCTCACGCCGGCGATCCAGAACGTCCGGTACGCGCATCTCGACTTGTTGGCCGCGCTGATCCCGGTCACGAATAACACGAAGTTTCTGCTCGACCACACGCAGAGCGCCCTGCCCGCCTTCCGGGCCTATGGCGACGAGGTCAGCGGCCTCAGCGCGAAATATCAGCACTTCAACAACATCCTCGGCGATGCCCCGAACGGCATGGCGCGGATCTTCGCCCTCCTCAACAAGACGGGCACCGGGCCGCTCCCCGCGATCGGCAACCAGTTGGAGGAGTCGCTCACCGCCGGGGCGATGCGCTTCGTGCAGGGGTTCCCGCAACTGCTCGAGGCGGCGGGCGCCGGGCGCGGGGTCGGCCAGCAACTCGGGGCGCTGGTCGGCGAGTCGATCGGCGCGGCGATGCAACTGGCCATCAAGGACGCGCTCAAGGAGACGAGCAAACTCAACCAGGCCGGCGCGGCGATGGCGGTCCCGATCGTCACGCAGATGTTCACCGAGGTGTTCCGCAATATTGTCCAGGCGCAGGGCGCCGCGGAGCGGTTTCAAGAGTCCCTGCGCGAGATGACGGCCGACCTGCACACGCAGCTCGTCGGCCCCAACAGCCCGTATGAGGACTTCGAGGACCTCGAGGCGGCCGCGAACGACCTCGGCCTGACGTTCCAGGATGTCTGGAACCCGGATGGCGTCAACACCTTCGGCCACCACTTGCAGGAGCGCATCGACGAGTTCAAGGAACTCGAGCGTGCCGCGGAGGCGTGGAAGAAGAAAGTCACGGGCGCCATCGATGAACTCGGCGACGCGTTGCACGACTTTGGCGGCACGGTGCCCAAGTCGCTGCGGCCGATGATCGAGACGCTGCTCGAGTCCAAGGATCTCACCGGCGACATGCGCGAGGCGCTCGAAGGGCTGGCGGGCGATCCCACCTGGCAGACGGTCGCCGCGCGCGCCGAGGCGCTCGGGATCAAGTTGGCCGACTTGGGGCCGAAGTTCCAATCCGCGCGCCTCCATGACATCGCATTCGGCTTCCTGCACGACCTCCAGCTCTTCGAGGACTGGGGCGTCGACATGGACGGCGCCCTGCGCGGGATGGCGGACGAGCTCTCCACCCTCTACCAGGAGGCGAAGAAGGGCGAGATCACGCTGCCGGCGTCGCTGCGGCCGTACATGCAAAAGCTCATCGATCTCGGGCTCCTCGTCGACGACACGGGCAAGAAGGTCGACAGCCTGGACGACATCAAATTCGAGGACATGGAGGACACCGCGCTCGGCCAGATCAAGACGATTCTGGAGGAGATCGCGCAACTCCTGCGCGACGGGCTCCCGCGCGCGGCGGAAACCGGCGCGGAAGAGGTCGCGCGAGCCTTCAGTCGCAATCCGATCGTGATTCCGATTGTGTGGGGCTCGCCGGGCGCGCCGCCGAGCCAAGCCGTGCCGCGCGTGCCGGCGCCAACGGCGCCGACGATTCCCGGGCCGGTCGTCCCGCGGATCGGCGATCGCGGGGGGGCGCAGGGCGAGTACGTCGACTACGGCGCGACGTCGCCGGACCTCGCAGGCGACGGCGCCAGCGCGACGCCGATCAATATCACGGTGGTCTCGACGCTCGACGGGCGCGAAGTGGCGCGCAACCAGGTGCGGCACATCCCGCGCGCGTTGCAGCTCGCGGGGCTCTGACGCGATGGCGATCACGTTTGTCGCCAGCACGACGGCCACGCCCGGTGCCAATGGCGGGACGACGGCGGCGATCAATACGACCGGCGCGACGCTCCTTGTGATCGGCGTCTCCGCCTATGTCGGCGCCGGGGGCACGGTCACCGTCAGCGATTCCAAGGGCAACACCTATACCGGCACGCCCGCGGTCGTCGCCGCCGGGCAATTTGCCCATCGCTTCTTTTACGCGCTCGCGCCCGTGGTCGGCACGGGCCACACCTTCACCGCGACCGGCACGGGGATTTACCCAGCGATCCTCGTCCACGCCTTCGCCGGCGTGGCCGCGTATCAGTTTGCGACCGGCGCGACAGGCGCCAGTGTGTCGAGTCTCGCGACGGGTGCGCTGACGCCCGTCAGCGATGGCGCGCTCCTGCTGACCGGCGACTGCGGGCAAGCCACCGTCACCGACACGATCTCGTCGCCCGCGGGCTTCACGCTCACCTCGGTCCCGCAAGTTGGCGGGACTAATTGCCAGGGCGGGCTCGCCTATGCGGTGCAGGCGACCGCGGCGGCCGTCAATCCCACTTGGGGTTTTAGTCCCGCGCAGTCACAAGCCGCCGTCACGCTGGCCGTCTTTCTCGCGACGACGCCGACCTACGCCTTCGGGCGCGTCCAAGCCACGCCGAAAGTGACGACCGTGGGCGATCTGACGTCTGTGGCGGTGACGTTTGGGACGGCGCCCACCGTCGGCCACGGCGTCGTGATGGCGGTCATCAGTCACAGCAGTACCGCAGTGACCGCGGTGACCGACACCGCCGGCAACACGTACGTCCTCGCCAAAAGCCAGTCGGAAACCAACCTGCCCGATACGGTCGACCTGTATGTCTGCGCGGCGATTACCGCCACCGCCACGCCGTTCACGGTGACGGCGACGGGCGTGTCCACGCGGCGGATCGCCGTCGCCATCGAAGCCACTCTCCCGCTCGTCGTCGATCAAACCGCGGGCACGAACGGCGTGGGGAACACGGGGGGCGTGGGGCCGACGGCCGCGGTCGCCGGCCCGGATAGTTTCGTGGTCGCCGTCGTGGGCCAAGCGTCGGCGATCGTCGTGGTGGCGGGCGCGTTCCCCGCGTGGACGCAAGAGGCCGAAGAAGTCGCCGCGTCCGTGCGCGGGGAAGTGGACAGTCGCTCCGTGCCGGGGAGCGCGGGATCGGGCCAGAGTGCCGCCTGGACGTTTGACGGAGCGACCTTCTGGGTCGGGGCCATCGTCGCGTTCAAAGCGGGGACGCCCGCGCTGGTGACCGTGCCCGACGTCGTCGGGCTGACCGCGGCGGCGGCGGACACCACGCTTGTCGGGGCCGGGTTCGTGACCGGGACGGTGACGACGGCGCCGTCCTCCACGGTCGCGGCTGGCCTGGTGATCGCGCAGAGCCCGGCCGCGGGCGCCAGTGCGGCGCTCGGATCGGCCGTCGATCTGGTCCTCTCCAGCGGCGTGGGCCGCTGGACGCTCGTCATCGCGGGCGTCGACAAGACGCCGATTGTCGACAGTCTCTCCATTACCTGGGCGCTCAACGAGCGCACCCGCGCGACGGCGGTGCTGAGTGACACGATCCCCGATCGGTACGCCGAGATTACGAGCACGACGAAAGACGGGGGCGCGCTCCTGTTCGGCGGGTTGATCCTGTCGCGCGCGTTTGCCGGGCGCAATCAATACGATCCCGACTTTCAAATGACGCTCGATTGCGGCGACTGGTTCGCCGCCACCGATTGGGTCCACGCGACGCTCGCGTACGCCGCCGACGTGCCGCTCGAAGCGGTGCTCGTCGATCTCGTCGACGGGTATCTCGCGCAGTACGGGATCACGCTCGACGCCGCGCAAGCGACTGGCCCGACGCTCGCCCCGTTCTCGTGGGTGAGTAAGCGGGTGTCGGATGCGATTCGCGAACTCACCGATCGCACCGGGTATGTGGCGACGATGTCGCCGACGAAAGTGTTACGGATGATCTTCCCGGGCACGCTCGCGGCGCCGTTCGCGATCACCGAAGATGCCACGCACGTGCAAGAGTTGTCGTGGCGCGACCACGATCAAGCGGGCGGCGGCGCCGTCAATACGGTGCGCGTGATTGCCGGCCCCACGGGCGCCCACGATCGCGGGTACGAGCGGCACTACGGCGATGGCGTCACACGGGTCTGGGAACTCGACGCGCTCTTTATCACCGAGATCGGCGCGCTCCATGTGTTCAGTGAGGGGGCCGGCGGCTATCCGCTCGCGACCTACGGCGTCGACTTCTGGCCCGACGGGCAAGATTATCCGTGGTCGCAGGATCCCGTGACGAACACGATCCGGCAACGCGCCGATCAACCCGTGCTCGCCGCCGACGACTACTGGTGGCTCGACGGCTATATCGCGTCCTACCCGATGACGATCACGGCGACGTGTCCCGAGATGAGCGCCTCGCCCGCGCCGCCGGTGATCGAGCACGTCGAGATCCGCACGGATGTCATGTCGCGGCCCGTCGCGCAAGAGATCGCCGACGCGCTGATCGCGCAGCTCGGCGGGTGCGCCTCGAGCGGGGGGCCGCCCGAAGTGATCACGTTCCGGACGGACGAAGACGGCGTCGAAGTCGGCCAGGCGATCACCGTCGATCTCCCGACGACGCGCTCGATCGCGGGCGAGTTCGTCGTCACGAGCGTGGCGCTGTCGATCGTGCTCGACCCCGACGCCGACACCGAACCGTATTGGCTCTACACGGTGGAGGCGCAGGACAGCGACCTCTATCAGGGCTCGTACTTGACGGGCTGGCGCAAGCTCACCGGCACGGGCGGCGATGCGGCGGCGGGGTCGGGCGGCGGCGTCGCGTCGGGCGGCCTGGGCGCCGTGATGCAGTCGCCCGCGTACCTGGGCGGATCCCGCGGCGTGTCGGTGTCGGCGAGCCCGGCCGCCTGGCTCCCCGTCGTCAACTACGTGCCCTTCATTGCGCCCGCGTCGTTTCTCGCCCGCGTCCGCGTGGAACTCTTCGCGCTCAATCCGGGCGTCACCGCCCAGGCCCGGCTCTACAACGTCACGGCCGCGGCGGCGGTCGCCAGTTCGTCGGTGGTGACGTCCTTGACCGCCGTGGCGGTGTCGTTCGGCGCCGACGTGGAGATCGGCAAGGCGTACCGGCTCGAAGTGATTGCGGGCACCGCCGCCGAGGGCGTGTTCGCGATCGGCACGATTGAGGCCGCATGAAAACCACCGACATCCATTGCGACACGATCCGCGTGAGCGGCGCCCTGTACGAGCGGGCGCGCGACGTGCCGATGGGGATCTGGCAGCCGTACGCGATCGCGTGGACGGGCACCACGACGCACCCGGCGATCGGCAACGGCACGATCGCCGCCGACTATGCGCTCGTCGGGATGACGTGCCATGTCCGCATCGCGCTCACGTGGGGCTCGACGACGACGCCGGGCGCGGGCACGTACCGGCTCACGCTCCCGCACCGCTCCTCGGCGCACAAGACGGCGGTGCCCGCGTACTTGAACGTGCAAGATCGCTTCTACACGGGCGGCGCCCTGCTCGTCGCCGTGCCCGGGGAGTTGTTGCACGTCGTGATCGCGACGCCGAGCGGCGCCCGCGGGGTGCTCTGGGCGCCCGGCGAGCCGAACGCGATGGTGGCGGGGGATCAACTCATTATCGCGGGGGTGTTCGAGGTCAACGTGATCCCGCCCGTCGTGCGCGCGCCGGGCGATCCCGAGCCCGACGCCGAGGGCCAGTGAAGCGGCGGGTCCTCGCCCTGGTGCTGCTCTTGGGGAGCGGCTGCGCCTCCCATGCGTTGTGGCTGCGCGGGAGTCCGCCGGTGTTGGAAGACTATGCGGCGGTCCATGTGCGGATCTATCGCCTGGGGCTGGACTGTCGGCTCGAAGTCATCACGAAGACGGACACCGTGGTCACGTTGCCCACCCGGTGTCTGACGGTGCCGCACGTCGCGCGGTAGGGAAAAGTGCAGGGAAACCGGCGTAATTCGTAAATCCCAGAGGGGCTTCGATCCCCGCCCCCGGCACTTTTCCATGCAATCCGTGACTCGTCCGTAACCGTCCGCTAGGCCACGCCACCATCCAGTGCGCCGACGATTCAGGCCGAATTCCTAACAAAATCGGCGCCTGCAGGGAATCCTGTATAATCCGTAACGTGCCGCTGGCGTCCGTAATACACCGTGACAAGCCGGGCTATCCGGTAGGGAAAAAACCGCCTTTCCCTGCACCAGACGCCCTCCAGCGGAAAAGTCCCTGCATGGTGACCGAAAGTCCCTGCAGCTCATAGGAGCACCCAAGCATGTTGACCGATGTCCTCATCACGAAAACGAAACCCGAACCCACCCGCGAAGTCCGTCTCAATGACCACCAGGGCTTGCACCTGGTGGTGCTGCCCAATGGCCGCCGCTACTGGCGGTGGGACTACACCTTCCAGGGCCGCCGCAAGCAGCTCTCGTTTGGCAAGTACCCGATCGTCACATTGAAGGCCGCCCGCGAGCGGCAGCGCACCGCACAACTCCTCCTCACGGACGGCACCGACCCGAGCGAGGCCCGGCGCGAGGAGAAGGTCGCGAACGTCACCACGATGTTTACCACCCTCGCCACCGAGTACCTCGAGAAGGCCGCGCGCACGCTCGACCCGAAAACGATCAGCAAGAAGACCACACTCATCGAGCGGTATCTCTACCCGACGCTGGGCACCAAGCCGATTGCCAAGATCCTCCCGGCCGATGTCTTCGCGGTACTGGCGCCGATCGATCGGCTCGGGCGCCACGAGACGGCGCACCGAGTCCGCCAGCTCGCGAGCGAGGTGTTCCGGTTCGCGACTGCCAGCGGCCGCTGCCTGATGGACCCGGCCGCGCACCTGGTCGGCGCGCTCACGCCGGTCACGACTCGACACCATCCCGCGCTCATCGCGCCGAAGGATGTCGGGCAACTCCTCACCGCAATGGACCACGCCGACGGCTCGCCGTTTGTGTGCGGCGCGCTGCGCCTCGCGCCGCTGGTGTTCGTGCGGCCGGGTGAACTCCGGAACGCCATCTGGAAGGAGTTCGACCTGGATGGGGCGATGTGGCGGATCCCTTCGGCACGCATGAAGGTCGACACGCATCTCGATCACCTGGTGCCGCTCTCGAAGCAGGCCGTCGCGATTCTGCGGGATCTCAAAGCGCTGGCCGGGAGTAACCCGGTGGTGTTCCCGGGCATGAAGCATCCGAGTCGGCCGATCTCCGATGCGACGCTGCCGACGGTGCTCCGCCGCCTCGGCTACAGCCGCGAGCAGCAGAGCTTCCACGGCTTCCGCACCATTGCGGCCACGCATCTGCGCGAGATCGGCTTCGACAACGACCTCGTCGAACTGCAACTGGCGCACAAGATCAGCAACCCCGTGCGCGCGGCCTATGACCGGGCCGCCCGGGTCCCTGAGCGCGTGGCCATGATGCAAGCCTACGCAGATCATCTAGACCGGCTGAAGGGCGGGAACGTGGTCGACTTCACGCCGCGGCGGGCGAGCGCCGGCTAGGAGTAGACGTTTGGCTCCCGCCAAATTTCCGCCGGGCTCGTGTGACGTGGCACGTCACATTCTGAGGCGGTCCTTGTTGGTCTAGTTGTTGCTCGTTCTGGAGGCGTGATGACGCGTGTATTGGTAATTAGTGTGGCACTACTGGTGATGACAACGGCCGGTCTGGCGGCCGAGAAACAGGTGGCGGTCTACCTCGTCCCGCCCACGGCCCCAGGGGAATTTCAGGACCCGGCCCTCTTGCAACGGATCGCCGCGACGCGTGATCTGCGCGAGCGGATCAAGTGGGCGTGGCGCAAGGACATCGTCCTGGTGGACCGCCGCGAGGACGCCGTGGTGGTCGTCGAAGTGATCGACCGCGGCGCGCACGTGGCCGAGAAGGTCGTCATGGTCCAGGTGACGGTCGGCGAGTACACCACGGCGATCCAAGGGCGCAGTGAGACGAGCCACATCGCGACGGGCGACCTCCTGCTGGCCGCCGCCACCGAGTCCACCTGGAAATACGCCGCGTGGGATGCGGCGAAACAGTTGGGCGCGTTCATCCGCGCCAACCACCAGAAACTCAAGAAGTAGGCCCGGACCAGGACGCGCTATCGGCCCCCCGGCGGCGGGGGCCGCCGGCGCCGCATCGCTGCATGAACGGCGGCAAAGGCCGGCGTCGTGATGCTGTACTCCAGGCCGACCGGCTGCCCTTCCCACGTCCGCTCCAGCAGCGCACACGCCATTGGCACGAGCGCCTCGAGCGTGTCCGGCATCCGGACCGCGCCGATGTTCTCGGCATCGCCCGACCCGCGGATCGTCTCACCCGGCCACACCTCGAACAACCACATCGGCCCATGACTCTGGAACTGCGGATAGAGCCGCGGTAGCTCGATGTCGTGCAGCGCAATCCACGCGCCCGGCCGCATCACCGGCGCCAGGTGTAAGACATCGAGCAGCGGGAACGGATGATGGTGATTCGCGTCGATGAAGGCGAAGTCCACGCCGCCGAGTGGCATCGTGAGGCCAATCTTCCGAGCATCGCTGTCGAAGTCCTGGATCCATCGCGTCTGGTGCGTGGGGTACATCTCGTCGACGGCGGCCCCGACCGCCTTGCTGGGGTCGAAGTAGCAGGTCGCGCGGACGTCGACCGAAACCAGCCGCCGCGGCGGGGGCAACAAGTCGAGCGCCGCGAGCAAGGCGGCCGAGCTGGTGCCGGCGGCGACGCCGACCTCGACCACGAGCGCGGGCTGGGCCGCGGCGACGCGGTCGGCCAGGAACGCGAGATCGCCCAAGCTACACCCGCCCTGCACCCACGCCGGTGGCGGACGCAGGTCGAACAACTGAGGGGCCACGGCCCCGTCAGTCTACAAGCTACAAGACGGCGGCGAGCAGGATCCCGGCGAGCAGGCCCGCGCTGGGCCGCCGCGTGCGGGGCCGCCGCATTTTCGCGGGCTGGCGCCGCAGCGTCAGATCGAAGAGCTCAGCGATGGCTTGCGCTTCGAGGACGGCGCGCCCGGGGCGGACTCGGGCGATGGCTCGCAGTTGGGCGCACGCGCGCGTCAGGACCTGATTCAACTTTGGCGAAGAGCTCCAGGATGTTGATGAGGGGTCGAAGGTGGGCAACGGCGTGCGCGATGATGTCTTGTTGGTGCTCGATGATCCGTTGCTGTTTGCCAATGCGTTCGGACGTCGGCGCGAGTTTGAGACGACTAGATACATGCGACTCTCCGGAGGCGGTAGGCGGTGGAGGGGAGTCTGGGAGATCGGGCGGGTCAAACACGTCGAGACGGACGTCGTCGGGGTCAACAAAGAGCGCGCTGGCGGGGACCTCGAGAAACTCGGCAATCTGATCCACGTCTTCAAACCGGAGGCGGCGCCGGCCGCTGAGGACGTGCCCAATCCAGCCATCCGTCTTGCCGACGAAGCGCGCGAGATCGGCCCGCGCCCCGCGCTCGTCGAGGCGCACGGCGATATTGCGGCGGAGGGTGTCGAGGGTGCGGCTGGTCAAGGCGTGGAGTTTCACGGGCACAATGTTTACAAGGAGTAAACACCTTCACGCGCCGTGAAATCAAGCGCGATCGCCACACGGTCCTGTTTGCCAAGATAGTCCTTGACGTACATTGCCATCCCGTATAGCTTGCGGGTATCGTGAGCAATACGACGGGGCGGCGGCGCCTGGAGGCGTGGCTGAAGGCGTCGCGGCAATCGCGCCGATCGCTGGCGCGGGACATCCGCGTCTCACCGGGGTACGTCACGCACCTCCTTACCGGCACCCGCACGCCGTCGCTCCGGATCGCGAAACGTCTCCAGGACTTGACCGGGATTCCGGCCGCCGACTTCACGCCCCCCAGCTAACTCCGTTCCCGAGGAAAGGCCCGGTATGCCTGCCGCCGTGCGTGTCCCTGCTGCCGATCCGAAATTGCTGACGCTGCACGACGTGTGTCGGCGGCTGCGGCTCGGCCACTCGAAGGTGTACGCGCTTATCAAGGAGGGCCGCTTCCCGGCGCCGCTCAAGGTCGGCCGCGTGTCGCGCTGGGTGACGCGGGAAGTCGACGCGTGGGTGGAAGACCAGATCGCCGCCAGCGAACGGTGAGCGCCATGCGGGCACGACTGCTCAAGCCCGGCTTCTTTCAGAACGAGGATCTCGCCCGGCTACCCGTGCGGGCGCGGTTGCTCTTCGCCGGCCTGTGGTGTTTGGCCGATCGGGCAGGGCGCCTCGAGGACCGGCCGGAACGCATCCGCGCGGCCATCTTTCCGTACGAACGGGTCCGCGTCAGTGACCTGTTAGCGCGGTTGGAACAGGCAGGATTCCTAAAAAGGTATCAGTCCGCGTCGACGTGTTGCATTGCGCTGCCACGATTCGCCAAACATCAACGCCCGCATCATCGAGAACCAGAGAGCAATTTGCCGCCCGAGCCGCGGAAAGGTACGGCTCGGCCCCTACCTCGCCCACCAGATCCGGTAACTAGATCCGGTAAAGATCAAGATCCAGATCAAAAGATAACCGCTCCGCGGTCCGTGATTCCGTTCCGCGTCTACGCCGCGATCGCCACGCGCGCCCTGGCCGAGACCCGGACCGACGACCTGGGCGACCTCGCGGAGCAATTCAAAACCCTGTGCGCGCGGCAGGACGTGCCGTATGACGCCGAGACCACCCAGAAGGCCATCGACGCTGCCAGAGTGGCGCGGGCCAAGAGGCGCGCATGACGACGAAGTATCCCCGGTCGATTGACGAACCCGAATGCCCCTGGTGCGACGGCACCGGCGAGTGGGAAGTCGAGTACCCGGATCGCGCCACCGATGCCACCGGCGGCCAGGCGTTTCACGTGGAACGCTGCCCGTGCACGAAGTGCGGCGGCACCGGCGTCGCGAAGTTCGATCCAGCGGATCTCCTCGCGCGCATGAGGAACGAGCGATGAACAAACTTGCGAAGTACACAGAGCGGAGCAAGGGGCTTGCTAAGTACGACCCGAAGAAGGGCATGAAGAAGATCGCGTTTCTCGAAATGGTCGAGAAGCATTACGCGAAAGCAAAAGACGCTGGTCAACTGACGGCGGCAATCCGCGCCAAACTCGAAGCTCAAGCTGAATTTGTGCTCTGGTGGGATACGCAGGTCGAGAAACAAGACGGACGCCCGTCAGATAAGCGTCGCGGATCTGCGACGCTTATCGCTGGGCGTGACGGCCTCCCAGATCGGTCCTCCATCCATCGTTGGCGCGTGAAGCTTAACGATCCTGACAAGTTCGAGAAGACGTACATGGACATCTGCGCCAAGTACCCAAAACTGCTGGAGTTCGATCAGACCGCGCACGTCTCGCAGAACTCCGGCGAGAACGAATGGTATACGCCCGCCGAGTACATCGAAGCGGCCAGGCGGGTGATGAACGATGGGATCGATCTGGATCCGGCGACTAGCGTCGCGGCCAATAAGGTCGTACAAGCGGCGCGCATCTTCACGGTCGAGGAGAATGGGCTAAAGCAAAACTGGGCCGGCCGGGTCTGGCTAAATCCTCCTTATGCCCAACCACTGATCGACGAGTACGCCACCAAGCTCGTCGCGCACGTCCGCGCGGATGACCTCGAAGCGGCAGTCGTGCTCGTTAACAACGCCACGGAAACACAGTGGTTTCAGAAGATGGCCGCGGTCGCCGATGCGATCTGCTTTAAGAGCGGCCGGATCCGGTTCTGGGGTCCGAACCGCGAAGAGGGCACACCGCTCCAGGGCCAGGCCTTTCTCTACTTCGGCGCGGAAATCGACCGCTTTATTCGCGAGTTCCGCGCGTTTGGGTTCGTGCTCGTGGTGCCGGAGTAGTTAGGATGGACGCCCGCGCCTTCTTTCCCAAGCGAGAGCCAGGCCTGATTAATCATCGGCCCCGTGCCCGGCAGATCAACTGCTTTACCGGTCTCAAATTCGGAACGATCACGCCGACGGATCTCGATGGTCTCATTGATTACCACAATGAACGCTTTGCATTTTTGGAATTAAAACTGCGGGATGCGCCGGTTACAAAGGCGCAAGCGAAAGCATTCACTCGCGTTGTCGATGCGATCGAGATCGCAAAGAAGCAAGCGTGTTTCTTCGTGGCTGAACACACGGCGGATGATCCGATGGAGGATGTTCCGGCGGATCGCTGCCTCGTCCGGTGTTTCTACACGCACCAGAAGTGGCACCGCATCGTGGACGACATCACGCTGCTCGCGGCCCTTAATCGTTTTCTGGGATTTAGTACTGACCGCATCGCCTGCACGATCCTGACGTTTGAAGAAGCCTGTCGCGGGAGACCTTTTCAAGAGGACTTGTCCGCCACTCAAGCACAGTCACCAATTGCACGTGCACCGTCCGTAGACGAGATTTTCCGTAGTTCAGGAGGATTCAAATGAACACGAATCTTGCGACCGCTTCCGCGGTGCCGATCGCACCGTCCCCCTACACGCGCGAGCAGATCGATCTGATCAAGCGGCAGGTCGCCGTCGGGGTCACCGACGACGAGCTGCGGCTGTTTCTCTACCAATGCCAGCGCACCGGCCTCGACGCCTTGACCAAGCAGATATACGCCATCAAGCGCGGCGGGCGGCTCACGATTCAGACGGCGATTGACGGCTTCCGGCTCATCGCGCAGCGGACCGGCGACTACCGCGGCCAGGTCGGGCCGTTCTGGTGCGGCGCCAATGGGATCTGGGCGGATGTGTGGCTGTCGAACGAGCCGCCGGTGGCGTCGAAGGTCGGCGTGTGGCGGAAGGAGTTCCAGGAGCCGGTGTGGGGCGTGGCACGGACGGACGCCTATGCGGCGCGCAATGAGCGCGGACAGTTGTCCGGCTTGTGGCGGACGATGGCCGACACGATGGTGGCCAAGTGCGCGGAAGCCTTGGCGCTCAGAAAAGCGTTTCCGCACGAGCTCAGCGGCATTTACAGCGGCGACGAAGTGCAAGAGCAGGCCGTCGACCACGAGACCGGCGAGATCGTCCCGGCGCCGCGCCAGATGCCCAAGCCCACGCCGAAACCGAAGCCGGCGCCGAAGGAGCCCGAGGGCGGCCCGCAAGCGATCACCGTCAACGTCCTCGGCGTCGTCCAGCGGCCGATGACGGACGGCCGCGTCAAGTTCATCATCAGCGGCAACGACGGCAAGACCTACCAGTCGCTGCAGCTCGAGCACGCCACGACCGCGAAAGAAGCGCAGAGCGCCGGCCTGCCGGTGGCGATCGAGTACACGACCACGACCGACGGCCGGATCATTCAGTCGATCGCCGAAGTCGAGCCGGAGCCGCCGGTATGACGGCGACCACGACCAGCCGCGGCGTGACCTTTCGCCGGCCGACGCTGGACGAAAAATCCGAGCAGGCGAATATCAAGCACCTCGTCGGGCACCTCGGCGGCCGGGTCTACACCCTCGGCACGCGCCGCGCGCAGTACTGCGGGACGTGCGGCTGCACCAACACCGACCAGGGCACGCGGCAGACGGAAGGGCTCGGCGACCTTGCGATCTACCTGCCGCCGTCGCCGCGTCAGGTGCGCCAGAACCCCGACGCGCCGTGGGTCTTTCTCTGGGTCGAGTGCAAAGGCCGCGGCGGCACGCTCACACCTGAGCAAGTCGAGTTTCGGTACATCAACCAGCGCGCTGGCGTCGTGTCGCTGGTCGGCGGTCTGGACGCCTTTCTGGAGTGGCTGTCGATCGGCGGGTGGGCGCGGTGACCGACCGGCGTCAGTGGCACGGGCTGCCACATCGCGTCGTCTGGCGGCAGAACCGCGCGAGCGGGCTGTGTGGGGACTGCGGCCAGCCGGTGACCCGCTTTGCCCGCTGCACGCGCTGCCGGGCGCGCGAGGCCGCCAACCAGGCGCGCCGGCGCCGAGACCGGCGGATGCTCGAGGTATGAGTGCCCAAGCGGCCGGACAAGGCGTGCCGGGTGCTCGGCTGTCCCTACGTGGCGCCGTGTCCGGTGCATGGCCGCCAGGTCACCGAGCCGCTGCGCCAGGCCGAACGGGACCGCGGCCGACTCAGCGCGCACCGGCGCGGCTACGGCCACAAATGGCGCGGCTTCGCCGAGCGGTACTTCGCCGAACTCTGGCGGCTGAAGGTGCCGCGGGCCGGGCAATGCGGCTGCCGCCATCCGTCGGCGCCACCGACCGACGACTCGGTGTGTGCGCGCGAGGGGCTGATTCGCATGGCGACGCTCATCGACCACATCATCCCGATCACCGGTCCCGGCGACCCGTTGCTCTACGACAAAAGCAACCTACAAGGGCTCTGCGACACCTGTCACAACAAAAAGCGCAAGCGCGAATCGGACGCCGCCAAGCGCCGGCACGGGAGACGCGCATGACTCACCACAAGCCGCCCGGGCAGCTCGTCGTCGCCCTCGCGCTGTTCGCGTTTGGGATCTGGGTCTTGACGTGGATCTGGCCATGACCGACGCGCCGTTCACCGAGACGCACCGCGCCACACTGCAAGCGTGGCTCGACATCCCAGTGCCTACGTATCCGACGCCGTGCGGGCCACTCGACGCGGCGATTCGTGCCGCGCTCGCGGAGATCGACCGGCTGACGAAAGAAGTCGAGGCGATGCGAAGCGAGAATCCTCCACCACTTCCGCGCCTGCGCCGTCGCCCACTGCACTGGAAAGGGACGCCATGACCGACGCGCCGTTCACCGAGACGCACCGCGAGACGAAACGCGAGAAGCATCAACAGCGGTGCGCGGGGTGCGGGCATCGGCAGTTTCAGCATCGCCGGTATATGCGCGGGACGAATCGGCACGGCAGTCGGTGGGTCTGCACCGTGGACAACTGCCCGTGGGCGGAGTGCCGAGGCTTGCCCGAACAGGAGCCATCGAAATGACCGAGTTCACCGCCACCGACCGCGAGACGCTCACGAAATTGCGGGATGACGAACAAGTTGGCGTGCCGCTCCGAGAGCCAGAACTGGCCGCCATCGACGCCGCCCTCGCGGAGATCGACCGGCTGACGGCGGAACTCGACGCCATGCAGAAAGAGAACCCGCCGCCGTTCCCTCGTCTCACGCGGCGCCCGCTGCACTGGAAGGCGCGATGACCGACTGGCGCGAGACGCACCGCCGCAAACGAAAGCGCAAGCCTGAACGACGATGCTCACAGTGTGGGCGCACGTTCCGTGCGAAGCCGTGCGGGTTCAGTCATGCCGCGATAGGGCGATGGAGGCCGAAGCGATGAGCGACTGGGGCGAGACGCACCGGAGTCGGCTCCTATGGCTGGGAGGCGATCCTGATCTGCCCGACGAAGATACGGTAGCCATCGCCGCCGCCCTCGCGGAGATCGACCGGCTGACGAAAGCGAACGAAGCGGCGCTGGCGCTGGCTGACCAGTGGGACGCCGCGGCGCCGCCGAATTATGCGCGTCTCTTGCGAGAGGCGATGCTGCGAGGGCTGCCGTGACCGCCGAGCAACGCGCCACGCTGGAGGAAAAACGTCACGCCGCCAGTGTTCGGAGGTTTGCGAGTGACGCGCGTCTCGTGGCCGCCATCGACGCCGCCCTCAAGGAGATCGACCGGCTGCGTGCCGAGAACAAGGACCTCATCGCGACCCTGAATGCGTATGACGAGCCAGAGGCGTGATGAGTCGCCGCGAGACCGACATCGTCACGACGGTCTGCTCGCTCTCGGTGCGCGAGCGGCTGATTCTGGACGATATGAAGCGGATCCTCGGCCTGGCCAGTGACGCCAATCTCATCCGTTCATCGCTGTGGTTCTATGCGCGCCATCTCGACTTGCCGGTGCAAGTCGGCGACTTCGGCCTGCGGATGCCGGGCCGCAGCCGCCGGACCCGCCGGCCGGCCGGCAAGCAATCCGCTGTACCTCGTCGGCCGGCGCCCGTCACGATGCTGCCACCCCGCCCGAAGGAGGGCTAGATGCTGACGACCCTCGTCTCCGTGGTGATCGTCCTCGTCATCCTCGGCGTCGCCGTGTATCTCATCGAAACGTACCTGCCGATGCCGCGGCCGTTCAAGATCGTCATTCGCGCCGTCGTGGTCATCGGCCTGCTGCTGTGGCTGCTGGCGCTCGCCGGGCTCGTGAGCTACGCCTGATGTACACCCGCTGCGACGTCGCCTCGTCCGGCCGTTACGAGTACCAGGCGATCGGCAACTTCTTCCCGCGCGTCGACATCAACCCCGACGGCGTCTGGGTGGTCGGCGACTGCCACGCCGACGGCACCGTCTTCATCCGCACCTCGGCCGGCGAGCAGCACGAGCTCGGCCCCCGCGCGCCCGACAATCCCATCTGTGTGCGCTGGCTGCCCGAACGTGCCGTGTTCAAAGTCGCGTGGGTGAACGGCTACGCCCAAGGCCAGACGATCGACGTCAACGGCCTCGGCCAGCGGATCCCCGACAGCGAGGGCATGTTCGACGCCAGCGGCGCCGGCTCCCAAGGGATTCGCGACATCGACGAGCAGGGCACGATCTTTTTCAAAGACGCGACCGATTACCGCGTGCTCGATGGCGTCGAGCTCCTGCACTGGCGCGAGCGCGGCGATTACGTCGTCGGCGTGTGTCTCCACACCTGGCTCGGTGTGAGCGTCTTCGTGCACTCGACCGAGACGTGGTACCGCGCCTATCCGCACCACGTCGACCTGCTGCCCGGCATTGCGGAGAACGGCACCGTCGCGGCGAGTGGCGCCGAACCGGGTGGCTTTATCACGCTGGCCGACTGGCTGACGCGGCCCTTCGACCCGCACGCCACGACGCCGCCGATTGAGCCGCCCGTCGAGCCCGTGGATCCGCCCGACCCGCCGGATCCGACTAAGCCTATCGACCCTATCGACCCTATCGACCCTATCAAGCCGCCCGTGACCAGCCAGGTGCGTCATGCGCTGCTGATGTTCGACGACGGGTTCGTCGAGGTCTACGAACGCACCCACCAGGATCACGGCCAGGAGGGCCGCCCCTACCTGGCGCTCCAGAACATCGATGGCCGCGTGCTGGCCGCCAATGCCGACACGGGGACGCTCGAGTGGCGGGACCCGGGCACCGTACCCGGTGTGTGGGAACGCTTTATCTCGGTGCCTGGTGGCTACGCGATCTTGCGTGACGGCTATGTGGGCCTGGTGGCCCGTGCGGCTTGGCTCGAAGACGACTAACCAAAAACAACACGAAACCAAGGGAACCACACACCATGAGCAGCAACGACCCGAAGCGCCCGCCCCGTCCGTCGCAACTCCCGGCCGACAAGCCTGAGAAGCCCGACGTCGACCGCCCGGACCACCCCGAGGTGGACCCCGACGATCCTGAAACAAAACCGGATCCGAAACCTGGGGATCGTCCCAAGCCGGAACAACCGATCGCCCCGCCGCCGTCCACGCCCCATCCCGAGCCGCGGCGTGAGGCGAGTGGGCTGCAGTCACCTGGCGCCATTCCCGGTGACCGCCTCGGACGGTAAAGCGGTCATGCGGGACGGCGCGGGCGACGCAGCGCGTGGGCCAGCACGGGGCGCCAGCACCGGGTGGGTCGATCATCTCGAAACCTCCGACTCGATCTTCAGCCTGGAACTGGCTCCATGCCCGGCCTGCCAGCGGTCCCATCGCGTCACCCTCTCGCGGATTGGGTGGTTCGCCTTCCGCTGTGGCCGGACCGAGATGACCGGCCAAGTCGATCACTGGATCCGAACGCGTCGGACCTGGGAGTCGTCACACGCGGGGCCGATCGTCGACTCATACCCCCGATGAGTACCGCGCCCGCGCCCGGTACCCCGGGGGGGTACGCGCCGCGGCCGGGCCGCGGCGCCGGGGACCCCCGAACGCCAATCGCACATGCGACCGCGTTTCCCGGACCGCGTTTTGGGGTCACGAGGGGGTCAGTCGGGCACGAAAGGGACAACAATGCAGGGACGCAAGCCCGTGCCAACCGCGTTACGGATCGCGCGGGGGAACCCCCGGAAGCACACAATCTCGCGCGATGAGCCGGTGCCGCCGCCCGCCGTCGACCTGGCGGTGCCGGCGCTGCTCGAGAGCGACGCCGATGCGCGGCGGGCCTGGGACGACACCGCGCCGATGCTCCAGCGGCTCGGCGTCTTCACGACGGCCGATCGGGACGCCTTGATTCTCTACTGCGTGACGTTTGCGCGCTGGCAGCAGGCCGAGCGCGAGCTCCGCACGAAGGGCTCGGTCGTGGCGTACCGCAAGGGCAGCAAGGCGCCGATCGTGTCGCCGTATGTGGCGATTGCGAATCAACTGGCGGCGCAGTGTCGCGCGTTGCTCACCGAGTTTGGGCTGACCCCCGTGTCGCGGACCCGGCTGCACGTCCCGAAGGACGACGGGTCCGACCAGAAGGACAAGTTCTTTGGCGCACGTCCTCGCAGCAAGCCAGCGTAACGGACGGCCCCTGTCGAAAGACGGCGGCTGGTGGGGGAAAGGCCCGCCACCGACGGCCCGCTGGCCGGGCGTGACGATTGAGCTGCCGGCGCGGTACGTGCCGAGCCGCCATCGCTGGGAAAGCTTCGACGGCCGGTACTACTACGACAGCGTCGAGGCGGATCGCGCCTGCGACTTTTTCAAGGAGTGCCTCCATCACCACATTGGCGAGTTCGCCGGCCGCTCGTTCCAGCTCTTGCCGTACCAGCAACTCCTCCTCACGAAGCCGCTCTTCGGCTGGAAGCGGACGAATGACGGGCTGCGGCGCTTCCGGAAATTATTTGCGTTTATTCCCAAGGGCGGCGGGAAGTCCCCGTGGGCGGCGGGGACCGGGCTGTACATGATGCTCTGCGACCACGAGCCGGCGGCGGAAGTGTACGCGCTGGCCGTCGATCGGCAGCAAGCGCGCGTCGTCCACACGAACGCGAAGGTGATGGTCGAGGACGCGCCGATCATTGCCGACATGTGCGAAGTGTGGCGCGACGCCATCTATCACCCCGACTCGCGCTCAACCTACCAGGTACTCAGTGCGGACGCGGCGAGCAAGCACGGGTTCCGCCCGCATTGTGTGATTTTCGATGAGTTCCACGGCCAGCCCAATCGGGACCTGTACGAGGCGTTCAAGAAGTCGATGGTGAAGCGGCGGCAACCGCTGATGATTCTGATCACCCATGCCGGCACCGACGATGAAGGGATTTGCTACGAGGAGTACGACTACAGCAAAAAAGTCCTCTCGGGCACGATTACGGATCCGACGTGTCTCCCGGTGATCTTCGAGAAGCGCGACGACGAGGACTGGCAGGCGCCGTCGACCTGGGCGCGGGTGAATCCGGGGCACGGGATCACCATCCAGGCGCAAGCGCTCGCGAGCGAAGCGGCCGAAGCCGCCGCCGAACCGCGCAAGCTGAATGACTTCTTGAGGTTCCACTGCAATGTGTGGACGAATCAGGCGACCGCGTGGATCCCGCTCGACTGGTGGGACAACACCGGCGACGCGCTGCCGCCCGACGACGTCCTGCGGACCGCGCCGGTCGCCGCCGGCCTCGACCTCGCGCAGAAGTACGACCTCGCGTGTCTCACTATCGCCTTCCGCTTCCCCGTGGCGGAACCGCTTCCCGTTGCCGTGGCCGACGCCGACGCACCCGCGCCGAAGACCGTCGACTTGAACTATGCGATCGCGCTGGTGCCGTTCTTCTGGATTCCACGCGACACCATGCACGAGCGCGAGCAGCGCGACGGCGTGCCGTATTCGCAGTGGGTGGCCGATGGCCTGGTGACGGCGACCGAAGGCGGCGTCATCGACTACTCGCGGATTTATCAGGACATCGTGACGAAGATCGTCCCGCGGTTCCCGCGCTTGAAGCAGTCGACGATCGGCTACGACCCGGCCTTCGCCACCGATCTCGCGACGTCGCTGCGCGATCGCGCCGGGCTGAAGGTCGCCGAGGTGCTGCAGAACTACACCCACTTGTCGGAGCCCGCGCAGGTGTTTGAGGCACTAGTGAAAGCGGGCCGGGTGACGCATGGCGGCCACCGGGTGCTGCGCCATCACGTCGAGAACGTCGCCATCAAGACCGACGACGGCGGCCGGATCCGGCCGGTGAAACCGAAGACGGGCGGCAAACGGATTGACGGCGTCGTGGCGGCGCTGATGGCGCTCAAGATGCTGGCGGCCAACGCGGCGCCGCCGCCGCAGTACTCGGTCTTTGTGGTCGGGGGCCGGCGGTGACCGACCCGGTCCGCCCCGTGCCCGATCCGGACGGCCCGCGCCGGCCGGGCCGCCCGCGCGCCCTCGAGCCGCGGTCGTCCGTCTCGACGAGCCTCGCGGTGACGGATCACGATCGCCTCATCGCCGCCGCCCAGGCGCGCGGGCTCTCGGTCTCGGCCTTTGTCCGTGGGGCGCTGCTCAGCGCGCTCCGGCTGCGTCCGCGGTAGTTTCGCTACTGGAAAACTCGCCGCCGGCCGATTGGGCCGCACACTTTCGGTCCGTGGTCTATCGCGCCTACTCGGTGCTGGACGTCAAGGGGCTCGATCCGGAGCTCCGCAGTCTCGAGGGGGTCGCGACGACGCCGTCGACCGATCGCATGGGCGACGTCATCGAGTCGACGGGCGCCACGTTTGCGAATCCCCTCCCACTTCTGCTCTTTCACGACGCGCGCCTGCCGGTCGGCACCGTCGCGCTCAACACCGCCAGCGCCGCCGGCATTAGCTTTCGCGCCACGCTGCCGACGATTCCCACGGCCGGGTCGCTCCGCACGCGGGTCGACGAAGCGTGGGATTCCATCAAGGCCGGGCTGATTCGCGGCGTCTCGATTGGGTTTCGCCCGCTCGATGGCGGCATTGAGCAACTGAAGTCCGGCGGTCTCCGCTTTACCAAGATCGAAATTCTCGAACTCTCCCTCGTCGCCGTGCCGGCCAATGCCGACGCGCGCATCGACAACATCCGCGCGATTGACGCGCCGTATCTGAGGAGTCAGAGACCCATGGCGACACCTACGACGTTGGAGCAACTGACGCAATTCACGGCGATGCGCGACGCCAAGGTCGCGCGCATGGCCGAGCTGATGACCGCGGCGGCGGCGACGGGCGCCACGCTCGACGACGCGCAGTCGGCCGAGTACGACGCGCTCGCCGAGGAGAAAGAGAAAATCACGAAACATCTGGCGCGGCTCGAAGTGCAGGAAGCGACGAACCGGGCGGCGGCCGTGCCGGCGCATGGGACGTCGTCGGCCGCGGCCGCGGCCTCACGGAGCGGCGACCCGTCCACGCGGATCTACGTGCGCGACAACCTGCCGCCGGGCATCGAGTTCACGCGCGCGATCATGTGCAAGCTGGTCGCCTTTCTCTATCCCGGGACCTCGCCGGTCGCGGAGGCCCGGACGCGCTATCCCGACAATCACCGCGTGCACCAGTACCTCGAGCGGACCGCGGTGCCCGCGCACACGACAGTGAATACCAGCGCGCTCATCGATCCGACCAACCTCACCACGGAATTTCTGGAGTGGTTCCAGCCGCAGACGATCATCGGCAAGTTCGGCCAGGGCGGCGTGCCCGACCTGATGCGGGTGCCGTTCAACGTCGGCATCGCCGGGCAGACGAGCGGCGGCGAGGGTTACTGGGTCGGGGAGGGCAAGGCGAAGCCCCTGATGAACTTCACCTTCGATCGGACGCCGCTGGGCTTCTCGAAAGTGGCGGCGATCAGTGCGATCTCCGAGGAACTCATCCGGTTCTCGTCCCCGTCCGCCGAAACCCTGATCCGCAATGCGCTCCGCAACGCGCTCGTGGCGCGGCTCGACAAGGACTTCGTGGATCCCGCGAAGGCACTGGTGGCGAATGTGTCGCCCGCCTCGATCACGAACGGGGTCGTGCCGCTGACGTCGAGCGGGTCGACGGCCGATGACGTCCGCAACGACATCAAGGCGCTCCTGAGCGCGTTCGTCAGCAGCAATCAGGATGTGACGAACGTGGTGCTGATCACCACGCCGGCCGTCGGCCTCTCGTTGGCCCTGATGCGCAACGCGCTGGGGCAACCGGAGTTCCCGGGGAGCTCGCGGACGGGCGGCACGCTCGAAGGCTTGCCGTTGATTGTGTCCCAGCACGCGCACACGGCGGCGGCGGGCGACATGCTGATCGCGGCCAATGCGGACGCGATCGCGCTGGCCGACGACGGCCAGGTGACGGTCGACGCCAGCCGCGAAGCCTCCCTCGAGATGTCCGATGCGCCCACCGGCGACGCGGGCGCGGCGACGCCGGTCGCGACGTCGCTCGTCTCGATGTGGCAGACCAACTCGCTCGCGCTCCGTGCGGAGCGGTTCATCAACTGGAAGAAGCTCCGGAGCGGGGCGGTGGTCTACATGGAAGACGTCGTCTGGGGCGGCTCGACCGGGTCGTAGCAATGACCAAGACGGTGGTCGTCCAGGCGCGCGCGGCCTTCAGCTATCAGGGCCGCGGGCTGCGCGCCGGCGAGCTCGTGACGATGACGCCGATTGATGCGGCGACGGCGGCGCGGCATGGGCTGGTCTCGTTGACGCGCGTGTCGCGGCGGCCGGCTGAGCCGGTCACCGAGGCCCCTAAGAAGACCAAGCGCCGGTATCAGCGACGGGACCTCGAGGCCGAATCCTCGTAACGGGGGCGAAGTGGCGTGGTGGCAGACTCTCGGTCTGGGGCTCAAGTTCCGACGCGCCCGCGTCGCGGGCGCGGGCCTCAGTCCGGTCGACGGCCGGAGTGGCGGCTCGGGCGGCTGGTGGCCGATCGTCCGGGAGTCGTACCCGGGCGCCTGGCAGCAGAACGTCACCGCCACCGCTGAGACGGTCCTCGCGCACGCGGCGGTGTACGCCTGCATCACGCTGATCGCGTCCGATATCGGGAAACTCCGGATCCGGCTCGTCGAGCAGGACGCCGACGGCATCTGGCAGGAAACCGAGAACACCGCGCACACGCCAGTGCTCCGCAAGCCGAATCGGTATCAAAACCGCATCAAGTTCTACGAGCAGTGGATCACGTCGAAGCTCATCCACGGCAACACCTACATCATCAAGCAACGTGACCAGCGCGGCGTCGTGACCGCGCTCTACATCCTCGACCCGACGTGCGTGACGCCGCTGGTCGCGCCCGATGGCGGCGTCTACTACCAGGTCAAGCGCGATCTGTTGTCGCAAGTCCCCGATGACGTCACGGTGCCGCAGTCGGAAATCATCCACGACGTGATGGTGCCGCTCTATCACCCGTTGTGCGGGGTGTCGCCGATTTACGCCTGCGGCGTGTCGGCGCTCGCGGGGCTGCAGATTCAGAGCAACTCGGCGAAGTTCTTTATGAATCGCGCGGTGCCGTCGGGCATCGTGACGGCGCCCGGCGCGGTGCCGCAAGAGAAGATCGACGAGATCAAAGCCGTCTGGCAGCAAGCCTACGGGGGCGACAACTACGGCGCGGTCGCGGTCCTCAGTGACGGGCTCAGCTACAAAGAGATGGCGATGTCGGCGACCGACTCGCAGCTCATCGAGCAACTGCAATGGACGGCGACCAATGCGTGCACGGCGTTCCATGTCCCGCCGTACCTGATCGGGATTGGCGCGATGCCCGCCAACAGCAATCCGGAGTCGCTCCAGATTCAGTACTACAGCCAGTGTTTGCAGAACTTGATCGAATGCATCGAGCTCCTCCTCGACGAAGGGCTCGAGATGACGAAGAACGCGAGCGGCCGGCCGATCGGCACCGAGATGGATCTCGACGACTTGATGCGCATGGACACGGCGACCCTCGTCAAGGCGAGTGCCGACGCCATCAAGGGCGGC
>Ga0105340_1000325_pt1 | contig 23386 bp, 17 predicted proteins | sample EasRivMeERMLT700_FD_89676 | JGI IMG/M metagenome (GOLD analysis project Ga0105340, IMG submission 89676) | Soil microbial communities from meander-bound floodplain in the East River, Colorado, USA - East River MetaG ERMLT700 | ecosystem: Environmental > Terrestrial > Soil > Floodplain | place...
CTCCTGTTTCCCGATGTCAGCTTCGCGCCGCCCTACCATTTCACCGAAAATATCAACGGAACCGCCCAGTCCCAAAGGCCGGTGATATTTTCGGTGAAATGGTAGGGCGGCGCGAAGCTGACATCGGGAAACAGGAGGAGAGTGGCGGCGACGCCAAAGTTGGAGGGATTAAAAATATGTTGAGTATGGCCGTTGCCTACAGGGGCGCGCAGAATAACTTTCGAGCCTATCGAAAGAACGACGGCGAAGATCAGGGGCCAGAGCCGTTCGTTGGGATAAAGCAACATGCCGCAGGCAAATCCGGGAATCAGGCAAGCGGGAAGGAAATTCAGAAAACTACCAAGGCTGCCGGTAAAGCGCAGTTCGCGGTCTTTGGCGCGGGCATCAACCCAATCGAGGAGCATGGAAACAGCGATGGCCGTGAGGACAGCGGTCACCGGCGTGGCCCACGATTGCTCGAAGCCGAGGACGGTATGGCCAAGCACATTCCAAAGGGTCATGAGCGTGGTGAAGTACCAAAGCGCGAACAGACGGAGTTTGGGATTGTTCCTCGGGTAGAACAAAAGTGTCGTGTTGAAGGCTTTGGTTTTCATTGCGCCGGCTGAACCTGCCCTGCCTGTGCGATGACGTCCGTCTTCCGCAACTGAATGGTGTGCCAGCCTGGAGTCAGTTGCAGCATGGTCTGTTGGGTTTTCCCGTTTCGATCGCGCCAGGCGATCTCGACGCGAACCGGCTTTGCTTTGTCCCATGACCCGAGACCGAAATGAACGTCGGGGCTGCGACGGCCGGAGTGTCCGCTGCCGCCATCGACCTGCGCGACCAATTTGCGGCCATCCGGAAGGTTGACACGGGCGACGGCGCCAATGGCTGAAGGGCCGTTCGGGTGGATTAGTCGCAGGCCGACGAACGCATTGGTCTTGGGAGCTTCGTTTTTGAAAAAGTAAGAAGGTCCCCACTGGTTCGCGGCGACGAAATCGAGACGGCCATCGGCATCGACATCGGCAATGGCGATGCCCCGGCTGACCATTGGCTCAGCCAGGCCGAGAGCGGGAGTAATGTCGTGGTAGCGGCCATCGGCGCCGCGCACGAAAAACGGATTGCAATCGCGTCCACTCAAATCCGCCCCGGGCCGGAAGCTGGGCCAGAAGCGTGGATTCTGGACGATCTGGTCGTTGCTCGTGCCCAGCGCCTGCAGTTCGGGCCAGCGATTTATTTTCCCTTTGATAAACCCGCAGGCCTGCATGGCTTCGAGCACGCCGTCGTTGTCGAAATCAGCCAGGCGGGCTTCCCATGCAAAACCGCTGCGGGCGAGGCCGAGCTTTTCGCTTCCATGAATGAAGGGGGCGATTCCTTCCTTCATTTTGCCGATCTCTCCTGTATTCAACCAGAGAAAGTGACTTTCGGTGAGGCCGAATTTCGTGGCAATATTGCTGACATAGATATCCAGCAAGCCGTCGCCATTCACGTCACCGAAATCCACGCCCATGCCTTTGAAGGAATCGTGTCCCAGGACGCATGATTTAGGAGTCAGGAAATCGCGTGTTCCTTCGAGCAACGCAAACTTTAGATCGCCGGGCGTAGAGCGGTTGTGCAGAAGCCGATCCGGACCGAAGTCGTTCGCGATGTAGAGCTCGGGGAGCAGATCGCCATCGAGGTCCGCGGCCGCCATCGCCAAAGTCCAGCCACGCGCGACTTCCTCGCTCAAAACGTGTTTGATCTCCTGGTAGCGGACGGTTGGAACTGTGCCGGAGGCGGCTGATTGCCAAAGAAACATGTGTTTGTAACCACCGTTCAGCGCCTTCGATTTCCCGGTGTGCATCACTTCGGTGCCGCCGGCTTTGGTGTCGAGAACGCGCGCGCCATCGTGAAAATAATTTCCGATGATCAGGTCAAGGTGGCCGTCACCATCCAAGTCGGCCTGCAGAGCGGCGTTGGAGTACCAGCGCTCGTTGGAATCGACGAGTTCGAGGGGCGCAAAAGTCGTCGCTGAGAGTTGAGGCGATCCCGGCGAGTTGTCCGGTTTGCGCAAATAAAGCACGGGAGTACGTCCCCAGAAGTACACGATCAAATCAAGCAAACCATCTTCGTTGAAATCGCCAGCGAGGCTGCCCATCGGGGCAATGGTGGACAGATCATATCCATTATGGGACCAGAAGGATGTGTCCAGCGCGAAGGGTTTGTATCGATCACCGCTGCCCGGCACCGGCAGCATGGTGACGAGGTCGGTGCGAGGATCGACATGGACGAGATCGTTGGGGCGGCCGTCGCCATCGAGATCGGCCAGTGTGGCGGCGGCGCCCAGTGAGGAAACCCAGGCGGAGATGCGTTCAAGACTGGGATGGACCTTGCGAACGTTTTTGTAGGGAGGATGATCGGGCCCCTCAGGGAGAGGAGATTTTTTAAAACTGAAACGAGCCGCGAGGGCGCTCTCTTCGGCTGTGGTCAACACCGGCACTTTGGCGAACGGGTAACAAATGCCCACCAAAATGATTGCGGCCAGGCAGCTAAAATATTTCTTCATGCGTTCCGTGCTCACATGGCCCGCAAACCACCAGCACTCGCGAGTGCGTAACTGTAACTCCCGTCAAAAACCTTTTTCAACCTCCGTCAGGAGCGGGGCAGGCACCTCAGGCGGGTGCGGCGCGGCTGTTTCTTGACCACGGCGCACGGCGCCAGTGCCTCGCTTGCGCCAAAAGAACCTGGCCACGGACCTGAACTTACTTGTCGTAAGTTTCACAAGCCTCGTCAACTTGAAGTCCATGCAATAACCCAGTGTGTTCAGGACCTGGCCGCTAAAAAGATAGTCGGTGGAAGTCATATTCTGAACACCCGCGCCGTTGTTCCACGTGTTATAGAACTTAAAGACAGCAGCCACAGTGAGCGCGTCGTAAATTGCTTCTTCGCTCCAGCCGGCTTGCTTGAGTTTGCTGATATCCGAGTCCGCCACTCGAGAAGGGTGCTCCGCCAATTTGCCGATGTAACGAAACAACGCTTTGTGAGCCGAATCCAGGCGTGAAGTTTCGACATCACGCAAGACTTCCTCGACAATTCCCTCCTCCAGGTACCCAGTTGCCGATGCGGCATGAGCGTCACTGCAAAAGGAACACTGATTCTTCTTTGAAAAGTAAGCCCCGATCAATTCGCGCATTCCGGGAGAAAGAGGCGATGGTCCGCGCATGACTTCTTCGGTAAACCTGACGAGATAATCCGTGCTGCGTCTCTTGAAACGAAAAAGATGCAGAATCTCAGGAATAGCTGAGCCGTCGTCGCGCAACTTCTTGAAGGCGATCTTCGTCATCCCTTCAGGGGGACGGCTTTCAATTTCTTTCAGGAACATCTTGTGCTGATGAGGTTATAAGGAACGGCTTTGCCCGGAGCGCAGCCACCATGCGACAATATTAGGACGCCATCGGCCCACAGATTTCGGTAATTGGGTGGAGAATACAGTTCCCGGCTGCGCGAACAACGATTTTTCGGTTAAAAGTGGCCTTTAAGGGGTGAACAGGTCGGGGGCAGGGGCGAACGGCCCAGCGCCAGGGAACGACGAGTCTTCGAACGGGTGATCAGTGGGACCAGCCACGGGTAATTCAGTCATCGGTGCTGTTCGCCCCTGCCAGGCGCGGATTGGCACCTTTTCGCAGGCGTTTCGTCCCGGAGTCGTTTCATTTCCTCTGTGAATTGTTTTTACAAGGGGCGCACGTGCAAATGGATGACCTGCGGGTTGTAATCGCCGACGATGAGCCGCTGGCGCGAGAGCGGCTCCGTGAGTTGCTTCGCGCGGAGCCCGGAATCGACGTCGTCGGAGAGTGCGCCGATGGACAAGAAACGGTCAGGACCATCGAGGAAGAATCGCCCGACGTGGTTTTCCTGGACGTGCGCATGCCAAAACTCGATGGATTCGGTGTCATTGGCGCACTCGGCGCATTGAAGCCAGACTGCGTTCCGGCCATCGTTATTGTCACAGCCTACGGCGAATTTGCGGTCCGCGCTTTTGAGGAGGGGTCTGTTGATTACCTGCTCAAACCTTTTGACCGCCATCGTTTACGCAAAGCGCTTGGCCGGGCGCGAGAGAGGGTGGCCCGCGGCGAACACCTGGAACAAATCCGTCAATTGCTGGAGCGGATGGAGGCGCCCTTTACCAATGAACGGGTTTGTATCAAGTCGGATGGGCGCGTTTTGTTCCTCAGAACCCGGGAAATCGATTGGATTCGCGGGGCCGACAACTACGCCGAACTGCACGTCGGAAAATCAGTCCAGCTGCTTCGTCAAACCCTCAGGTCTCTCGAGCAGACACTTCGGCCGGATCATTTTATTCGGATTAGTCGTTCGCTGATTGTGAACGTGGAGCGGATAAAGGAGTTTAAGATAAAGCCTTATGGAGATTACCTCGTAATCCTTCGCGACGGGACCGAACTTTGCGCGAGCCGCACTTGCCGCGCCAATCTCAAACGGCTTCTTGGCGGAAGAAGCGTGTAATCGTAACGTCTATGGAGGCGGTCGGCGGCGCATCGCCCGCGAACCGCAACTTGATGCTCGCGTCAGCATTTTGCGGCGCAGAAACAAGCGAGTTCAAGGGAAGAAAAACTGCAGAGTTCCGTCGTCGGTTTGAGATGTGAGGAGTGTTTGCACAACGCGCGCATCGTTGTAGTGGTGGGCCGAGCCATCGCCCAGGACGACCATCCCTGAATTTGCGCGATGGCAAGTTCCTGGCCCCCAATAAGCGGCGCCCACTTTGCTGAACGGCGAAGAGGTAACAAAGCAATTAACGTTGTTGTCGAGGCCGGTGAAATCGAAATTAGTCAGATTACGATCCATGGCCAGGATATTGCCCGGCCTTTTTTCATCGGCTTCGATTCCGAGGGAGTAGCTTATATTGGTCCGCGCGATGGTTGTGAAATCACGGGCGGCAACGCGTCGCTGCACATCATTTGGACAAAGCAGGATTTTTGTCGAAACGAGCTCTTTCGAGGCGATAGAAAACTGGCGATCCACATAAGCGTAATTAGTTCCACCTGGCATTGCACCGCCCTCAGACGGGTCGACCTTCCAGGGGAACTTGCTCTCGTAATCATCTGCCCAAAGCCGCATGCCGGCGCCAATCTGTTTGAGATTGCTCAAACAGGCGGTCCGCTGCGCTTGAATCTTTGCGCGTCCGAGGGCTGGAAGCAGCATGGCGGCCAGAATGGCGATGACCGCAATGACCACCAACAACTCGATCAGCGTGAAGGCGTCTCTTGTCGAACGAAACACCTTCATACCTTACGCGGCGAACCTCTCTACGGCGAGAGCGAACCGGATACACGGAAGAATTTTTTCGCCTCGCTCACCGTATTCGTACTGGCAATTGAACCCTCGAGCGCCACCTGGCCCGGGGCTCCGCCATTGCTGTAAGGACCTTCCACCTGGGAGGCAGTGTGAATTTTGTAGTAGAGCCCGCGCACGGCATTGAAACGGACTTCGGCGTTGTTAGCGTCGACTTTGCGCGTCGTCAGCCTGATTTCGGAATTCGTGACCGAGCCGTCGAAGAATTTGCGCACGAGCGCCCAAGCGCTTTGACCAACCTGCGAACCGACAATGCGGCCTGGGAAATCATCTGCCGGTGGGTGAATTCCACCCCAGATTCGCGAGAGGCCGACCTGGTCCGCCGCATCATAGTAGGATGCCCATTGAAGGGTGACAGGTTGGGTGGGACCGGCTTCGTTCGCAAGCGCCGGGAGGGTGTAGGTGCCCAGGCCATGTGGAAACCACTTCGAGCCTGTGATCCCAGTCAGGGCTTCGGCGGCAGCGCGGCTGAAAGTGCTGTGACCGGAGATGTAACCGGGAAAACCTGGCGTCACGAACGTCTTCTTCTGGTAAGTCATCCAATCTTCCGCGTGAAGCCATTTGACCCCGCTGACCTCGTTTGCCGGGTCCGCGGGCTGGCCGGGCCAACAAAAGACGGCAATCTTCCCCGGCGTAAGCCCAGCGTGACGACCTGAGGCGACAGTCGCGTCGGTGACCAGTTCGATCAGGTTTGGCACCAACGGCAAACCGTTCGCGTGGTAAGATGGCAAACCCGGATCGCTGGATTGGCCGAGGCCACCGCAGTGACGGATGGCACTGATCGGTCGCCACCCGTTGTAGTGTCGTTTCACACTCCATGCGGCACACCCCGCGTCAAACACAGCGGCGTTCAAAGCGAAATAGAGTTTCACGTCCCACTCCAGGCGATCGACTTCTGGTCCCGAACCACCAATTCGTTTCACGGGCATGTCATCGGACACGTGATTCGCAATTGAATTCCAGTGACCGGGGGGCGTTTCGGAAGTAGGACCATCCGCCCAGAATTCTGTGAGTGAGCGGGTGAAATCCCCGCGTAAGACGATGTTGGAGGCGTACGGCTGGCCGGTAACGGGGTTGACGGTGTAACCGCTGCCATCATTGGCCCCAAGGGAGTTGTTGCCGATAGTCGCGGGCGAGATGTCGACCGTGACGCCGTCCTGCGTCGTTAACTGGCTGCTGTAGCGAATGTTTTCGACAAGGTTTGACTTGAAGTACGCATCGGACGCCGCCCCGAGAAACGGAGGCGGACCGGGATCGATCCAGGGTTTGTCTGGATCAATTCGCCCCAGCGAGAAGGTGCGCACCCAGAGCCATTGCGCACCCAGGTAACCCTGGAGCGGGTTTTGCGGAAAACCATTCTGATCGATCGAACCCGCGACCCTCAGGCGCTGCCACTTGTTCACGTCGACGAGTGTATTTGTGACCGGCGAATTCGTGCCGTCAGTGATCCCGTGGAGGAACGGGTCCATTGGCAGATTGATGAAATTATAACGTCGCGGATTGCCCATGGGATAATCCGGGTAGGCTACGGGCGGATTGGTGGCGGGATATGCGATACCGTTGGTTTGCCTCGACCCATCGTTGATGAACCACGCGGAGACGGCGTCGTAAATGCTGTTTCCCACGCCGGCGGGTGTGGAGGTATCGCGCGAGACATTGTTGGTCTCGTAGCCCAAAAGGGACATGAATACGGGATTTGCTCCCGCCTGGTTGGTGGCCGTCCTTGAATAGGAATGCCTCTCCAGCATCATTCGATACATGGCGTAGCTGATTGCCTCGCGGCGCGCAGCCGCCACGTCGGGCGCAGTATGTTTCCCGCGATAAACGAAGCCGACGGCGTTGGAGTCGTAAGCCGCCCATGCGTCGTACATACACACCGAGAACGAGAACAGGTTTCGGGCCTGACCCGGCGGATGCGGAGTGTCCATGCGAATTCCCTCCAGCGCGCGCTCATTCCAGTTTCGCGCTATGGAGTAGTCCGGGTTGGGAACGTACCAATTGATGGCCGCCCTGGAGGTGAACGATACAAAAAGGAGGGTCCCAGCGATGAAGAGAGGCCTCCAATGACGATTGGATCGATAAAAAGCTGTTTGGGTTAGTTGTTTGTACATAACTTGTTAGAGCCCATGGGTCGCCTGGGATTTCATCACGATCTTTTACTGTTTGAGGCCTGGTTCCCGGAGGCTAATGACGCGAAGTGTTGATTCCTGGGGACAGGACGCACTGTTTGCGTGGCGAACCGCGTGCCAGGACTTCCAGCAGGGCGTGCTTTCCCAGCGCGCCGTTCTTTGAACCTTGGAGTTTCTCTGGTTATTGGGAATTGGTGCCTGGGGTTTCAACGGCGAAAAACAGGTCAGCTCGTGACGTCAGGCTGATGGTGCCGTCACGGCACCATCGCCGGATCGGGGCACCAGACGATCTCGCGTGGCGGGTGAATCGCTTTGCCGTGATGTGGCCCCGGCTCCATTTCCACGACATCCTTTCCCCGAACTGTTTGCACATGTCCCGCGGCAAAGGCGATGTTTCCGCCGCCATTGTGCCGCTCGGGGAATTGCGTGGCGGAGGTTTTGGGCTCGCCCGTATAATCCTGCTGCCCCGGACAGAGCTTCGGCTCATCACGCACGCCGTTATCGGCAAACAGAACCGTCCGGGCAGGGTCTTTGATGTCACTCAACCGACACACTCCCCCAAAGCGCAATGACGCGTTTGGGTCAGCCCCCGGTGGTGCTCTTTCGAAGTCGCGCATCAATTTGGAATTCATGGCCAATGAGAAATTAGGGTAAGTGGCCGCGACGTCGGAAAATCGGGCACGGGGACAGTGAAATATCTTGCCGCTGGAATAAAAATCGTGTTGGGACGAAGGAGTTTGGGCGTACTCGGCCATCCTCGAAATACCTGCGGTCTCTGCGAGCGCGTTGTACCACACATTCCCATTTGTGGAGGCTGCGGTTGTCTCCCACGAGTTGATACCATCGACGGCTGCTTCGCGAGGGAGTTTGTCGTCATTATCCTGGGCATAAAGGAGCGCCGCGGTGTTCCACTGCTTGAGATGACTGATGCAGGTGACGCGATGAGCGGCCAGTTTGGCGCGCGCCACGTTCCCCATAACCAACGAAGCAAGAATCGCGATAATCGCGATCACCACGAGCAGCTCCAGCAGCGTGAACGCGCGATGGTTTGGAACGTTGGGATTCATCTTACTGACCTTTCGCTGGCACGTCGGCAAATGTGCTTTCATCGAATAACGATTCCACGGCCAATTTGTCGTGCAGTTTGGCAACGTCATCATCGCTAAAGGGTTCAAATGCGCTGGGCGCGCCCGCGAAAGATTGAAGAATCCTCGGTTCATGGAGATCGGTTATGGCCTGGCGAAAATGCGCCGCGGCCGCTGGAGGCAACTTGCCTCGGCCAACCAGCAAAGCGCTTTGATCTTCAAAGCGTTTTAGCAGCACAAGTTTTTCGGTCGTGGTGACCTGCAGAAATCTTGCTTCACTGACGATCGCGGCATCATAAAGTCCATCGAGAATGGCTTCGACCGGAGTCATCGGGCTGAAAGGGTTGCCCAGGTCCGCCGCTTCGGACGAAGGCGTTACAACGGCGCCCCGCGCGACTTCTTCAGCTCGGTTGATGTATCGGTACTTTGAAAGATCGGTTGCTCGCACACCCGCTTCCACAAGGTGAGCCTTGGCCAACAAGGTCACCGTGGAGTCGGCGCTTCCGAAAAGAAATGATCGGCCGCGAAGTTCGGAAAGGGTTTTGATGCCCGTATCGGCGCGCGTGAAGATGACAAAACGATTATTGTGCGCGGGACCGCCGGCAACTATTCTGACCAGCGGTTGGATTTCGGGCGTCTGCGTTTTCATCTGCAGATACTCTTTGGCGTTGACCTGCAGGAAATCGACGTCGCCGGATGTTAAATGAGCGATGGCGAGCTTCTGCGTTTTATAGAGCCTCAAGTCGAGTCGTGTGGGCGTCCCGCCGAGTCGGCTCATGCTCGCTTCGACATGCTCCAGTAATGGCGCTGCGCCCAAAAGCCGATCCAGCGGGTTGGCCGGCGCGACAAAAGCAATCGTGAATCGTTTCTCGCCGGCGCGCAGCCGCGCAGGCTCCTTGCCCGCCATCGCCGAGAGTGTCTCCGACTTGATCCCGAAAAATGGACTCGGCGACGCCCAAATCTCCTGGAGTTGACGCGCCGTTTCGGTGCGGAGAATTGCCAGCGCTATCGACTTGCGGGCCTTCTCTTCGCGCGCCTGCGCCAGCAGTCCCAGCGTCACCGCAATCCCCACGAACAGACCGCCAATCAATGTCGCCAGCGCCGGATTGCGCACCGTCCATTGGCTCAGGCGCCGAATCGGGCCGGCGGGACGCGCCAGAATCGGCTCGTGTCGCTGCCATCGCTCCAGGTCCTCGGCCAACTCCAGCGCGCTGCCATAACGGCGCGTCGGATTCTTATCCAAACACTTCAAACAAATCGTCGCCAAATCACGATCCACTGCGCCGTTGATCAGACAAGGAGCCGTGGGCTCCTCTTCGATCACTTTGCGAAGCACCTCCACGGGGCGCGCGGCCTCGAAAGGCCTACGCCCGGTCAGCAACTCATAAAGAATCACGCCGAGGCCATAAATGTCCGCAGCGGCCGAAAGTGGTTTCCCTTCCGCCTGTTCCGGCGACATGTAACAGGGCGTGCCCAGCAACTCGGCTGTTTGCGTCAACGCCGTCTCCTGGTCGATCAACTTTGCGATTCCGAAATCGGTGAGGTGCGGGTTGCCGTCGCGGTCCAAAAGTATATTGCTCGGCTTGAGATCGCGGTGAAGCACCCCGCGCGTGTGGGCGTAATGGACTGCGCGCGCAACCGTGGCGACTAATCGGGCGATCTCCAGTTGGCGTCGGCCATCGCCGAGACCGGCTTCAGTAAGCGGCCGCCACGCTAGTGGCTCCGCAAGGCTCGCCCCTTCGATAAAGCGCATCACCAGGAACGGGTTCGCTTCGTGCTCGCCCACTTCGTAAACAGGAACGATGTTCGGATGGTCCAGTTTCGCCGCGGCCTCGGCTTCCCGGCGAAAGCGCGCCAGCGCTGCGGGCGAAGCCAGATCGCCTCCGCCAACGACCTTCAGCGCCACTACCCGGTTGAGCGACCGCTGCCGCGCCCGATAGACAAAACCCATTCCCCCGCGACCGACACGCTCCAGAATCTCATAGTCCGGCAGCCCCGGTTCCGCGTCTTTTCCCCAGGGCGCAGCCGCAACCGCTGCGTTTCCCTCGCACCGCAGGCCCAAATCCAGCAGACATTTCGGGCACTGCCGAAACGGCACATCCGGGTCGATGTCGCTGCCGCAGGAGGGACACTTTAGTGCTTCGGTGATGGGACCCATGCGAATTGCGCTTTCATTAATGGTACAACAGAAATTGGGTTTCGCGGTTACAATCAACCTCCTTTCAATTCAATGCCGCAAACAGTTCGCGAATTTCTTCATTTATCTCTTCCGGCTTCTCGACGGTTCGTCCCACTTGCTCCCGCACCAACTCGCCGAACCGCCGTCGCAACCGGTGCACCGTGACCTTGACCGCGCCCTCGGTTGTGCCGAACTGTGCCGCAATTTCCCGATACGATTTTCCCCCGGCATCGCCCGTAAGGTGCTCTTTAATCTCTTCGAACATCTCCCCTTTGTGAGCGGCCACGCACTCGGTGCGCAGTCGGTCCATGACCCGCTCCAGCAACATCAGCGCCCAGCGCCGATTGAACGCCTTCTCGGGCGTCATGTGATCGCTTGGGCCAAGGAGGTCGCGCTCGTGCGGCTTCAGGCTCTCCCACGAAATCAACACTTGCCTCCCGCCGCGTTTGATCGCGTGGGTTTTGTGCCATTCGTTGTCCAGGAAATGCTTCAGCGAAACCAAAAGGAACGAGCGGAACCGCCCCTTGGCCGGCGCGACGGTATCCAGCGCCCGATGTTCCAGCACGTGCGCGAAGAATCCCTGCGTGAGATCCTGCGCCTCGTCCAGCGGATGTCCCCGGCGGCGAATGAACGCATAGAGCGGGGGCCAATAAATCTGGCAGAGCTTAAACAAGGCTTCCTCAGCCCCCTGGCCGGCCCTCAGGACCAGACTCCATTGGGTCGTCCCAAAACGCGCCGCCTGAGTCACGGAGCCGGTACCTTGCTCATGCGCCGGAAGCATAGGATACAAACAACATAAATCCAAACGCCATAACGGCAACTTTGGAGCGCGTTGGAAAGTGGTAATACGTAATGGCTTCAACGGCTGGCGATGCCGATTCTTTCGGTGATTTGAGAGTTGAGCGTCCACCGATTCGGCTTCAATCTCTGCGCAATCGGAAGAAACGCTGGTTAGGGGGTGCGTTGGTCATTCGGATATGGTTCCAGTAACTCTGATTGCTGACCGGGTCGCTCGCCGGAGACCAAACAACAGGTGCCATGAGGCTTGCCGTCTCTTCGAGATGGAACGGACCCGCCAGCGCAGGCCACACCAGTCTCAATTGACCGTCCGAGACGACGAGCGCGAGTTGCGGCTCGGGCCGGGCGATCGTCGCGACGAGTTCCAGGTCGAAGCTGATATCGCTGCTGTCTGGCGCGCCCTGGTGAATTTCCACTGCGAGGACATTGGTGCCGGGGTCGAGAACGTCTGGCGGCAGGTTTGTGGAGATGAAGATATTCTCAATGGCAACGCCAAGGGCGCTCGAAGCCAGCATGTCATAAGCAATCGGGCCTTCGGGCATGTTGTCGCGAAATATCTCAGCGCCGTTGAGCCAGACCAGCACGCCGTCGTCGCGCTGCACGTGCAGAGTCAGAGCCATGAACGGCAACGGCGAGTTGTTCACAAACCGATGGCGGAAATAAGTTGTCACGTACCTGGACAAGGGTGCGGGTCCGTAACCCACCTCCGTCATTTCGTCGTCGTCACCGTAACCGAGTTGAGCCGGACCGTTGCTCCAGCCGCTGTCGTCGTAGGTAAGCGCGATCCAGTTCGTCCCGAGATTCTGGCCCTGGTCATGATAACTCCACACGGCGCCCGCGGGCACTAACGCATAATTCGTCAACACAGGCTGGCGGATGGTGATGACGACCGGCGAGGACTCGCTGATGGCCAATCCATTGTCTCGCGCCCTGGCAGTGAGGGTGTGCGTCCCGACCGGTGCGTTGCTCCAAATGAAATTGAACGGCGCGTTCGCAACCTCGCCGAGCTTCACGCCGCTATCGAAGAACTCCACGCGATTGACGAAGCCGTCCGCGTCGGTCACGCCGCTGGTGATCGTAAGGTTGGTCGGCGCGAGGAACTGCGCTCCGTTGGCAGGCGCCGTGATGGCGACCGTCGGAGGTTGGTTGAACGCGTTGTTCGCGCCCGGCGTGATACCGCTGGCGAACCAGTTCGCGGGATCGTCACCATAGTTTGCCAGGGCGAGACGCTGCAGCGACGGACCATCGCCATCAGCGCTGGCGGGCCACGGTGGCTTGTCGTTGTAACGCACGGCATCCACCGTGATCCAGAATACGCCATTAGTATCGGGCGTTTCGGGCCGTTGCAGTTCGAGTCGCTCGCCGCTGTCCTGCAGCAGTCCGGCGATGGGGCCAAAGACTGGCACGCTCGGCGGCACGGAATATTTCGCGCGGAACGTGGCGGGGCTGATTCCGGTGATGAGAGCGAAGCTGTTTGGTGCCAGCGTGCTCCCGGGCGGGAACGTGAAGCCCGCGCCGTTGAGCCGCCAAACATTTGTCGGATGAGCGGCGTCGAACAACTCCACCGGCGATGCCGTGATGTTGCGCAACTCAATGAATTCATCGTGCTCCGGCGCGGGATGGTAGTGGATTTCGCTGATGACAACGGGCCCCACGCGTGGGCTGGCGTTTGCGCCACCAAACGAAGCCGCCAGTTGCGCGGTAAAATGTTCTTCGCCGGTGCTGATCACGTGCCTTCCGAAGCTCACTCCTTCTGCCGCGCCGCCGAACGCAAAACCGTGACTGTAGCCAGTGAGGTTCGTGTTCGCATCTCCGGAGAACAGGAACACGTCGTCACCGCGCAGGCCGAACGCGAAACTGTTGTTGGTGCCGGGCGTGGAATTGAAGTGCGTTTCGTCGAGGACAAGAAATCCGCCGGGAGCAATCACGGTATTTGCCGCAAAGCGGTACTTTTTCGGCGCGCTCGCGTCATCGCTCAGGAACCAGCCGCCGAGGTCTACGGCCGTCGCGGTGGGGTTGAACAATTCAACCCTGTCGAGTCCCGGGAGCGCCGGACGCGAGAGCAGTTCGTTAATCACAACCGGTGGAATGGCTGCCGTCGGGTCGTTCGCGCCGGGTGACCCGCCGGGGTTAGTGCTCGCGCGCCAATGTAACGGGTTGCTGTCCTCGGTGGGCGCCGCCCCTGACGGAACGAGCGAGAAGCCCAACCCATCCGCCGGCAGCGGCCACGGGGCGAGGTCATCATAGGCCACGTTAAGGACCATGTTGGAGAGAGCCGTGGAAAGGCGCACACCTTCACCCGCGTTGTCCAGTCTTCCGGAATAAATTCCGTTGATCGTCACGCCGGGATACTTCGCCGCGAATTGCGCCGCGTTGCGGGCAAGGACAAAAAATGCGCCGGGCGCGAGTTTTGTGTTGTTCGTAAATGCGAACGTGATGCCGGTCGAGAACCAAAGTCCCGTGAGATCAACGACTGTCGCGCCAGAGTTTTTCAATTCGAGGAACTCGACTTCGTCGCCATCGATGAGCCCAAACCGCGGTGGGTTGTACATGATTTCCGTGATGCGCAGACCGCTTAGATCCTGTGGCGGATAAAATGTCGCCTCGACAATGGCACTCCACGTCGACCCATCCTTCACGCGCGCGCGCACGACCGTCGGCGAGTTGATGATGATCGCGCCGGCATAGGCTTGCGCCGAGGGTGACACTGCGCCGCCTCGCAGGCGCGGGTCATTGCCGTTGAGAGTGAACCAGATCGCGCCGCTGGCATTCGTGTGCGAAATGGTGAGCGCGTAAGCGCTCGGCACCGCGCCGCCCATCTGGCTGAAGTTCGGCGCCGCAAGATTCGGAAACAGCCCGCGGTTGCGCAACTGTTGCAGGACGATCCCGGAACGATAGGGAAGATAATTGTTCATCACGCCCCGGACGGCACTGGCCCAGTTCTCGCGCACGATCGCCGGCTCGCGCTGGGCGTCGCCCCAGCGCGCTGACTCGCCCACCATCGCGCGGAAAATTTCGTTTGTGCGCGCCGCATAACGCGCGAGACACGCCGCCGGAGTGAGGGCGCCGCCGTTGAAGAAAAACTTCTGCACGTGATCCGCCGTGCGCAGCCGAAACTCCGCGTTGGCCCAGAGACGCTGCCACATATACTGCGGATTGCTCTCGCTGAATGTGCTGCCTGCCCCGGGATCGCCGACAGTGATGTTGCCGGTGCGGTCATAGTTCACATCACTGAGGCTCAACTCAGCGTCGTGCGCAGTGAAACGAAACCCCTCTCGCGTATTCCGATTGCGCGTCGCGAAGAAGTTGTTGGGAAAATTGTTCTGGTAAACGGGGCCATCGAAGTTGCCAACATAAATCGTAAGCAGCATGTAATCGATGAGGTTGTCCATGTCCACCAGCACTTCATAACCGGGGTTCGGCGTCCCGTCCGGATTGTTGCCTTGCACCCGCTCGTAGTTCGCGTCCGTGGCAAAACCGTTCGTCGCCGCCTGCCAGAGCCGCCGCCATGCGCCGAGGTCCCCGTCCGCCGCGACCACGTCAAAAGGGCCGTACTCGATGCGGACAGTGTCGTAATCCTCCGGCACGCCGCCAAAGTAACTCGCAGCGTAGCTCGCGTCGCCGCGCTCTTCCGTGTTGTACACGCCCCAGTAAACGCCGTTGATGTAAAGGTGATAAAAGTCGCCCCGCGTGTAGGGCCGCCCCAGCGCTCCCTGCGTGTCGCGCGCATACATGTCCGCGAGGAACGTGCCGTTCGGATCACCCAAATAGGCCCACGAGCCGTCTTGCGAACAACGCAAATCGACTTTGTCAAAGCTCGACGCGCCCGTCGGACCAAACATCGGGAAGTTCAGTTTCCCTGCCCCGTATTCTTCGCGGAAGAAGAATCGCAAGGAGTGTTTCGGGTCACTCGTGCTCCGGCTGAATCCCCCGCGAATGCGGATGCCGGCCCCCTCCTGAAAACCATCTCGGCCGTCGGGATAAATCAATTCCAGCGAAGTCGGCCGCTCCCAGTCGATGCCGTCGCTGCCGGGGTTCGCGTAGATGCCGGTTGCGGGATCGAACAGGTCGTCGAGGTTCATGACAACGCTCAGGCTGGGCATCGCGCGCAAGTCGCCTTCGATCGTCGCCCTGTAACGCGCATCGTTTACGACATTCGGATCCATGCCGTAGTCCACGGCGTTCGCGCCCCAACTCGCCGGCCAGCCGGGCGGTGGCACGCCATCGGGCTGGCGGATGATGTCGCGTGTGAACAGAAAGCTATGGGTGTGCGCGTCGCTCGGCAGCAGGCCAGGTGCGAACGCCGCGGCGCGAATGACAGTCGTATTCGTGATGGACAGGGGAGCGCCGTAAACCACTCCATTCGTCGGGGATGGTGGAGTTCCGTTGGTCGTAAAGTAAATCATTGCGCCCGGCGTGTCGCTGGCGAGCACGAGCGAGAAGCTAGTGTCGTAGAAACCGCGCTCATGGCTGAAGCTCGGCGCATCGGTCCGTCCGGCAAACTGCGTCGCGTTGAGCGTGCCCGGCGTGGCCGTTGCGAAATAGCCGAAGGAGTTGGATGCGGAGCCTCGACCATAGCTCACGTCGATGAATTGCGACGGATATCCGGCGAACGCAGAGATGAGATTCGTGTCCGCGTTGAACAGCCCCAGAAAACCGCCGCCCCGATCGAGTTTGAAATTCGTGTGCAACGGCGCCGCAGGGTTGGTGCGGTTTTTCGCCGAAGCCCATACCAGTTTGAACTGCCCCGGCGCCAGCGTCACCGCCGGGAAGCGCCATTTGCCCGGTACGGACGCGTCATCCGTCAGCAGCCATCCCGCAAGGCTCACTGCGTTCGTCCCGGCGTTCTGCAGTTCGATCCAATCCGAGCTGTCGCCATCCTCGTCGGCAATCGAGCTGGCGTTCGCCGCCATGAACTCCGTTATGCGCACCATCGGGAGCGGCGCGTTTGGATCGAGAGCGTAATTCCACGACGCGCCGCCAAAGACGTTCTGCGCCGGCGCGAGATCGCGAATGCCGTGCCCCGTCGTGAACGAGACGCTCACCGCGCCCACGGGTGGCTCCGGGAATTCAAAACGGAACCGCGCGGGCGAATGGGTGACAAGATTGGTCGCCGGCACGCCGTTCACACGCAGATCGGCCGCATCCACGTTGGATACAACTTCGCTGAACGTCACTTCCACCGACCGCAACGTTCGTACGACCGTGGGCGTGGGCGGTTGCAGCGCGGCGACGACCGGCCCGTTCGTATCGGGAAATGCCGAGAGGCTGGCGTTGAACTGAAGATCGCCCGAGCCAACCAGGTAATTGAACACCTGCATCGCGATGACGTTTGTCCCCGCGAGGAGAAACGAAGAGGGATTGGCAATGTTCGTGGCGATGTACGGCACTGGCTCCGGCACGGAGAGAATTGCCACCCCGTCGAACGGCACGAAACCCGGCGGCATGTTGTAGCGCGCGATTTCAACGCCGTTGATCCACGCGATGTAGCCGTCGTCGCACTGCGCGGAAAGCCTCAACGCGCCAAACTCATACACATTCGTCACCGTAAACTTCTGGCGAAGGAAAATGCACGTGTAGTTGCCGGCCATGTCGTTGAAGACGGTTCTCGAAAGCGGCTCGCCATAGTAAAACGGCGCCGGACCGCTTGGCCAGGACACGTCATCGAAGCCCTCGACTCGCCACCCCGCCGGATCGGGCGACGACGCCTCGCTCAACCCTTTGGAATATTTCCAGACCGCATTCGTGGGGAAGATTGTTGCCGAGCTCGCCGTCTCGGCCCAGCCGGAGGCGAGGACCACAAACAGCAGAATACAAACTGACCGGATGCGGCACATGCTTGAGTCTATACGTTGTGCCGTGTTTGCAAACTCACGGAATCAACCTCGCGACCGAAGACGTTCCTGTTGTTGTTCCGGCTGCCTGGGGTTTTAGTACGCGCATGTGCCGGTTTTCATGAGCAGTTTTCACGCCGACGGGGCAGGGCGACGTGTCCCACGGCACCGCGTCTGACCGGACTGAAATCCCGAAGTCACTGTCCAAATTTGACACGCTGCGGATGACTACCTTGGTCCGCTCTGTTCGATGACCTCCATCCTTGGGCCGAGGCGCTTTCCCGCGTAACGAAATGAATCGTACAACATCGCGAAAAACACCGCCGCGCCAGCCACAACCACAACGACCTGCCACCACGGTTGCCTGTGGAGGGAACGGCTCGACGGGAAATATGCAATGAAACCCAGGATTCCAATTATTACGGCCACGCCATCAAAGCTGGCCCGCTGCCAGTAACTTCCCCCAAGGTGAATCCACATCCCAAACTCATCGAAGGTGAGGGCCAAACCGATCCCGTATGCGATCGCCGTCGCTCGAAGCCTGTTGCCCGTCGGTTGCGCGAATAGCAAATACGCGCCAACTCCGCACAACAAAAAAATTCCGTAATTCAGATGATGAACATGGGTGCCGCCCACGTGCAGGAAAAGGTCCGGCACGCGGCGGGACATTATCAGAAAAACCAGGATCCGCGAGGCGATAAACGTCAGCAGGAAGGTAAAGAACACGACCCGGGCATTCGCTCTGCGAGTGCTTTCCGTCGATTGTTCACTCTCGGCGCCATTCACCTGGACCTGCCAAGACTATGCGAACTGCCCTGGCGATCCAATTGATATCAGCCGACGCCGAAAGCATCGTTGACTTTGAGGTGGCACATTCAAAGGATTTCCACGATGAGGTGCGACTTCCATTTTCAGGCTTGCGCATCGCCGGGCTGTCAACGCTTTCTGGTCTGCCTGGCCCTTCTGCTCGCAACCGTGCCCCTGCTTCGAGCCGCCGAAGCAATCGTCCCCGCGCCCGAGGTCGAATTAAAGAGCACCGACCGGATTCTGATTTGCGCACCGCATCCTGATGATGAGGTCCTTGGTTGCGCGGGAATTATTCAGAGGGCTGTCGCCCTCAAAATTCCGTGCAAAATCATGTTTCTTACCGATGGCGATGACAATGAACTCTCGTTCCTCGTCTATCGCATGCATCCTGTCGTCCTGCCACGGGCCGCGCGCCGCCTCGGCGAAGTTCGTCATGAGGAAGCGCTGGCGGCGGCGAAGATCCTGGGTTTGCCGGCCAACGATCTTATCTTTCTTGGTTATCCGGATTTCGGCACGCTGAAGATCTGGATGTCGCACTGGGGCGATGAACCCGCCTACCGGAGCATGCTCACGCGCGTGACCTCTGTTCCCTATGCCCATGCCTTCCGCCGTGGCGCTCCATACAAAGGCGAATCCATCCTTCGCGACGTAACTTCCGTCATCACCAATTTTCAGCCCACAAAACTTTTCGTCTCCCATCCGGCTGATCATCATCCCGACCATCGAACGCTTTATCTTTTCACGCAGACGGCTCTGTGGACGCTGGGGTGGACCGATCGCGTTCACGTTTTTCCTTACCTCATTCATTCGCCTCATTGGCCGGCCCTTAAAGGAGGGCATCCTTCCTCCGCCCTTGTTCCCCCGGCGGATTTGGCGACCGCAGTCCCATGGAAAACTTTTCCTTTGGGACCATGGCAGGCTGATGCCAAGCACAAAGCCCTGCAAGCTCACCAGACCCAATACAAGTACAGCCGCAACGCGCTCATGGCGTTCGTGCGTGCCAACGAACTGTTTGGCGACTTTCCTCTTCTAAACACCGTCGCTCAACCGCAACTCATGAATCCGCCGGCCGATCCACCCCCGCCCCCGCATCTCAACGAGGCCGAAGCACGACACTTTACAGGGATTGATTGGCAACACGCGTCGGTTTCCTCCAGCAACCTCAACCTTACGTTTCGCCTCTCTCGCGGATTGCCGGAGCTCGTTGAAGCTTCGATTGAAGTGTTCGGGTTCAAAGACGGAGTGCCCTTCGAAAAAATGCCTAAAGTGCGCCTTGTCGCAAGTTCCCGGCATCACAAGTGGCACAACCAATCCAGCCTTGTCGCCGACACATCGGGGTTTTCAGTCAGCCTCGGCGACAATGCCATTGGCATTCAGGTGCCCCTGGTTGCTTTGGGCCATCCTGCGCGCGTCCTGGCCTCGGGTCACACTTTTCGCGAATTCATGCCGCTGGACTGGGCGGAGTGGCGCACCATCCAAATCGCTCCCTAGCAGCGCTGCACGCTTTAACCGCTATTCACCATTGGCTAGCCAGCATCGCGCGATTTTCCCCCAACGATCGCCCGCATCTTCTCCTTCGCCACGGCCAGCAGTTGGTCGCGCCCCTCAATCGGTTTCACCAGATCCTTGCACGACCCTACTACCTGTTCAATCAAGTGCCGCGGTTGCTGCCAATACATATCCTGCACGCGATCGACAACATACCACACATCGTGCTCTTGCCATTTCGACCCTGGGCCCCGCTTCGGATCGGTGCTCACACTTGGAACTCCATGGGCCTTGATTTTCGGTGGTGCACGCCGCATCGAAAGGCATAGCCAACCTTTTGCGGAAGACTTTAGGGGTGAAGCGCCTCTTTTGCGGGGTGAAGGCATCTGCTGCGCCTAACGCGCGGCGTACGCGAACCGTCCGCGCAGCGGTCAGTCCTGCACATTGAACACTTTTATCCGGAAGATTCTCTTGCGTCAAACCGCTCCCACAGCAAGCAACTCAGCCACGTCAAGGGTTGCAGGCTTGCGAAAGACATCCTGCGCCGGCCCCGACTGGACGATTCGCCCGCGGATGAGAATTATGATTTCGTCGGCAAGTGAACGCGTCTCGAACCGGTCGTGCGTGACGTAAAGCACGGGGATGCGAAACTCATCGCGGATGCGTGCGAGATACGGAATGATTTTCGTCTTCAATTGCCGGTCGAGATTCGCCAACGGTTCATCCAGCAACAGCAAGCGTGGCGATGCAAGCAAAGCCCGCGCTAGAGCGACACGCTGCTTTTCGCCCCCCGAAAGTTGTCCGATGCCCCGTTCAATAAGCCCTCTGATTTCGAGCAGGTCGACAATGTGGTCAAAGGCAAATGGCTCCGTCGTGCCCGGCTTGTGCCCGTAGAGCAGATTTTGGCCAACGGACAGATGTGGGAATAACGCCAGGTCCTGCGGGACGTAACCAATGCCTCTGCGCCGCGTCGGGACAAAGATTTGGTTCGCGGTATCCGTGAGCACCCCTCCGCCCAATTCGATATAGGCGGATTCCGGGCGACGAAGCCCGGCCACCAGGTCGAGCAACGATGTCTTCCCCGCTCCCGACGGCCCAAAAACCACGGTAATGATTGGGCTGCGAACCTCGGCGCTCACCTCCAGCCGGAAATCCGACAGCGGCAATGAAATGTTTTTCAGCACCAGGCTCATTTGAATGTTCTCTTGCGGCGCATGAGCCATTCACTCGTCCACACCGCCACGAACGCGAGCGCAGTCGAGATGCCGAGCAAACGAAACGCGTCCGCGTCCTGGCCAAGCTGGACGGATTGGAAGATCGAGAGCGAAAGAGTGGAGGTCTGGCCAGGGATGTTCCCTGCAATCATAATGGTCGCGCCGAACTCGCCCAGCGCTCGCGCGAAGGAGAGAATCATTCCGCCCAGAATGCCGCGCATCGCGAGCGGCGCGGTGACGGTGAAGAACACGCGCGCATCGCTCGCGCCCAGCGTGCGTGCGATCTGCTCAAGACGCGGGCTCACTTCTTCAAAGGCGACCCGCGCGGAGCGGACCAGCAGCGGAAACGACATGACGCCGAGAGCAATCAGCACGCCGCGCCAGGTGAACACGACGTCCAAATGCAACGTGTCATGGAGAAAACTTCCGATTGGCCCGCGCCGTCCAAACAGCTTGAGCAAAATCAGGCCGGTCGCCACGGGAGGCATGACCAATGGCAGTGAGATCAGCGTCTCGACCACCGATTTCCCTGGCCATGTGAAGCGCGCGAGCACCCACGCGAGCGCAAGGCCAAACGGCAGAATGACGATCGTGCTCAGCGCGGAAACCCAGGCGGTGAACCAAACGATCTGCCATTCTTCACTGCTCATGCAGGCGTTACTTTCGAACAGTGAATCCGACCTTCTCGAAAATCCGACCTGCTTCCTCGGACTCAAGATACTTGAAGAAGCGCGCGGCTGCGTTCGCATTCTTCAATTCTTTGAGCAGGGCCATTGGGTAACTGATGGCGGGACTATCACTCGCCGGAACTTCATAGGCGATCTTCACCTTCTTCGAGATGGCGGCATCGGTTTTGTAGACGATTCCGGCTTCGGCATTGCCCGCCTCAACCGCCGCCAATGCGCCGCGCACGTTCTCCGTGGGGACAACTTTGGCTTCCACGGCCGACCACAGACTCTGCTTTTGCAGATATTCTTTGGCGTAGATTCCGGCTGGCACCGTCCTCGGTTCCGCGAGCGCAAGGCGTTTTACCTTTTCCGAAGCAAGGTCCCTCGGGCCTTTGATCGCCGCGCCTGCCTCGCTCGCCACCACAATCACCAGCGAGTTCGACAGCCGGCTTTTGCGCGTGTCCTTTTGGATGAGCCCTTTCTTATCCAGGCCGTCCATTTTCGCCTCGTCCGCCGAAAAGAAAATGTCGGCCGGAGCGCCCTCTTCGATCTGCCGCGCCAGAAAACTCGACGCGCCGAAATTGAACACGACTTTATCGCCGGTCTGTTTCTCGTAACCCGCGGCGATGTCCTTCAATGCATCCGTCAGGCTCGCGGCGGCAAAAACGTTGACGCTCGCCGCGTTCAACACCGACCCCGCGAACAGTATCCAGGAGAACAACGTGCCAAGGGAAAAAGTTTTGATGAACCGACGGCGGGACAAAGAAGTCGAACTCATTTTCGTCAACCGCGTTATATTTCCACAAATATATCCACGCGCAACCCCAAACCCGACGGTCAAAAATCCTGCAAAAGCCCCTTAAGCCGCTTCCACTGTGATTTCGTCGCGTCAAGGCAGTCTTCCTCCATCGCGTGATAAAGCTTGAGCGCCTTGCGTCCTGTCTCTGTCAATTTCGCTCCGCCATGTTTCGAACCACCGCGCACTGCCTCCACCAGCGGTTCTTTGAAACACGCGTTCATTGTTTTAATCAGAGTCCAGGCTCGCATGTACGACATACCCATGCGATCGGCTGCTTCACGAATCGAACCGGTTTTGCCGACCTGCCCGAGCAGGTCCACCTTGCCCGGTCCAAGCGCAATGTTTTCACCGCAAATCACGCGCAGCCGGGGACGCAAACTCACGCCGGGCGATTTCTTTGACACGAACGAAGGCTGCCCGGAACGCTGCGCGTTGGAAAGTGCCTTCGTGCTGAGGCACTGGATGTAATAGAGGTAGGGTGCGCTCGCCTGGGATTTTCAAACGGCGCTGGCCTGAAATCCAAATCTCAATATAGTCTCGCGCCAATGCCGCTGCTGGAAATCTCCAGTCTCAAAAAGAGCTTTCGCGGGCCCGACGGTCTGCAATTGATCGTCGACGTGCCACGCTTGGAACTGGCGGAGAAAGCGCAAATCGCCCTTGCGGGGGAAAGCGGCTCCGGCAAAACGACGCTCCTTCACTTAATCGCCGGCATCCTTGCTCCGGACGGCGGCAGCATCAAACTCAATGGCGGCGAACTCGCAACGTTGTCTGAAGGCGAGCGCGACCGCATGCGCGCGCAAAATATCGGTTACATTTTTCAGACGTTCAATCTGCTTCCCGGCTACACCTGCCTCGAAAATGTGCTGCTCGGAATGTCATTTGGCCCGGGCACGGATCGCGCTTTTGCCGAGCAACTTCTCAGGCGCGTTGGCCTCGGCGATCGTCTCCATCACTATCCGCGGCAACTCTCCACCGGCCAGCAACAGCGCGTGGCCGTCGCGCGTGCCCTGGCGAATCGCCCGAAACTTGTCCTCGCCGATGAACCGACCGGCAACCTGGATCA
>Ga0105340_1000328_pt1 | contig 23326 bp, 22 predicted proteins | sample EasRivMeERMLT700_FD_89676 | JGI IMG/M metagenome (GOLD analysis project Ga0105340, IMG submission 89676) | Soil microbial communities from meander-bound floodplain in the East River, Colorado, USA - East River MetaG ERMLT700 | ecosystem: Environmental > Terrestrial > Soil > Floodplain | place...
AAATAGTGATTTTAAGTAACGGGAGGGACGGGTACGCCGCCTACTTGCCGGACGGGTACTCCAAATGGCCAAAATAGGCCAAAAAGCCAATAAAAGTAACTATTTTCAGGGTACTTACTAAGTCCAGACGACTAGTTACTAACTAGGGCACTAAGTCCAAACCGTTGAAAACAAAGCAAATATAATCCTTGCTTTTTTGGTCGAAACGCAGTACCATATTCCAACCCGAAACCCGCTTTTTCCATTACTCAACAAATGTCACTCAATCAGCAAGATGAACAAATATTGGAACAGTTACAGATTGAAATTGACAGAGAAGATGCGGAATCGGCACAAGCAAGTTTTGATTTTGAGCAAGCAATCACTCGTGTTAATAATAGTCCACTCCATCAATTACTAGGATACAATAATGAGCACTCAAACGAATACGATGAGTCTAGCGGCGGAGCTTGAAACGCTTCTTGCGAATCCTCCTGCGGAGCAACATCGGCGAGCACTTAACAGTCGCACTCAGTCAAATCGCGTTGATGCTAATGACGTCACAGAAGAGGCAACACTAGCACTGCTGCAACAAAACCGCATTTTGGCTTCTGAAAGAGCGAACGTAACAATAAGAGAAGCGCTAAATGAAAAAGGTGCAACTCTACACAAATGCGCCGAAGTACTTAGCTTCATTATTCAGAACGTACACGAGCGAGCAGATGTCAGAAGGCGAGCCGTAGCAGACGTACTACTTTTACATAACGCCGCACCGACAACAAAAGTAGAACCGGCGCCTCAAACTGTTCAGATAATGATTCAAACATCCGATAAGGTAAATCTTGCAAACGTTTTAAATCCGAGTCTACAGCGAAAGAATTCAACTGAAACTTACTACTAGCTCCGTGAAAGAAAATAAATAATGTCAACAATCCACCTCAATACTTTAAACGAATCCATCAGACAAGCACAGACCTATGACAATGCACGAATACCGCCTCAGAATATTCCGTTTTGGAGGAACTTCTATGTACTTAGCGTCAAACAATCCAGAACACAAGTACCTGTAACAAAACGAGTTTATCTTGAAGGCGGTTTCAGTGCAGCAAAAGCGTTCTGTCAGATGTATTGCGACCAACTTGGTTACCAATTCTTGACACTTTGTCCAGAAATTAGCGATCTCCTCTTTGAACTTAACGGCGAAGACAGCTTTAAAAATCCAGCGCCAGTAACTTCTCCTCCGCCACCAAAGGTAACGACGGGCGCTGCGAAGTAGCAATTCCCAATACTCAAAACCAAAAGGACAATCCATGGACCTCTACGTTAGCACAAACGATGTTTATAATAGCACTTTCGAAGAAGCACAGCGACTTACTCGTCAACGGAGCCTTGTTCAGCTTAATTCTTTCAGCATCGCACTGATTGCTAACAACGGCTCGATTATTAAGGACGACGACTTTGGTAATGTCTCGGGAATTGGCGACAGCATTGCAAACGGCGTCAAGATGAACTTCCATATTCAATACATGGATGACATTCCTAATCCTGAAAGCGAAGCCGTTCCGTCAGTTGGCAGTTTCATTAACGTCGGTCAACATCTTAAGTGGGTCAAGGACATGCAACCGAACACCGCGGGAGCAATTGACAGAATGATTGCAAACGACAACCCTGGTATACCACAGCATGACATTAATGCACGTATTAGCAACATGCCAGGAGTCAGTGTTGCATGGAACGATGCAGTTACGGATGCTTGGAACGGTCAGGATTAAGTAATGGCACGATATAATGAAGCGGAAGAAGCGGCGCGCCTTGCTTTTGAGGAAGAGCAACGTAGGCATGAACCTGTGATGCAGAACATGGGCGGTCTTGTCGGGTCGCAAAGCGCCGAACAACCGATCGGTTATAAACAACGCTACTTTCCCTCAATTCTCGAAAAGCTTGAAAAAGAGAATTACTCCATAAAAGATATCCTTAATCGCCGCGAGAAAGTTCAGGAATTGACCAGCCTTTTGAGTCAAAATCCCGATCTTGCTCGCATTTTGGATTTAATGCGGGAGCTTGGACTTTAGCTTCGCAGATTCGCAGAACAGGTTCAGTGGACGGGAGCGTTGGAATTAAGTATCGGTCAAGACTTAATCGCGGCGCCCATCCACGACCGACTCTGGACTCTAATTTAATTCATTGACGAAAGTTAATGACTCTGTGAGGTTTCCTCATGGTAGAAAGTTCACAAATCCCAGCGCACATGAGATAGAAATATTGTCATGACCGACGAGTGAGGCGAGTGCAAAACCGATGTCCTCTACTTAAATCGATCTAAGCAATCAAACTGAAGAGTGTCCCACTATAGACTGTCAGGATTTAAGTATGGCATGATGAGCACGAGCGTAAAATATTAGAGTCCAGATAAAATTCAACCTACCACGAGCGACGGTTTGAATAGGGTAGCTGCTTACTATCCATATACTCAAATCCAAAAGGCCCATGGATGACCTTCTTTCTCGTTGTCTTAAAACTCGGGAGGGTTTCGGTAGGTTGCCCCTCCATCTAAATTAAAAGAAAGATTGCGAAGCAATGGACACAGCAGCATACCTCGCATCGATACAAGCGCAAATTGACTCATGCGCTTTGATTATAGCAGAGCAGACTACTCGAAAAACTGAACTGGAAGAGCTGCTAGTGCTGCTAAACACCAATCCTGATTTGCTCCGAGTAATTGAAATAACGAAAGAGCAGGACCTGCTGTGATTAAGTATTGTGACGATGAAGAAGTTCCGCCTCCCCCAATCGGAAAACGGAAGTAAATGCTCAATTACTTTCGTGAATTTACGGTGTTCAACATACCGGCACCGTAATAAAGCCGGGAGTCGTAAAGTTACCCTAAGCCACTGTGCGACTCCCGCTTCGAATTAAGTACGGACAAGATTTGCGCCGTAAGGATGCAAATAAACGGAACGGGGCTGTTAAACTCTGCACCGAGTAAGGCAGTCCCAATCCTACCGACGAGAAAGAAAACAATCATGAATCTTATCCAATTTTTTGAATACGAACATCTTCCCGCGCACTTGCAGGAAATCTCAAAACCGTTCGGAGACTTAGCAAAGCAAATGGTTTCACTGTTGCCAATGAATCCTGAAACAACCGTTATGCTCAGAAAGCTTCTTGAATCAAAGGACTGTGCCGTAAGAGCAAAGCTTTTTAAGAATGGCCCTGCTACTTAATCGAAACGGCTTATGAAATGTCAATGGTGCGAAATGAACGATCCGGAATGGTCAGTCGATGCACAGTGTTGGATTCATCGATTTGATAAACTGGATCGTAAATGCACAGCGAAAACAGAAGATCCTTTAATAACGCATTTGCGTAAAGGAACTACATACGATGAGACTACTTGAATTTAAGTATTTGTGAGTTTTGCAACCCGGTTTGTGAGAGGATCGGCATTGTAAAATAACCGGCCCCTGCGGCAGCAATAACGTCAGTCGGGGCCGCATTAAGTTTTGATCGTTGCTACTATCTCTCTACCGGATTGAGTAAATTGCCTCAAAAGCGTTTTACTTAGTCCGGTTATTTTTATGTAAGGGCACCCCGCGTAATCACCTTCCTATTCCTGCGATTATGCTTTAACCGAGGGTGCCCGCTAACGCGAAAGAAAACACAATGTCAATTCTAATGTTACTTCTGACGCTCGCAGTCTTCGGTTTCATTCTCTACTTAATCACGACCTACATTCCAATGGCGCCGCAGATTAAAACGGCAATTGTTGTCATCGCGACGATCGCCTTAATTCTCTGGCTCATTTCAATCTTTGGACTTCTTGGACCGATGAGTCAGCCGATACGACCAATAAGATGACACGAATCCGACAATTCTTTTGTTCGCATATTTGGTTTTCTTACCCAGAACCGAGTTATTGTATTAAGTGCAAGAAGAGAATGTCGCAGAGGTAAATATGCCAGATTCTCTCCTCTCTAATCAATTGCGAGAAGAACTTCTTGAATACATTCTCGGAAAGACGATAGATTCCGTTGGATTTCAAGGCAACGAACTTTTCCTGAATTTCACTGATAAAACTATCATGGTCTTGGGAATAGAAGAATGTACCAATTCTCATACAATTTCAATTAATCCTAGGATTGTTTAATGAAACAAATAACGATAGAAAAGAATGTTTCCGGTTTCCTTGAAATAGGAACGAACGACCGAAATGAAGTAGTAATTAATCATCACGACCTTGACATCGATGAAAATGGTCAAGGCTTTATTTGTTTTTCAATTAACGAAGCGGAAGCATTAGTACGAATCCTGAAGAAGAAAATAAAGTATCTAAAGACTGGCAATGTCAATCCGAATAAATTTCTTCAACGAAGCATGCGAAACGTTCTTTGGATTCACAAAGCGTAATCAATGTTTCAGCGGAGGAATTGGTAATGGCAAGACGACCGTTGCGTGTCAGAAAGCTTTATTCTTACTCTTAGCGTTTCCTGGCTACAGAGCAATAATAGCAAGACGAGTACTTAGCAGTCTTAAATCCTCAACAATGGAGACTTTTTTTGCGCAACTTGAAGGTGGAAAATCTTCCCCTTACATTGAGTCACATAACGAAACTGATGCAATCACTCGATTCAAGAACGGCTCTGTTGTCTTTTGGATTCACCTCGACACTGCCAACGAGAACAATCTACGTGGTAAAGAAGTAAATTTAGCTCTAATTGACCAGGCAGAAGAAATTGATGAAAACATTTACTTAACACTGAATTCACGCGTAGGCCGATGGGCGCACGCAAAAGTGCCTGACTACATGAATCCTGAGGACTTTCCAACAGATTCATACGGTAAGCCAAGGCCGCCTTCCTACATGATGATTCTTGTTAATCCCGATTATGAATATCATTGGGTCTGGAGACGTTATCATTATGATTCAGTCGAGTGGCAACAAAAGTATCGCGACAGTCACGATTACATTGAATGCGGAACAGACAGAGCAGCGTACGACAGCGAGACGCTGAGAGAGTTAGAAAGTCACGACGCAGAGTGGCAACATCGCTTCTTTCAAGGTAAGTGGGGAATAAGTAGCGGTGCCATACACAACGTACACGCCGATTCAATCCTTACAGTCAGACAAGACTGGTTGGAGAACTTACTTAACAAAAGTGCTCTTTACCGATCTCTTGATCACGGAGAAGCAGCACCAACAAGCTGCACCTGGTGGGCATGTTATAAAGGACAGCATTTTTGTTACCGTGAATACTACATGCCAAAACAAGTCATCAGTTATCACCGCCGTGAAATTGATGCACTTGGAGAATTTACAATCAACGACGGAGTAACAACGCGAAAGGTTAGAGAACAATATGTCGCAACAGTCGCCGATCCTCAAATCTTCAAAAAGACAAGTCAAAAGAACGGTGCATTTTGGACGGTCGCTCAAGAGTACTTGGACAAATCAATAGATGGGCCGCCGTTTTTATGCATTCCCGCTGACAACAACGAACTTGGTACTCGAAACCGAATCAATGAATTACTCCAACCTTCGGTAACTTTCACTAATCCATTAACAAATGAATCAGGCGGTAGAGGAATTTACTTTATCAATCCGATAGCTGGTACCAATTATGGTTGTTTTCACGTAGTGCAGCAAACGAAACAACAAAAGCGCAAAATCTTAGACACGATCAATGGTAAAGCAATCTACTCTGACGACAGAGACGACGCAATTGAGGATCATTCTTATGACACTCTTCGCTACTACATTGCACATCACGCCAAGCAGATGAAGCCGCCAATACTTAAACCAGGCCCCGGCACTTACGGTCACATGATGGACACGATGAAAGCTCTGAAGAAAACTGGATATTTTAAACGCTATGCCATCCGCTAAAGACGATCACGAATCAAAAACTTCCGTAGCGAACCTTTGGCTTGAAAGATGGTCGCGCGCAACAAAATACTACGAGGAATGGGAAGTTCGTCATAAGTGCAAGGACTTAGCTGATTACTACGAAGGTCAACAATACGATCCAGCTACTTATCCTGAGGGAATGGACCCGCTCGTTTTCAACTTATTTTATTCGACTGTTGAAGCACGTTTACCACTGATGTCGTTTCAGAATCCAATCGCGCAGATCAAACCTAAACCTGGCCGCATGGATTGGGAACCCGACGCTGCAATACAAGAAGCCAACTTACGAACGGACATGGTCAACACGTTCGTTACCGATCCTGCAAACCATTTCTCTGATGTACTGGAAAGTGCTATCATCGACTCCCAATTCTACTTCGGCATTGTTGAAGTAGGATATTCTGCTGATTGGTACGAGAACCCGAAAGCGCGCAAACCGATTTTATTGACTGACGAAAGCAATGACGAAGCGCCGGAATCACCAAAGAAAAATCTTGCAAAAGAACAGCCTGAAGAACTGCCGGAAGAGGAGCGAATCTTTGTTAAGCATATTCCTCCGAAAGAAGTCAGAATTGGTGGCAACGATAAATGGATTACGGAACAGTGCTCTTGGATTGGATACCGAGAATACTTCAGGAACGAAGACTTAGAATCAAATCCTCGGTTTGCAAAGCTCCTTGACAAGACTGAAAGCGCCGCGAGTATACGCAGCGACGACTTTGTACCAGAAGAGAAAGGCGCCACTAACAGTGAGACTGGTAGCGATTTGAATGAATGCTTAATCATCTTCGATCTACGTCGCAAAGTTAAATTGCTAATTTCCAAAACAAACGGTATTCAACTTGGCGAAATGTCATTTGATCGTCTTCCACTCTTTCCGCTGCGATTTAGCAAACCAGCTGCTAATCACGGCTGGCTTCCTATACCGCCGGCCAAATCCTGGAAAGCGCCGCAAGATGAGTACAACGAGGCGCATAGAGCACAAGCGGCGTATCGTCAACGCGCATTACCTAAATGGATCGCGAATGACCAAGCGTTCACCGATGAAGCAGAAATGGACAAGTTAAGTAGTCCAGAACCTTTTACCATCTCGAAGATGCAAAGCGTTGATGTTAACGCGTCATTGGCTCCTGTACCGTATCCAGCCCTTAATGCAGAATTTGGCAAGTCTCTTATTACATCCCGTGACGAATTCAACTTCGCTGCGGGAACGTCTTTAGACGTAAGTCCTGCGAGCGATAGAGAAACTGCAACAAAATCCAAAATTGTTGCTACACGTGCAGGAATCCGAGAAAGTCGAGTACTTGGACAAGTTGGCGCGTGGATGTCTGGAATTATCCGAGAAATTACCATCATCCAGCAAGAACGATTAACCAAGGAAGTTTGGATACGCTCGACTGTTGACACTGAACCGACACTTGGCGAAATTCAGCACATCGAGCAACTTTGGAAACGTATTGACCCGGTAGCGTCGCTTTCAAATGGATTTGAATTTGAAGCGGATGTTGACGTTTCATCCTTATCGCCAGTTGCGCGTGAGCAAAACAAAAATAACTTGCTCGAATTCTTAGCCGTTCTGAATCAATATCCGCAGTTGGCGTTTTCCCCTAAAATCATCCGATACTTAGCAAACATCTTTGATTTGCGGATGGAAACTGTTATTCAGGAAATGCAACAGTTAGCACTTGTCGCGCAGTTAGGCGTTCAAGCGCAAGCAAAACAACAACTTGCGGGAATGGCTGGCGACGCTGGCGGTGTTGAAGGCGGACCGCAAGGTAATGCAATGGCACAGCGAACTGTTGCAAAAGCGACTCCGACTCAACAAGAGCAAATCAACAATCAACTTAACAATCAAGTAGGACTTCCACAATGATCACCGAACAACAAAAGAACAAAATCGCACAACTTACTGACAACATTATTGAAGCAAGCGCCTCAGTTCAAGTAGCCGACGAAGAGTTGGATACGGCGCGTGAAGCGTTAGAAACGTATCTTAAGTCACTTGTAGAAGGAGATGAATCAAATGGCGACCAATTCGAAATCAAAGCCGTCCGCAAAGCCCGTCGCTAAAATTACGGCAACTCCCAAGCAAATCAAAAGCGACATCCGAGCAATTTTACTTAAAACAATCCATAAGGGGAAATAATCGTGCCTGCTACAGAACAAGAAACCGAACAATCTTCCAACGATGAATTACGCGCAGCCCTTGAAAAAGCTGGCGACGAGAATGATGCCGCTCAGGAAGGAAACGAAGATGAAGAAGAAACATCTAGGTCTTCCAAAGCAACAAAGAAAGATAGCAAAGCCGACGAGGATGATAAAGCTGCTGAAGATGATGAAGATAGCGGAGACGAAGACGATGAAGATACTTTAGCAGAGAACCGTGAAAAGGAACAGGCTCTTCAATTTTACCGTCGAATAACAAATCCTGAAACTGCTGAACAAGTCCTCAGTACAATAGCAAAGCGAGCTGGTTACGAGCTTAAGAATCTTAATGCTGAACAACGTGACGCAGTAGTAGACGAAGTTGAAGCAGTTCTTCGTAGTGAACTTGGCGACGAATTTGCCTTGCTCCCTGCGGGACTTAGCAAAGCATTAAATAAAATCATCAACGGTAAAGTAAATGCTGCGGCGCGTGAGGTAGAGTCGCTTAAATCGCGCCTTAATCAAAATGAGGAAGTAGTTCGCGCAGCGGCTGTTGAAGATGCGCTAACTTGGGCTGCTAGTGAGTATCCCGAATTTGAGTTAAAGAACAAATTAATTCTGAAGGAGATGAAGAAGTTCCCACCATCTCCTAATATGAACGCCCGTGAATACATAAAGCGAATCTGTAAGTTGGTCGATGTAGCACCAAAGCAATCTGTTGACAATTCTAGAACGGATCGTGCAAGATCCAACAAAGATGGCACTATGCCGTCCGATGGCGTTCGAAAAGAACGCTCAACAAGGGTTGCAAATTCGCTCGCAGAAGCCGCAGCAATGGCTTATGATGAGCAGTTTAAAGATTAAAGGATAGCTTAAATGCCAACTTACGGTACCGCGTCTCCTAACCGAACGCAATACACAATTAATTGGAATCAGATGCTTACGAGCACTCTTTTCAATTACAACAAGAAACTTCATGATGCAATTTCCAAGCGCAATGTCATCATGAAGATGCTTAAAAATAAGGGCGCTTACACTTCAGTCGAAGGCGGCATCGCGATTGAAGAGAACTTGATGTATGCGCTCGGCAGCTTGCAATACTTCCAAGGTTACGATGTTCTTCGCCGTGAACAAATCGACGGTGTAACGAAGGCCGTTTACGATTGGACACAGTGCGCTGCTAACATCCAGATCTCGGATGATGAAAAGTTCAAGAATAAGGGTAAAGCCAAAGTTCTTGATCTTCTGCAGACGAAGATTAAACAAGCCGAAATGGGCCTCAAGGAAGATTGGCTCGGTGACTTCCTACAAGGACGTGAGCGAAGTGTTGTCGGTGGCGGCATCATTAATAACGCGCAAGACGTAATTTCCGGCTCCATCGGCCTCGACCCGCTTGCTAAACTCGTCCAATTTGACCCAACCGTCTCGATGCTAATTGGTGGCATCAATCAAGCAACCGCCGTGAACAATAAAGGCATCGCGTGGTGGAGAAACAAGACTGCTAATGCGGGCGGCGCTGCAATGACACCTGGTGCATTTTTGGCATTGTTCACTGCTATGTACATGCAGTGTTCCAATAACTCAGAAGGCAGCCCGGATCTCATTCTCGTCGATGACGTAACGTACGCGATGCTTGAATCGGCGATGCGTTTTGATCACCGCGAAATTAAGTCATACACGGAATATCCTGATTTTGAGAATTTCCGCTTCAAGAACGCGATGGTAACATGGGATGATCGTATTCCGAACGTTTTTGGTAACAACCTCGACACGTCGATAGCAACCGGCAAAGGCAGCGCGTTCTTCCTCAACACGGATTATATCAAAATCCGTTATGAGCAGGACAGCGATTTTGTCAACACGCCGTTTATGCGGCCTGTCGATCAACTTGCTGACGTTTCGTACATTGTCTGGCGCGGTTCCGTAACATTGACCAATCGCCGTACACACGGAGTGATTGGCAACATCGGTCGTACATTGACGGGCATCTAATTGCTACGCAAAGAAAAAGATTAGAAAGGAAATTTAACTCAAATGCAAACTCAAACTTTGTATGGCGATCCAGGTGCTAATAAACAGAACGTTTATAACCACGTCAAGAACAACGACACAATTCCGATCCTCCGTGGAGCACCGTGCGTATACGCAATGAACGGTACTGACGATGGATTTGGCGTTGTTAACTCAGTAACTGCCGGTGCAAACAAATCGCAAGCGTATTTCGCTGGCGTTGCTGCACAAGACATTCCTGTTGGCGCAGTAGGAATGGCACTTGTCAGCGGCGTTACTGATTACGTTCGCTGTTCTGGTGCAGTGGTCCCCGAGCAAGGTCTCGCTGTTAATGTAGCAGCGGCCAATTTTGCTCCTGGCGCTTTGGTTTCAGCAATTGTCGCTGTTACGACGGTCGGTCCTGCTATTCTGCCGCTCGTAACTGCTGCGATTGCTTCCTCAACTGTCGGCGGTGTTGCAAACATTTGCACTCGCGCGATTGTTAAGGCGCTTTAAATAAACTCGGTCATCCGCGCAGCGGCTGGTTACACGCTGGCCGCTTCGCGTAATTCATAGCGCAGTACTCCAATCTATATACATATTTATTATTCGAACGATTGGAGCCTTCGCAGAATGACCCGTGCTGAAGTAAAAGATCGTGTAAGAGCGAACCTTGATGACAATGCAGTGACTTTCTTTACTGCAACCGACATTGAAGATTCACTATTTGATGCTTACTATTGGGCATCTGTCTTTGCAAATACCATTGAAAAGACAAAAAACATTTCCTTCCAAAAAGACTGCCCGTATTACCACCTCCAAACGATCATCCCCGATCATTTCGCTGTCACTGGCGTTTACGATGTCATTCGTGAACGTTTTCTCCGCTACAAATCCCGCATTGAGCTAGTTTTCCTACGCAGCAATTACGAAGTATGGCCGGGGCCGCCGGAATATTTCTTCATTCACTCACAAAATTACCTTTTTATTGGTCCACAGCAGATTAATGTACCGTCCGTTGCACAATCGTCGCAAGTTGATTTAAAGATCTTCTATCGTGCATTCGACGACGTTGCTACTGCATCGGACAACGGTGTATTTCGGATACCAATTCAGGGTGAAGACTGCATCGAATTTTATGCAACGGCGGATTTGCTTGAACAAGCCCAAGAGTGGACAAAAGCGCAGTTTTATTGGGACAAGTTCCATTCACAACTAATCACTTCAAAGATAGCAATACGAGACAGACCAATGCCGGCTTTGGTTAATGCGATGGCAGGAGTTACACTATGATTAAGCACTCAAAAGTTTCTGCAATTCCCGATGGTCTTAATGCAGCACTAGTCCAGTCATCTGATTGGAACGAAGGTCATATCTTTGAACCCGCTGTTCAAGGCATACTTTACGATCCTCTTGGCACTGGAGATATAACAGGACTCCATGTTACTGGCGTTTTGCAAGACAAACTCGGAGACGGTATAATCACTCCAGTTCGTGTACAAGGAATTTGGAATGATCCGCTCGGTGACGGTAATATCGTCGGGATCAATGTAACTGGTATTCTTGCTGATCCAGATGGTGATGGTAATTACACCGGAATTAAAGTAACGGGCCTTTGGAAAGATGACGGAACTGGTAACATCACCGGCGTTGTCGTAAAAGGTATTCACTATGATGCCCTGGGCAATAACGTAATAACTGGACTGCAAGTAACTGGCCTTCTTCAAGATGTGGCTGGCGACGGAACAATCACGGGTGTGCGAGTAACGGGGCTTCTTTCCGATCGACTTGGAAATGGAGTAATAACAGGCGTTAGGGCGGCGGGCCTTTTGTTTGACCAAGCGGGCGATGGTAACTTGACTGGTGTGAATGTCACTGGCGTTCCGATTAAACCAGTAGCCGGAGGACCATACGTTGGAGTAGCCGCAGCTGCAGAAAATCAGTATTTGCGGCGTAAGATAACTGGCGGAGCCACTGAGTACGAATTCGGTGTTATACCACCAGCCGCTGGTTTCACACCAAACGTAGTGGGCCTTTTGCTTGACAAGACCGGAAGTAATACATTTACCGGTGTTAATGTAACTGGCTTTCCAGTAAATCCGATTGGTGATAACAATTACGTCGGTGTTACTTCAACCGGTATAGGGCAATATCTTCGTCGAAATTATAATCCCGACACAGTTGGTTACGAATTTGCTAATACTGAGAAATTAGTTTCAACCGATTTCAATTTTACTATTCAATCGCCAGCGAATTTTGTCCCAGGACCATTAATTGTTGGTGTTAATTCAATTCAATTGAATCACAATATTCCTGGTGTTAATACTTCTAGTCCTGGCCGTCATTATTTGTATTTGTTTGATACTGTAAGTGGTCAGCATGAAGTAGTTCCTCTTACATCAGTAAGCACCGCTTTAAAACAGATCGCCTTTACTTGTGCATTTGCGCACGGGGCAGGAAATTGGCGACTGTCATCTGCCACTTCTGGTATACAAGAAGCAATTCATTCAGTATCTGGAACTGGTAAAGGTGCTCACATTTATGTACCATCTGGCCGTCATGAAATTCGGCAACAGATTTATGTAGCAAACGCATCTGCAAGTAATATTACCGTTGAAGGTGGTGGCACTAGAGTAACTACTCTTTGTCGTGCAACAGTTGGTTCAACAGTAACGCCGTTTTTTCATTATGATTCGGCTGGTTTAGGCGAAATGCATTTTACGTTAAAGAGTTTGAAAATAGCGGCTGGTCAAGTTTTAGACGGCTCTTTTATTACTACAACTCAAGCTGCTATAAACATGCAAAATTGTTCAAATATGGTTATAGCTGATGTTGAAGTTACAAATGGCCTTGGTGGACTTCGATTATCTGCTGCCGTTTATGTTAGTCTCCGAAATTTTATCTTCACACAGGAGGCTGCGTATACTCCAATTCAAGCATCAACTTATGGAATTTACTGTGACCTTGGTTGTTCTTCTTTCGTTTTTGATAATTGCCGACTTGTTGGTGAAACACCGACTCACGCTAATTACCTGGTTAATGGAATTAATATTCGAGGATTAACAAGTTCTGTAATTTCTAATTGCCGTATTCGCGCGCAAACTGGCATTTCGTTTGATAGTCAAGCTGGCGTAGTACTTAATTTTGTTTATGTTCATAATTGCTTGCTTTCCGAAATAAGTAATTTGGGTATTATTCTTACTGGTAGTAATGGTTCTGCGGCTTTTGCAAATATTCATGTAACTAATTGTCGTATTATTGGGGCGGCGAATAATGCTAACAATGGAATTTTGATTAATGGAGATGCCGATTACTTAATTTTTGCTGATAATGATATTTCTGCTTTCTATTTACACGGAATGTTTATTGAAGGAAAACCCAATTTTCAAGGCACTGTTCGTAAAAGCATTTTAATCTCTAGGAACCAATTTTATAACAATGGCGTTGTTAATGTCTCTGAAACTGCTGCAATTCGAGGAACCGGCCCTGTAACTGGACTTACAATAACTGGTAATTCTTTTACAGAACGAACTCCAGCGTTAACATACTACGGTATATTCTTCGCTTCGTTAGATCAATCGGTAATCATTGGAAATAAGTTTACTGGGTTAGTTGCAAAACCGATATTAATTACAGCGGCTGGTGCAAATCTTGTGATTAGGAGTAATCACAATGTTTCTGATGTAGTTGCATTTATGGCCGCCGGTGCAGTAATTGACCCCGGTGCATCTGAAGTAGTTCGTATTGACGATACAACGCCTATTACAAGGATTTTGGGTGGATGGGAGGGCCGCCGATTAACTATAATTTTTGTTAATGCGGCTCCTGGTGGCTTAGTAGCTGGTGGTGTTACACCTGGTGCAATTGCTAAAACAGCCACAATGGCATATGGATCGTCCATTACATTAACGTACCATTTTAGCTTTTGGTGGTGATGATCTAATTTCAAGGAGATACTTATGGAACTAATAACATTTACCGGAACGAACGGATCACAGCATTGGTTGAATCCGTTGCAAATAAGCAGAGTTACTTTTACACCTGCTTCCACTTCTATACCGCCGCCAGTGATTGGTGATGATGGAATACCAATACCACAACTTCCTGTTCCTGTGCCGCCTTCTCTTATAATTCACATGACCAGTGGATTCTCTATTCAGGTTGCAGATTCTGTTGATGATATAACCGAGAAAATTAATAGAGAGATCTAAGTTGCTATGGCTACACCTTACGAGGTATACTTACGCCGGTACTTAAACGATAACGGAAAACTGTGGACATCCGCGCAAGTTGAACGTTGGGCAATGCGCGCCGAATATGAAATTTGCCGCGTACATCCTTCCGTTATTGTAAGAGCGCAACTTCCGATATTCGCTGGACTTCCACTTTATAATATTCCGCCTGCACACATACCTTCTCTTGCGTCGCTTGGAATTAATCAGATAACGTACAAGGGCGAGATAGTACAGCCGCTTACATTACAACAGGCGCATGACTTATTTCCTGGGAGTGTTGTTGGCGACGCGTCGATGACGATGGAGGGTGCATTTGAACCGTCGGCGTTTGAACCGGGCGCCTTTTTTATCTTCCGCGAATACCCAGTAGAAATTAGTGATATGCCATCAGGAATTCCTAAGTTCTGGTGGTACAGCGGATATCAGGAAACTACAATACAGTTCTATCCGAATCCAGATGAAACGATTGGGCATAACATTAATCCGGTTAGACTTTGGGACGTTGACATTCCAAACTATTGTGTTGTTGAGTATCGGACTATTTCGCATGACACAAATAAGCCGCTTTACCGATTGGTCCGCGCCTTAGTACGTGACTATGTGTTATCAGAGGCTTTTGCTATTGAAGGCAAAGGTCAGCAAATTAAAGAGGCTGCTATGCTTCGTAAACGGTTTAAGGCGCGTCTTGATCTTTATAAGGCTTTAGCAAGTAATGTATTTGTCGCCAATAAGCACTCAATGAATAATCAATCGCATCAACCAGCGCCGATAATGCGCCGTCCTAATTTTGGCAACGATCTTGGAATTCGCGTTCGTTAAAGGATAACTTGTGCCGACACTCCGCAAACTTAACTGGCCCGCTGGATTCACACCAGGAACTAATGAGTACAATGGCGACCCTAATGGACTTCCTGTTGCTACAAACATTACCTTTGACGAACAGGGAATAATTCGTTTATCAAAAGGTACGAAATTTGAATCGTCGGGACCGTTTTTGCGTGGTACGGCGGCGATTTATTCCACCGTTTTTGATTTAACTACCCTTATAGGGGCAGCATTTCCTGGTCGTGCAAGAGTTCGATATGCTGGATTACAAGATGGTCAATTAGTTCGTAATTATGGTAATATAGCCAAATCGCTGCAAGATTTTGAAATTGAAATATTTAATCCAGCCGCCGATGGATCAAATGGTATTTATGCCTTAGGAAGTGCATTTGGTCACACCTTGATGTTTAGCGGCCGCGCTAAGTATAAAGATCGTGGGGATCTTCAACACGAACTTGGTATTAAAGCCTTTCCACTTGCGCCTGGAATATCTCCAAATGTTCCTCCAACCGTTCGTGCTGATGATCCTGATGGAAGTAATTTTTATTCTCGTTGGGATGCAACCTCGGTTGAAGGAATTAACTATAGTAAGGCAGCAGATTACATTGCGATTACTACACAACCACTTGAGAATTTTTCTCGGGCCATTTTTCAACGGGCCGTTTTGACAACAACGAATCTTGATCTTGATGCGATGAATCCTGTTGGTCGTGGAACCAGTGAAGATTTCTATTCCTTTAATTTACGATTGCAATACAGTGAGTATTTTGTTAAAGTTCGTGTCGAGTATATGTTGTCAACTAGCGGTTTAGTTAAGGATTATTTTTGGCACGAATGGACCAATCGAATATCAGCTGATACTACTGCAACAACCGGCGCTTTTGACTTCATTCCTGTTGACATGACACAGGAACAGATTAATGAACTCCAATTACTTAATTCCGGCGTTACGTTCGTCTCATCAATTCGTGAAGGCCGCGATACTTGGACGCCGTTAACATGCAAAAGGGGAGACTTTAATCGAGTTGGCACTGATGATTCACTTGGGTGGAATACTGTAAAAGGCATTCGTATAACATATTACACCACTCAAAACATGGATATTTTGTTCAACGAAGCCAGATTTATTGGTGGCGATCAAGGTCAATTAACTGGCGCTTTTTGGTATATTCAGCAAGATTATCGTGATACCAATTCATACATCGAAGCTGGAATGCCTAGTCCCGAAACTGCTGAGATGAAAGCGTATGGAACTAGTATTCATGTAATACCTAATGACCTTGACCCTCAAGCAAATGGTTTTAAGATTTATCGTGTTAGTAATGCAACTGATGGTTTTTATCAAGTCTATCATGCAAAGAAACAGCGAGTTGATGCTTGGTCGAATGGAATGCCTTCTAGCGTTTCAGCGCCAAATCATCAACTTGTTACTGGCGACAAAGTATCATTTCGCGACGGTTATGGAAACTGGGCCTTTGCTAATGTAACTGCAATTGTTACTGTAACTGGTGGTAATACATTTTCAGTAGGAATTGATACGACAACTTATGGCGTCATGACTGGTGATATATCATTTGTTAAGATGTCTGCGTTTAACGATTCGATGTCAGATGCTGATGCTCTATACGGCGGCGCTGCTAACAGACTAGATCGTAATAAGTCGCTCCTCCCAGATGACATCATCGGAATGGTTGCACCGTATTTTGGCCGTGTACTTTATCTCGGATATAAAGCAATTTATCCGAGTGAGCAAAATGATCCGTCTCGTTATGATCTTCGGTACGTGATTGAAAATGCCGCGGACACTGGCGAAGTGAACTTATTCATCGCTCAGATTGCTGAACGAACGATGATTATTGGTACTACGAAAGGATTCTATTCTCTTGTTGGTGACGGTACGGTTGTTGATTCAATTATTAACTTCAAATTGGATACGCTTGGAATAGAGCAGCCGCCGATTAACTCGGCCTTCACTGTCTATAACAGCATTCTGTACTATTTCGCTGCGGATGGTATACGATTTATTAACGGTACTGAAAGCGGTCTGTTAACTGACAATCTACGATTCTTGTTTCCGCCGTGGGAAGAAACGCGATTTGGATTACCACCATTTCGTATTGAACCAGCGAACGGTGTTAAGTTAGCGGCCGTAACTATTGGCTCCAAGTTGTACTTCTCAATGGAGCATATTGGCATCGGCCGTTGTTTGCTGATCTATGATGTTATAAATCGCCGCTGGGAGTATCGCAGGAACTCTCAGCAATTTGCCAATAATCCTTATTCTCTATTTGTAGAGGAAGACGGAACCATTTTATTTGGAACGGCAGACGATGGTGACAAGTGGTTACATCAGCTGGAAGTTGGTACTTCTTATGATGCTAACGCGGTCGCTCAGAACATTGAATTAATTACCATTTTTGACGACGACGGTAAGCCGAATAATCGCAAAGATGTCTACACGTTATTTATTGATGCAGATACTGGTAATCTCCCGCTTACAATTAAGTTAAGCGCGATGGGTGAAGATCAGATTGTTACTGATATTACGTTTACTCAAGCCTTTAATCAACGTCAACGCTTCGGTTTTGATTGTAGTGGGCTTGGGCCTAAAAAAGCGTACAGATTAACGCTAACGGGCAATTTTCATACCTTTAAGGTATATGAGTATTCGTTCGAGTATGATGATCGGCCCACGCAATTAAACTTTTATCGTCTCCCACCAACCGATTGGGGAATAGCAGGTCGTAAACGTATACCAGAAATCCCATTTACTATCGATACGATGGGTAACACGGTCACTTTTACGCCAATTATCGATGGTAATTTAAAACCGGCAGTAACATTCAACACTGTTTTTAAAGACATCTACCACTTTGTCTTTAATCAGGAAGAGGCTGGTTATGTTATTGGTGGATGGTTGCGCGCCGCTAATCTTGGTGACCGTTTTGAGTATTACGGCCTTGTTACGCCGAGGGAAATTGAACAACTTCCGGATCCACTTGCATACAAACATATTCCTTACACTAATCTGGGAAACGCTGCAAGGAAACGCTTTACACAGTTTGCCTTTACTATAAACACTTTTGGCAATAGTGTAACGTTCACTCCATCCGTTGACGGAATTGCATTTTCAGCTATCAGTGTTGTTACTAACAGACGGCAAACAATTGTCTATGTCTTTGATGCTGATGCAATTGGCATAGAAATGGCTGGTATTCTTGATTCGTTGACTGCTGATGCTAAATTTGAATACTTTGGTATCGAACTAAGTCAATGCGCTTTTGAAGTGCTACCTCCTGCGGCCAATTTTTTGCGTCTCGCTTACAATAACATGGGAAGCGCCGCAAGAAAACGGTTTATTCAATACGCTTTCATTATTGATACACATGGCCAATTTGTTAGCTTCACGCCGATTATTGATGGAACTGCTTATCCTACAGCAAGCTATAGTACTGATCGTAAACAGACCGTTATTTACGTCTTTACTACTGAAACAATTGGCATTGAAATAATGGGCGTTTTGGATAATGGTAGTTCTCAGCAGCAATTTGAGTATTACGGTCTTGATTTAGACCAGTGCGCTTCTGAAGTGTTGCCACCTGTTGCAAACTTTTTGAGGATTCCTTACAATAATCTTGGCTCTTCTGAGAGAAAGCGATTCATCCAATTTGCATTTATCATCGACACGCGAGGTAGCGTTGTTACGTTCACGCCATCCATCGATGGTAATTCGTTTCCTGGCCGTAATTACAACACTTTCCGTAAGCAAACCGTTATCTATACTTTCCCAGATTCTGATGCAATAGGTATTGATATTGGCGGTACGCTTGATGCAGCAGCCCCTGGTGATGTATTTGAATTCTACGGTGTTGACCTTGATAAGAGTGCATCAGAAGTATTACCTCCTGTTGCTAATTTTCTTGCCATTCCATATACTAATCTTGGAAATACGTGCCGTAAGCGCTTTATCCAATTTGGTTTTGCTATAAACACCGGCGGGAATGACGTCACATTTACGCCACTTGTTGACGGAGTGACATATCAACCGCAAACGTTTAATACAAATCGCAAGCAAACTTGTATTTATGTATTTGCGATCGAAGTTACTGGAATTGATATTGGAGGAACACTTGACATAGTTGCTGTAGGGCCAACATTTGAGTTTTATGGCGTTTTGCTTGAGCATTGTCTTTCTGAACAATTGCCTCCAGCTGCTAATTTCACGAGAATTCCGTTTAACAACTTAGGAAATGATGCTCGTAAGAGGTTTATTCAAATTGGTTTTGTTATTGATACGCGCGGCAATCCTGTCGTTTTCACTCCAATAATTGATGGTGTAGCCGGTGCTTCGCAGGTTTATAATACCGCAAGGAAGCAAACTGTAATTTACACGTTTGCAACTGAAACAACCGGTATAGAAATTGGTGGTACTTTAGATATAGTTACGCCAGAAACCAATTTTGAGTTTTATGGACTGGCGCTTGACAAATGCGTCTCTGAAGTATTACCGCCCGTTGCTAATTTCATGCGGATTCCTTATACGGATCTGGGGAATAGCAGTCGAAAAAGATTTATTCAGTTGGCGCTGACTATTGATACGCGAGGTGCTGCGGTAGTCTTTACTCCTCAAATTGATAATACTACATACGCGCCGATGACTATTACAACAACCCGTAAAGAGATTGTAATCTACCTCTTTAATTTCGATGCAGTTGGTATAATGATAGGTGGTACATTAGACATTGCTGATGCTGCAGGAGCGTTTGAATTTTACGGCATCGATCTGACCCAAAGCATCACGGAGAAGCTTCCGGCGGTTGCTAATTTCACTCACATTCCTTATAACAATTTGGGTAACGCAGCACGTAAGCGATTCATTCAGTACGCTTTTACTATTGACACTTTTGGTCAGAATGTCGTATTTACGCCAGCAATTGATGGCGTGACTTATCCTACAACTGTAGTAAATACGGCGCGGAAACAGACCGTAATTCATGTATTTAACCTCGAAACTATAGGCATCGAAATTGGTGGCGTTTTGGATTCACTAATTACTGATGCTAAATTCGAGTTCTATGGCGTCGAATTAAGTCAGTGCATCTCGGAGACTCTTCCTCCAATTGCTAACTTTATCAGGATTCCGTACACAAATCTTGGCAACGGCAGTCGGAAGAGATTCATTCAGTTTGCTTTCGTTATTGATACTAAAGGTAATGACGTTGTATTCCATCCGATTGTTGATAATTTTTTCTTTCCTACACAAACTTACAATACATCTAAAAAACAAACTGTTCTTTATACGTTTGCTACAGAAGCAATTGGTATCGATATAGGTGGCGCGCTTGATATTGTAACGCCAGGTCTTACATTCGAATATTATGGTGTAGATCTTGGCGAATGCATCTCTGAGAAATTGCCTCCTGTTGCACGATACTTTAAAATTCCTTGTAATAACTTCGGAACGGCCTCTCGTAAAAGAGTTCGTACTATACCACTTGTCATTGACACTAGAGGCGGGACGGTAACATTCACTCCAATCGTAGATGGAGTAACTTTTCCGAGTTCTACACACGTTACTAATGACAAGCGAACGGTATTGCACTTCTTTGAAACCGACGCATTCGGAATTGATTACTGTGGCATACTTACTAGTGCAACAGATTTCGAATATTATGGCTTCGGCGGAAGTAATGGCACTACAGGGTTGCCGGAAAGCGTTGAAGTTCTCCCTGTTGCAAAGAAGTTTGATCAACTCGGGCCGCTTGAGTTAAGACGCTTTGGTCGCATATACAAAGCGCGCGCACGAGTAGTCGCCACTGGTACTTCGATGAGTTACAAGTTAATCGTCGATTGTGTTACTGCTGCGGAAGGTACTTGGCAAACTGATGTTAATTGCGACCAGATACTTGACATTTCGTTTCCTAAGTTCATTATGGGTGAAGTTGTTCGCCTTGAATTAAGGAGCGCGACCGAATTTCACAGGATGTACGCAGAAGTACTTTGCCGTTTGACTGGTAACGGCACTGACAACACTTGGATAAAGGTTAAGTAACGTGATCCTCAGAACAATCCGTGACGTTGAAATTGAACTAAAAAAACTTTTAGCTGCAATTGAAGAACTCAAAGCCAAGAAAGTAATCGCCGCTGGAGTTTCAACAGAACAGGTCCTTGCACTAATTAACAGTCGTATACGAGAAGTCAAAGTTGATGCGCCACAATCTGTTAAGTTCCAACCGGAAGATATTGACTCGACCAATCACAGTGGCACAATCATTCATAATCTTGTTCATCAATTTCTTGAAGATGTAACGTTCGACGATGTAACGTTTACTGGTACTATAACTGGTTTGCCAGCAACAGGTGGTAATCCTTTTCAATTCATTCAGATTAAGCAACCTGCTCAGGCATCATTTTGGAAAATAGGTAATGAAACTACTAACAATACGCTCGTTACTTCCTTCGTTGATGTTGATGTATTCACAATGGAATACGTTGCAAAACCGAGTTTGGTTGATTCACAAATTTTCTTTGATGGTCATATTGGTGAACCTGGTAGACGTATTAAGCAAGTATCGACCGCTGATTTATCGGTGTTTCCAAGCGTCGGTCCAACTCCAGTTCAAGGTTCAATTCTTACAGCCGTTGATAACACCGGGGCTGCTCAATGGGCTGCAAATCCTCCAAGTCAATTAGTTCGTGCAACAAGTAGTCCAACATTAACAAACGGTACGTTTACAGATGTTCCTGGTCTTGTAATGAGTTTGCCCGCTAACGTACCATTTTTGCTTCAAGTAAATCTTACTTTGCAATTTCAATTAAACGATAGCGATGCAGGAGCTGGCCTTTTTCATAATCAAGCTGGTCCGTTTATTCAACTAAATGGAGGCATCGATTTTGGGAAATCTATCTCAGCCCCGACATTTTTATCTCATGGTGTGCAACAATGGCTTTTCAACGCAACAAATCCCTGTCTTGTAAAAGTGCAGGCGTTTAAATTAGGCACTGGAGCTTCAAGTTTCTTTGCTGGTAACTCAACTTTCACAGCGATAAAGGTAGGCTAACTTATGGCAGCAGCATTTGTTCCGTTTCTCCTCATGGGTGCTCAAGCCCTAAGTGGAGCACTAGCTAACAGGTCTAAAAAGACTACGAGTACTCAAGACACGAAACAGACTCAAACTATGTCTGGTTCAAGTATGCCCAATTACGATGAGGCACAACTTGATGTTAGAAACTTCCTTCTGCGTGAAATGATGGGTAATGTTGAGGCGGTTCCTGGTTATGAAGCTGGCTACAGAGCGCAAGGAATCTCAAACATTAACAAAGGCGCAGATAGAACGTCGGAGCAAATTCGTCAAGCAATGATGGGGAGAGGTTTAGGTAGGACTAGCGCCGGTATATCGCCAGAAATTGCCAATGAAAATGCTCGATTTGGGCAATTGTCAACGTTTGAAAATCAAGTCCCGTTGCAGATGGAAGAAATGAAACGAGCGAGAATGAACGATTTTGCAAAGTTCTTCAGTTCGTTACCAGTCGGCACTACTCAAAACCAAACGTCTACAACAACTGGAAATATGCAAGGGACTTCGACAACGCCTAATAATGCTTTAGCCGGCGGCCTTGGCGGATTGTCACAAATGGGCGCATTTCTTTATGGTCAGGATGCTTTTGGTAAAGGTGATAGCAGTGGCGGAGATGGTAGTGGAATGGGAAATGGTAATGGAACTATTCCAGGATTACCAACAAACAGTAATCCAACAAATTGGGATTGGTTGAATCCAAAGGCCACTTTTGAGCCAACTTGGGGGACACGCTAGTGCCACTAGAAGACGTTGTATCGCCAGTAATTGCTGCTTTTCTTGCTGGTCGTAAAGTAAAGCAAGATAAGGAACGGCTTGAGCTTCAGAAACGCCAAGAAGACGATGAGTCAAAGATTCGTCAACAGCAAGCGCAGAAACTCTCAAAAGAAATTGCGCATTTTGACAAGAACGCTGAGTTAGAAGATCAAATTAAAAAAGCATCAATCGCCATTGCACAAAATAACCTGAAACATTCATTCCTGACTGATGTAGCAGAAGGTCGTCGTAAAGTACCACAAATTGCTATTGAGGCGGCCCGAGAAGCTGCGATGACTGGCGATTGGAATGATGAACTTGCGACGCCTGGTATGCAGGGGATGCTAAATCGCACACCGACGATGGGTATTCCGGAGAAGTTTGACATTGGCGGTGGCGTTATGATGAATCGTAAT
>Ga0105340_1000329_pt1 | contig 23314 bp, 14 predicted proteins | sample EasRivMeERMLT700_FD_89676 | JGI IMG/M metagenome (GOLD analysis project Ga0105340, IMG submission 89676) | Soil microbial communities from meander-bound floodplain in the East River, Colorado, USA - East River MetaG ERMLT700 | ecosystem: Environmental > Terrestrial > Soil > Floodplain | place...
CCCCGCCGGCGGCGTGGTCGGCGCGCAGGCGCTCGCGCGCGCCAAGAACCTGCCGAAGATCATCAGCTTCGACATGGGCGGGACCACCGCGAAGGCGGCGATGGTGGAGGACGGCGAGGTGACCCGCGCCCAGGAGTACTCGGTCGGAGCCGGCATCATGGTCGGCTCGCGACTGCTCACCGGCGCGGGCTATGCTCTCAAGGTGCCGGCGATCGACCTCGCCGAGGTCGGCGCGGGCGGCGGCTCGCTGGTGTGGATCGACCCCGCGGGCGCGCTGCAGGTCGGCCCGGAAAGCGCGGGCGCCGCTCCCGGTCCGGTGTGCTACGACAAGGGCGGCGAGATCCCGACGGTCACCGACGCCAACCTGCTGCTCGGCTACATCAGCCCGGCCTACCTCGTCGGCGGCGCGGTCAAGCTGAACGCCGACAAGGCGCGGCGGGCTTTCGCCGAAAAAATCGCCACCCCGATGGGGATGACCCTGGAAAAAGCGGCCCACGGCGCGCATCTCATCGCGGCCTCGAACATGATCCGCGCCATCAAGGCGGTGTCGAGCGAGCGCGGCCGCGACCCGCGCGAATTCGCCCTGTTCGCGTTCGGCGGCAACGGCCCGGTGTTCGCCTGCGGCATGGCGGCTGCGCTCGGCATGAAGCGCATCGTGGTGCCGCCCTCGGCGGGCCTGTTCTCCTCCTTCGGGCTGCTCTACGCCGATGTCGAGCACCACTACTCGCGCACCTTCAGGCGTCTTTTGCGCAAATCCGATCCGCGCGAGATCGAGCGTGCTTGGGATGCGATTGCCAGACAGGCGAGCGACCAGCTTGCAGCCGAGGGATTTACATCAGAAAAAAGAAAAATCCGGCGCTCGGCGGCCCTGCATTACCACGGCCAGACCTACGAGCTGACGGTGCCCCTGCCCGACGGCCCGATCGATTTCGGCGCCCTGGAAGAAGCCTTCGGCCGGGAGCACGAAAAGACCTACGGCCACCGCGCCGGCGCCGACGAGCCGGTCGAGCTGGTCTCCATCCAGGTCGTCGGCCAGGGCCTGCGCGAAGGGCCGAGCGTCCCGGAGCGCGTGAGGCCGAGCCGCCCGGAGCCGACGCCGCCGCCACCGCGCAACGCCTATTTCGGAGACTGGATCGAGACCCCGATCATGCGCCGCTCCGACCTAGCGAAAGCTAAAAAAGGGCCGCTGATCGTGGAGGAATATGACGCCACCTGCGTGGTGCCGCCCGGCGCGAGGGCGGAGCTCGACGCCGGCGGCAACATCGTGATCGAGCTTTTGAAGACGTAACTTCTTGGACGTCTAAGAGGCTCGATGGAGCGACTTGCACTACACCAGTCGGCGACAATCGCCCCGGTCAGGCCCGCCTGCTAGACGAGTAATCTGCTCTTCGGCGAGCTCACACTTCCTCGGCGCCCGGCTACAACTCGGGCGCTAAGGAGCGTTAACAAAGTACGACACTATCGCCTTATCGGTGCACTCGCACGGTAGCGCTAGTTGCGAAGCCGCTGCTAATACCGTTGTGCTGTAGCTTTCCTGTAATCATGACATCAACAGCTTCACCATCGGGGTTTCCGCCGTTGAAGCTTTTCAGATCGGCCCGATTGAATTGGACTACGTATTGGGTGCCGTCGCCGGAGAGTCTTCCCGAGATAGCCACCGCATCTTCCGCTTTGATGTCGCTCGGAACCCATTGGTGGAAGGTGTCCGATCCGTGCGGCGTCGACAGGACGATGACGACTTTGCCTCCTCCGTTGCGCAGATTGAGCGCGTCAGGCGCGTGCGCCTGAATGATCAACGGGGAAAGATAATCGTGCGCCGGGTTTTCCAACGAAGGGTCATTGTTTCCGTCATCAATGCACACGAAGTTTGCCGCGTCGTTCGTGGCACCGGTGCCCGTGTAGCGAGCTTGCTTGGGATACACGCATAGCGGCCGCGACATTACAACGCTGCCGCCTTGGGATCGGCTGGCGACGATGCTCTCCGGGGCTTCGCCGTTCTCTACCCAGTTGACAAGAGCGGTTAGAGCGTCAAACGTATTCGGTCCAAGCCCGCCCGAGCAGTGACCCATGCCAGGCACCATGAAAAGCCTAGCGAAGGACTGGACTTGTTCGAGCGAGAGATTTTGCTCGTCGCGGATGCGGTTGTAATAGGTAATCGTGTCCCTAGGCACCACGATGGAGTCGGCGAAGCCATGGTAGAGAATCAACTTGCCGTTATGGCCACGGAAGCGCGAAAGGTCCGTGGACAGGAAGTTGACGGTTGGCGCGAGCGTTGCGTCGATCGTGGCCGTGTCCTTGTCCCAATCGACGGTAAGCGGGTTGTAGGCGGCACCCAGGGCCCAATTCAAAATCCCCGGGAAGGCCGGCGAAGTCGTGCCTTGCAGGCTTCCCCAGCCAGTTTCACTGCCGCGTAACCAGCCTGGATAGATCAATGCGCCGGTTCGCGGATTTCGCAGACCATCGTAGAAGGCCCTTGCCGTATAGACCTCCGACGCCGTTAGGCACGTCGGCGCGTCGCCGGCGCTGCACAACAGGGCCGCAGGGTCGAATGCGCACTTGCGTGGATCGGTGAGAAAAGCGTCCGTTGCTAGTCCGCCATCCTTACCTACGCACGCCTGTAATACCGCTTGATTGAGCATCGTAAGCTTACTCGCCGGGATGACCGAACCCGGCGGCGTGTGGGCCACCTTGTAGTTGTTGACGAACGTCATATGCAGATGCGTGCGATTGTGGCCCGGTGCACCGGCAAGGATGCCGTCGTAGTCGTTCGGGAAGAGCTGCGCTTCCTCGAGCCCTTGATGTCCGCCAGTCGAACAACCGGTGAAGTACGAGTGGCTCGGAGCCCTGCCGTAAAAAGCCTGAACCAGGATCTTGCCGGCGACCGTCATCAGATGCGTCGACCGCGAGCCGAAGTCCAGCCATTTCTCCGGATGGCCCACCAGCGCCATTCCGTTTCCACCCGACGCGGGCGCTGTGCCCATGTCAGTGTTCGCCGTCGCGTCGCCCGCCCTCAACGCGGTACCCAGCGCGCCATAGTTGACGCTCCCTGTGTAACCGCCGCCGCCGAGTCCTCGGAACCGGCCGCTCCAAGTGGAAAACGGCAGCCAGACTTCGACCCGAATATTCGAATCCAACGACGGTGCCATCGTGAGGGCGACGCGACAGAACTCGGGAAGGTTGGTTATTGCTGCCCCGATCGGTGGCTGGAACGATCCGGCGGGCACCGTTTGCGCTGCAGTAATCGTCGCGTAGGGGATTTCCAGCGTGCTAAGGCTTTCGCACGTCGCGCCGATTGCGGCAGGCACCAGGCCCAGTGCCGCAATCGCAGCGAGGATAGTTTTCTGCCACGCCGATGCGGCGGCCTTTGAATTACTCATGTCTTCTCCTCCCTGACGACAATTTAGGCAGCCCGTCCCATCAAGGACAGGGCGCTAGGGGCAGGTGATTCCCGGCCTCGCTCGGCGCGAGGCCGGGGCATTGCTAATGCTTAGCGACCCCGTCCGTGTGGGACCAGTCCGGATACCGGGGCATCACCCAGCGGCTCACCACCCGGCCCGTTCTTGAAGGTCGTGGGCACGGCATCGGTCTGGCCGACACCTGGCAGCGTCCAGTCGCAGACACCGTTTGGGAAAACCGCGGCGAGACGCGCCCTCTGACCCTGGTCGAAGGTAATGCCGTTGTAGTCCGGATCGCTGAAGTTCAACGGCCTAAGCTGGCATTTGAATATGTTTTCAGCCTGAGGACCGCCAGCGACGATGTGAGGAGACCTCGTGTTTTTGATCAGGCACTCGGGACTCTCGAAGCCGACATCAGAGCCTGTTGGGCTGTTGAAGCACGCGTCGCCGTAATCAGCAGGCTTGTTGTTGACGATCTTCTGCTCGAGAGCGGTCTCGCTCGTGTCGCTCTCGACGGCTGCGAGCCAGCGGTCCATCGTGTCAAATGCCAGGTTAGTCGCGGTGGCCCCCACAGATCCGAAGTGAAGCCGGATCACCTGGTTGCCATGGTGGCCGTTGGCCCGGTCGAGCCGGTCGCGCGTCGACCATGAGCGCCAAGGCATGTGGATGTCGGGATTGTTGCTGTGCGCGCGCATGTCGATGATGGCGGCCTTGGCTAGTTGCTTGCCGTCGGCGAGGATGCCGCTTTTGTAGATGGTGGGCAAAACGTCCGCCTGCGCAACCACGCGCGCAGCCGGAATCGTCGGACTGCTTGTGCTGCCACCCGACCAGACCCGGTCGTTGTTGTAGCTACCGACGGTTTCGTTCAAGCGCACGAACTCCTCGGGAGAGATCACGCCTTCCTGAAGCGTCTTGAGACCGTATTGCACGCCCACGTTGTCGTATGGGAGCTTGGTTTTCGTGTTCCCGTCGACGTCAACGAATGTGCCCCACTGGGGTTCCTGTGGGCCGCCATCCGTGTCGCAGCGTACGCCGTTCGGCCGGAGGGTCGGGTGATAGACGATCGAGGCTGGAAATCCGAAACCGCAGTTGTTCGTGTTCGTCGGAAGAAACTGTGGCAGGAACGAGTTCACCCATGTGGTGCAGTAGCCGGAAGTCAGATGACCGTTGACTGCCGCTCTTTGCGCTGCGCTCAGGGGCGCGCCCTGCGGGGTGCTGTAGTAGTTGTTGAGCAGCCCACAGTCTTTCGTCTCGATCCACGTGCTCACTGCGTCCGGGTAACTTATCGTGGTCATTAGCCCGTTCAGCAAGCCCGGCATGACTGTCGCGGGGGTCGTTTGCATCATCGACCCGCCGGAGCCTCCGTCGGACATCGTATAGCGGATTTCGCCATACGTTTCGGTGATGTGCTCCTTGACCATCATGATGGTTTCCGCGGCCAGCAGCTCGTTGTTGTTCAGCGAGTGTTGGGTGAGGAGTGAGGTGGCGACCATGAAGCCGCGCGGCAGCGCGTTTGCGTCGAAGTTTGGGCCCGCCGCCGCTTCAAAGCGATTGGCCGAGGTTGCCGCGCCCATCTTCCACATCACTTTGCCGTTCCAGCCCTTTTGCGGCGCCCACGGCGCCGACGGCTGAGCGGGATCGTAGAACGTGACGAGCGAATAGAGGCTCCGATTGATCGTGCCCTTCTCGACCCGAAGCAGGCTCTTCACCGTGTCGCCACGGTCGTTCGTGAAGTTGGCGATCTCATTGTCGCCGGGCCGGCTTGCAGGGTTGTCGATTAGCGGGTACGGAACGAAGCACGGATTCGCGCCCGTGATCGTGAACGTGCAGTCCGTGCCCTCTCTCGCCTTGGGCTGGTAGTAGTACAGATACTCGATCGGGGTGTTGCACTGGGCGTCGAACGGTTCCGAAGACAAGCCGCTCGCCCGGGTGTTCGTGGTGCCGGAAAGGCTCGAATCTCTGGGAGCGGTGACGGTAACGGGTCTGACCGTCGGCGTCGCACAAATCCAGGGCGCGAGCTGACTGCCGCCCGAAAAGACAGGCCCGCCATTCGCATGGTTGGTGATGGTGATCTCCCGACCGGCCCCGCCAACCCGAACGACCAAACTGTTGTCGCCGAGCTTGAGGTCGGTGACTAGGCCCATATAGCGGCCGTTGGGACGCTTCGCGAAAGCCGGCCGAATGTCGACGCCGTTGAGCTCGATTCTTGCCGCCTTGGAATGCGCCACCGCCTCCCATTTGATCTCTACCAGCGCATCGCCTCCGGAAATGAGATCGGCTCGGTTCGAGAGTACGAGTATTTCGGGGGCAGCTTGTACTGCCAGCGAATGGACGAAGCCGGCCGCGATGAGCGAAGCACTGAAACCAAATCGCTTCCAATTTGCCACCCTAGTGAAACCACCATTTAGTGCTCTTGTCATCGTCCTTCCCTCCTCCAGTTGATTAGTCGCCCCAATGGCACTTCAGCCAGTGCCTCTCCTTGTTCGCTGGCCAGCGGCCCGGGAGTTCCGGCCGCCCTCCTCCAGGAGTCGCGTGATGGGTCTTTGACAACCTTACGCTGGCCGGCACGTATGCGCTGTCGTCCGGACGACAACGCAGCAGCGTCAGTCGTAAGTGCGTGCGTCGGTCACCAAGATGCCGTCCTTCGGTAACGAACCCAGCGGCACCTGCTCGACTGTCCCGCGCAGCCGGGTCACCGCATGGAGGGTCTCGGAGATCGGTGCCGGGTTACCGATCGGATATCTCGACTCGATCTTCAACACCATTTCATCGTTTCCCTGCCGGTCCCGGGATACGAGAACCCTGGCCGCCGATATTTCATTGTGGCGCCGGATGATTTCCTCGATCTGGGTGGGATGGACAAACATTCCGCGCACCTTGGTCGCCTGGTCTGCACGCCCGAGCCAGCCCTTGATTCGCTGATTGGTTCGGCCGCACGGACTAGGACCCTCAAGATAAGCAGATAGATCTCCAGTGGAAAACCGGATGAGCGGATACTCGGGGGTCAATACGGTTACGAGGACCTCCCCGACGGCGCCTTGTTCCACGAGATCTCCAGTACCAGGGTTAACAATCTCAACGAGCACCTGCTCGTCGAGGATCAATCCGTCTCCCGCCTCGCTCTCGTAGGCGATAAGTCCCAGATCCGCTGTTGCGTAGCATTGGAAAGCCGCAATGCCGGCTCGCTTGAATTCTGCGCGCAGCGCCGCACCAAATGCCTCGCCCGAGACCAGCGCTTTGGCCAGGCAGCTGACATCAACCGCGGCCTGAGCCGCTTTGTCGAGCAGAATTCGCAGGAAGGACGGCGTGCCGACGTATCCGTTCGGCCTTATGTCTGCAATGGCGCGCAGCTGCAGCTCCGTTTGGCCGACCCCTCCGGGCACCACGGCGCAGCCCAGCTCGTGGGCTCCTGTTTCAAATACCGATCCGGCCGGAGTGAGGTGATACGAAAAACTGTTGTGGATCACGTCGCCTTTACGAAATCCTGCAGCGAACAAGGCGCGTGCCGCGCGCCAGTAATCCGCACGCCTTGCTTCCGGTTCGTAGATCGGTCCCGGCGAAGCGAAGATTCGTGCCAGCGCCCCGCATGCCACGGTAGTAAGCCCGCCGAAGGGCAACTGCTGCTTTTGCCGTTCGACAAGCTGAGCCTTGCGGGTCACCGGCAATCCCGCCAGAGCGCGACGGCTATCGATCTCGCGTGGCTCCACTTTCTGCAGAAGTTGCGCAAAGTAGGTCGATTTGGCCTTTGCGTGTGCGATCTGTCTTGGCAGCGCGGACAGGAGGCCGGATTCGCGCTGATCCGCAGCGCGAGTTTCGAGCTCGTCGAAATATCTTTTCATGACACTCCTCAAAGCCAGCGTTTGCGGCGTTTGAATGATTTCAGGTTCTTGAACGACTTCCGCTGCTCGGTGGCTCCGCCGCCCAGGTAGAACTCCTTGACGTCTTCGTTCGCCAGCAGCGCCCGCGAGGTGCCATCCAGGACGACCTTGCCTTGTTCCATGATGTAGCCGTACGAGGCGAGCCGAAGGGCGAGATGCGCGTTTTGCTCCACCAACAGGATGGTCACGCCAAGCTCCCGGTTGAGCTTGCCAATGATCGCGAACACCTCCTTCACCAGGAGCGGTGACAGGCCCATGGAAGGCTCGTCCATGAGTATCAGCCTGGGCCGCGCCATCAGCGCGCGGCCGATGGCAAGCATTTGCTGTTCTCCTCCGGAAAGGTATCCGGCGAGCCCGGTTCGTTCCTTGAGGCGGGGGAAATACTGGTAGACGCGCTCGATGTCTCGTTTCACAGCCGCCGCTCCGTCTGTTCTGGTGAAGGCACCGACGCGAAGATTCTCCAGGACGGACATGTCGGCGACGATGCGGCGGCCTTCCATCACCTGAAACACGCCGCGGCGGACGATCGCGTCGGGCTCTGCGGACGCGATCGACAAGCCGTCGAACACAACATCGCCGCGGGTGATGCGACCGTCTTCCGACTTGAGCAGCCCCGAAATGGCTTTCAAAGTGGTCGACTTTCCTGCGCCGTTGGCACCCAGCAGCGCCACGATTGCGCCTTTCGGCACCTCCAGGCTGAGCCCGCGCAGCACCAGGACGATGTCGTCGTATACGACCTCGAGATTGTTGACCGAGAGCAGCGCCCGGGCAGGCTCAGCATGCGTCGCAGCGCTCACCAGCCGAGCCACTCCTTCTTGCGCGGCAGATCGATGGTCGCGATGCGCGTCATCTGGATGGTCCCCTTGGCGACGAGCTCGGCGATCGGTGCATCGGGGGCGTCCTTCACTTCGGCGCGGTACAGATCGAGCTGCAGCAGGCTGCGATGGTCCTGCGCGGTCCAGGTCGACGGCTTGCAGACGCCTTCGGTGCCCTTCGGCGTCCAGTTTTGCCGCGCGTACATTCCCTTGCGGATGTTCTCGCCCGTGACGCCCCCGTTGGCTGCCGCCCATTCCATGGCCTCTTTCATGTACAGCGTGGCGCACACTGCCGCGAGGTAGTGGCTGGCACGGTAGGCAGTGCCGCTCGGATCGGACATCTTCGATATCTCGCGCATCAATGCCATGCCGGGCGCTTTGCCGGTCCAGATCGCCGAAGTGCGCACCGGGTACACCACGTTATTCGCGGCGCTGCCGGCTGCTTTCATGGCGTTCTCGTCCATGCCCCACACGTTGCCGAGGAACTGCACCTGCACGCCGACCGTCTGGCAGGCCTTGAGGATCGAGATATTGGATCCGGCGGTATTGCCGAGGTAGGCGTACTGCGCGCCCGATTGCCTCAGCGTGAGGCACTGCGCGGTGTAGTCCCCCGGGGTGAGCGCGAACTGGATCGGCGGCAGCACCTCGAAACCGAGCTCGCGCGCGTACTCCTCGGCGGCCGCCTTGGGCGAATTCGGATAAGGATGGTTCGCCCCCATGTGAACGTATTTCGGCTTGCCCTGGCCGCCCTTTCTTTTCCAGTCGTCCGCTGCCCACTGCACGAGGCCGCGGGCGGCGTCCGAGTAGCTCGGACCATAGAAGAAGTTATAGGGCGTGGCTTTGTCGGCCTTCGAACCACCTGCCGGGTCGGTAAGCGTCGCCGCATAAGACGCGGAGAAGTACGGGATCTTGTCCTTCGTGACGAACCCCACCAGCGCCTCCGTGTCCGCCGTACCCCATCCTTGAATGGCGACGACTCTCCCCGACCAATTCTTGTAAGTGGAGATCGCGCGGGGAACCTGATAGGAATAGTCGACGGTTTCGTGCTCGAGCTTCCTGCCCGCGACGCCGCCCTGCTTGTTGATGTACGCGATCGCATCGGCAACGCCTTGGCCATATGGGCCGCCGACATCTGCAGTCGGGCCGCTGAAGTCTGCGAGATGCCCGATCGAGATGCCCTGCGCAACGACGACCGTGGTGGCGAGCGAAAGCAGCGCTCCCACGGCTAAGACACCACCAGCCCTCATTCTCTTCACGTACATTTGTAGTCTCCTCTGCAAGAAGTCAGTGCGAAAAGGGGTATAGCTTCCAGTACGCTCGGATCTGGCGCCATCGGTGAGCCAGGCCATCGGGCTCGAAGACCAGGAACAGCACAATCACTGCGCCGATGGTCATCTCCCGCAGAAAGACGATGCCCTCGCTGAGGGATAGCATGCGATCGATTGCGCTCCCGGAGAGCATCTTCGCGAGGCCACCCATGACCTCCGGCAGCAGCACCATGAACGTGGTGCCCATCAGCGTCCCCATGATCGATCCCAGGCCGCCGATGATGATCATCGCGAGAAACTGGATCGAGAACAGAATATCGAAGCCCTCGACGGAGACGAATCCGAGGTAGTGCGCGTAGAGCGCTCCGCCGATGCCGGCATAGAACGCAGCGAGCCCGAACGACATCGTCCGGTATTTCATGAGGTTGATTCCCATCATCTCCGCGGACAAATAGTGATCGCGAACCGCGACCAGCGACCGTCCGTCTCTCGTGCGCATGAGGTTGGTCGCAGCCAGATACATCAGCACCACATAGACAAGCACAACATAGAAATACTGATAATCGCCCGCTACGTCGTGGCCGAATATCGAGAAGCTCTTGGCCGCGGTGCCGGCAACGCCGCCCGTGAACCAGCCGGCGCGGGCAAAGAAATCCTGCAGAATGAACTGGGCCGCCAGAGTCGCGATCGCGAGGTAGAGGCCCTTAAGTCGGGCGGCCGGAATCCCAAATACAAGGCCGACGGCGGTGGTGGCAAGGCCGGCAAGCGGAATCGCGAAGAACACAGGAACGTTCAGCTTGTTGCTGAAGTAGGCGGAGGCAAACGCGCCGAACCCGAAGAACACCGCATGACCAATCGAAATCTGCCCGGTGAATCCGACCAGGATGTTCAGGCCGAGCGCGGCAATGCCGAGGTAGCCGATCTGGACCAGCAGGCTCAGGCCGTATTTGCCAAGAACGAGCGGTGCAAAACACAGCGCCACGATGCCGAAAATGCAGAACGCAAGCGACAGCCGCGTCGGGAAGACAATCTGGTCGCTTCCGTAGGAGGTCTTGAAATCCCCGCAGGGCCGCAGGGCGATGGTGGATGCCATGTGTCTCCTAGACGCGCTCGATGTCCCGTGTGCCGAAGAGGCCGTATGGCCGGATCATCAGAATCAGGATCAGTACATAAAAGGGAGCAATCTCGTAGAGGTTGCCCCATCGCAGCAGCTGGCTGTCCGCGTAGTGAGCCAGGTTCTCCAGCACACCTATGACGAGCCCGCCGACCACCGCACCGACGATCGAGTCGAGCCCTCCCAGGATCACCGCCGGGAACACCTTGATCCCGAAGAAGGAGAGCGCTGGGGACACGCCGTTCACGACTCCGACGACCACACCGGCAAGGGCCGAAACCATCGCCGAGATCCCCCAGGACAGAGCGAATACCTGGCGCACGGAGATGCCGAGCGATTGAGCCACCTGCTGGTTGAACGCCGTGGCGCGCATGGCGAGGCCCATGCGCGAGAACTTGAAGAACCAGGCGAAGCTGATCATGATTCCTATGCTGATCAGCGTCGACATGGCATACACGGTCTTCACCTGAAGACCCAGCACGTTCATGCTCGGCTGGGCGAATATCGGGGGGAACGGCTGGGCGGAAACGCCGAACAGCCACTTCATCAGGGCCTGGAAGAAGATCGACAGCCCGATCGTCACCATGATGACCGATATCACCGGCTCGCCGATCAGCGGCTTCAAGACCACGACCTGGAGAATCAGGCCGAAAGCCATCATGAATGCGAGGGTGGTGAGAAACGCGGCAAAGAATGGCAGCTGAAACTTGAGCAGCAGCCACCAGCAGGCCCAGGCGCCGATCAGCATGAACTCGCCCTGGGCGAAATTCACTACCTGGCTGGCCTTGTAAACCAGAACGAAGCACATCGCGACCACGCCATAGAGCGCGCCGACGATGAGACCGCTCACCAGAAGCTGGAAAAGGAGCGTCCAGTCCATCGTCATCCTTTCTCCGCTGCAGACCCCAGATCCATGCTCTTCAGCCGCGTGCGGATGCGCTGCCGGGTCCCGTCCTGAAAGGCAACGACCGTATCGACGTCGATTTCGGCAGCGTCCGCGTAAAGCGCCCCAATGATGTCGGCGTACTTTTCGTTGATGACCGACCGGCGCACCTTGCGCGTGCGCGTCAACTCGCCGTCATCGGCATCCAATTCCTTGTACAGCAGGAGAAACTTCCGCACGCGCTGCGCAGCCGGAAGTCCTTCATTGAGCTTTTCGATCTCACCTCGCACCAGGTCGTAGACTTGCGGCTTCGCCGACAGGTCCGTATAGGTGGTGAAGCCGATGCGCTGTTTCTCCGCCCACCTGGAAACGATGGAGAAACGGATACAGATGAGCGCCGCGAGATACGGCTGCGCATCGCCAAGGATCACCGCCTCGGCTATGTAGGGGCTGAACTTCAGCTTGTTTTCGATGAATTGAGGTGAGAAACGGTCTCCTGCCGACGTGGTAGCCAGGTCACGTACCCGGTCGATCACCACCAGATGGCCGTTGCGGTTGAAATAGCCCGCGTCACCCGTCTTCATCCAACCGTCGTCGTCGAGTTCTGCCCGCGTCGCAGCTTCGTTGCCGTAGTAACCCAGAAACATGTTGGCGTGGCGGCAGACAATCTCGCCGACCCCGTTCGAGTCCGGTTCCCGGATGGCAACGTCGACCCCGTCGAACGGCGTGCCTACCGTCTCGTAGTCCACTTCTGCCGGCCTGTGGATCGTATAGGCCCCCAAAAGCTCGGTCTGGCCATAGAGTTGGCGAAGTGGCACGCCGAGGGCCTGGAAGAATCGGAAAGTGTCGGGACCCAGCGCCGCGCCGCCGGTCGCCGCGGAGCGCAGCCGGGAAAAGCCGAGCCTGTCCCGCAGGGCGCGAAACAGCAGCAGGTCGGCCAGTCGCGAGCGGTGGCCCGACCGCTTGTCGAGCGCAGCCATGCCGAGCCTCATCCCAACCCTGTAGGCGAGCCGCTTCAACGGCGAAGATTCCATGATGCGGGCGCGCACATCGGCGGCGATCTGCTCCCAGACGCGCGGCGCGAAAAGAAGGAACGTGGGACCGATCTCCCGCATGTCCGCCATGGTGGTTTCGGGCTCCTCGACGAAGCTGACCCGCATTCTCGAGAGCAGCGCCTCGCCGAGCACGTACACCTGTTCCATGATCCAGGGCAGCGGCAGCACCGACACGTACTCGTCGTCGGGCCCCTTCGGATCGATGCTGAGATAGCGTTCGCAATGCCGGATGAGCCGCGCTGCCGAGAGCATGGCTAGCTTCGGATTGGCCGTAGTGCCGGAGGTCGTGCACAGGATGGCCACGTCATCGCCGGAGCTCCTTTGCAGGAGCTCGCCATAGAACTTCGGCTGCTGCGCGGCGAGCTGCTCGCCCAGGCGGTCCAGCTCGGCCGCGGGCATCAATCGGGGATCCGCGTATTTCTTCATGCCGCGCGGATCGCTATAGAAGATACGCGTGACGCGGCGCAGGCGCTCGCCGAGGCCAAGAAGCTTGTCCGCCTGCTCCTCGTCCTCCACCAGGAGCACGCGAACATCGGCGTAGTCAACCAGATACGCGATTTCCTCCTCGAGAGCATCCCTGTACATACCGAGGCTCAGCGCGCCGAGAGCATGCGAAGCGATTTCGCCAAAAACCCAGTCCGGCCGGTTGTCGCCGATGAGACCGACGACGTCGCCGCGCTTGATGCCGATCGCCGCCAGCCCCAGCGCACGAAGTCGCACCCGGCGCTCATAGTCGGCCCAGGTGTAGGTGCGCCATATTCCGAACTCTTTCTCGCGCAGTGCCACTTCGTCGGGATACTGCGCGGCGTTGCGGGCAAGCAGCTTCGGCAGCGTGTCCGCTGCCGGCCCGGTGTCGAGGTGCTCGCGGTGGCGGCCGGCCGTCCCGGCGGCATGCCTGATGAGGCTGCCCGGTGCAACGCCGGGCTTCATGGCGAGGCGTCCACCAGGAGATCGTCCTCCTCGCCAAGGTACGCTTTCTTCACAAGCTCGTTTGCGAGCACTTCCGCTGGAGTTCCCTCGGCGATCTTGCGGCCAAAGTCGAGCACCATCACCCGATGGGAGATATCCATCACCACACCCATGTCGTGCTCGATCATCATCACCGTCAAGCCCCACTCCTGATTGAGATCGACGATGTAGCGCGCCATGTCCTCCTTCTCTTCGAGGTTCATGCCCGCCATCGGCTCGTCGAGCAGGATGAGCTTCGGTTCAAGCGCCATGGCGCGCGCCAGCTCGACGCGCTTGCGCAGGCCATAGGAGAGCGTTCCGGCGACCGCTTTGCGAATGTGCTGAATCTCCAGAAAGTCGATGATCTCTTCGACCTTGCGCCGATGCGCGAGCTCCTCGCGCCTTGCGCCCGTACCCCAGAAGATCGACCCCGAGAGAAAATTGCTCCTGAGCAGGTGGTGGCGCCCGACCATGATGTTCTCGAGGACCGTCATGTGATTGAAGAGCGCCAGGTTCTGAAAGGTCCGTCCGATGCCGACCGCCGCGCGCCGATGGGGCTTCAGCCGCGTGATGTCCCGGCCTTCGAACAGCAGGCGCCCGGCTGCCGGCATATAGCGGCCCGAGATGCAGTTGAGCAGCGACGTCTTGCCGGCACCGTTGGGTCCTATGACCGAGAACAGCTCTCCGCTGCGGACCGAAAGCCCGACATCGACCAGCGCCCGGATGCCGCCGAAGCCGAGCGAAAGGTCCTCCACCTTGAGGATGGTCTGGTCATCCACTTCGGCAATCCTCAAGAACATACAGCTCGTGCGAGAGGCCGTTGGTGCTTGGCCTCTCGCATACCCTCAACGCGGAATTGAGACTAGATCAGTCGTCGCGATCGTGCCCGTGGCGCCGATCATGACGATCATCACCATGCTCGCCATCGTCGCCCAAACTCACCGCGTGGCCGGGCTTCGGATACGCCAGCCAGGTATCCTTGATGCCCTGTTGCTCCACGCCGCGCCGCGAGAAGTCGCAGACGCCATCCGGGAAGATGGACTTCAGCCGGCTGGCCTGAGCGGAGGTGAATGCCACCTTGTAACTGCTCAGCCGCAGCGGCTTGAGGTGGCACTTCATGATATCGCCCGCTAGCGGTCCACCCGCTTCGATGCGCACCGTGGAGAAGATCGGGAAAAGCTGGTTGCACGTCGCCGACGGATTCATCGTGAAGCGCTCTGCGTGGGCAACCCCGGACGATTCCCAGCAGGTGTCAGTCACCCAGGCGGGCTTGTTGCGGATGACCTTCCAGGCGTAGGGGATGCGCGAATCATCGGCAGCGATGTTCTCCAGCCACTCGTTGTGCGCGCGCAGCGCGAGCTCATCGAGATCGGGAATCGAGGTTCCGGCGGTAGAAAACGGGGTCAGCCAGTTGACCTGGTTTTCACGCGTTCCATTCGCTCGCACCAGTCGCTCCATGAAGGCGAACGTGCGCACCCGTGTATGAATATCGATGCGGCCGCCGTCTTCTCTGTAGTTCCTGGTATCGATGGTCGGCACGATCTGGTTTTCGCCCGAGGTCAGCCTGCCGGTCCGATAGGTATTGCGGATCGCCGTACGATCGCCCTTGCTGCGCTCGGGAACGAAATTGCCGTCGACATCCAAACCGCCGGCTTTCTCGTTGAGGTCGAAAAACTCATCGACTGAGATATCGCCTTTATTCAGAGCGTTCAAGCCATACTGGACGCCGACATTGTCGTATCCCGACCGCGCGAAGCCGGTCTGCGGGTCTATTCCGAAAGCGTTGACCATGCCGTCCCAGAAGCTGCCCCGCGCGCCGGTCGGATTGGTTTCCGGGTGGTAGCGCAGCTCGACCGGAACGGTCGCGTTGAAGCCGTTGAACGGCGTCTGCCACGTGCGCGCGAAACCGTCCCAGCTACTGCAGGTGGTATCGGTCCCGGCTCCGTTGACCGGATAACCGTCTACTTTGGCCCTTCGGCTGGCCGGCCATTCCACTGGATTCGCGATGGTGTCGAAATAGCGATTGAGCAGGCCGCAATCCACCACGTCGGGGAGAATCGAGACAAGGTCGGAATAGGGCCTGGCCGGCGTTATCGCATCCAGCAGGCCAGGATAGTTCTGCACGATCAGGTGCTGCTGCATGGCACCACCGGAGCCACCGTTGCCGATGGTGAACTTCGGAACGCCGAACTGCTCGACGAAGCGCTCCTTGATCATCATGAGCGTCTCGGCCGAGACGAGATCGTTGCAGCCGGTCCCCAGGGTATTGCGTGTTCCGAATGCCACGGCAAAACCGAGGCTCAGCTCGGTGTTGCTCAATGCACTCGTAGCGCTGTTGCTTCCAGATCTGTATCCGGGCCCGCAGCCGCCGCCGAATGGCACGGTCAGCTTGCCGTTCCAGCCCGGTCCCGGCTTCTTGCCGCCGGGCGACCAGGGATTCGCGATCGGGTTGGCCGGATCGTCGATGATCGCGATGCGGTAGATGTTCTCGTTGAGCGTTCCGGACTCGACCCGCACGATGTACGGAACCGTGTTGCCGTCGATGGTGGTGGTCTGCGCCAGATCTGCTGGGAAGGGCGCTGTCATGCTCGCCAGAGGCCGAAAGGTTCCCGCGGTCGTGCGGTAGAACCAGTCCGTGCGGCTCGGCGCGACGCATGGGCCTTCTGCCGGAGGGGCGCCGAGCCCCGACGCGGCGGTCTGACAGATCCAGGGGCGCTGGTGCTCGCCGGAGAAGACGGGGCCATAGCTGGGGTGGTTCACCAACTCGAGCTTCTCGAAATGCTGACCGCGATGGTGATACTTAGCCCGTGCTGTCAGCTTATTCTTCCCCAGCGCCATACCCTTAACTAGGCCCGTAAGCCGACGTCCGCTAGCGTCTACGACGAATGATGAGGTGACGTCTACGCCATTTAGTTCTATGACTACCTCACTTACGCTGACGTGCCGTGGAAGTGTTACTTCGACAACCGCGTCGCCGCCGGAGACAGTATCCGGGCGAGACGACAGTGTCTTGATTTCGAAATCACGGTCGGCGTCGTCCCTCGCTTGGCTTACGGAGGCCAGGGCCGTGGCTACGGTAAGCGCAATGACGGCTTTTTGGCATGCCTTTGCTGTGGTCTTCAATTTCCCCATGTCTCTCTCCTCTTAGAGCGATATTCGATGCGCGGGAAGCGCTTGGAAAAAAAAGCAGAACTCGACGAACCTCCTCAGATAGAAGAACGATAGGAGAAAGCCTTCCGGGCCGCTGTCACCTGAAAGACATCGACGCGTTTTTGCCGAGATATTGTGCGGCGCCGAAAACCACTCCAAACCCTGGTCGGCGTGATGTAAAGTATTGGAGGCCTCTGCCACCGGAACGAGCAAGGCCGGAGCGAGAGCGAGGAGGAGGTTTTGAGGGCGGAACTGCAAGAATCGCCGAGCGAGGCGATGTTGGCTTCACGCTGGGCACGTGGTTTGGAGCGCAACCATCTCAGCCGTGTGTTTGACGAAGTAGTGGAGTACGAAGTCGCTGCAGGGCACCACGTATGCCGAAAAGGGGAGCCGGTCACTGGATGGCTCGGGGTGATCTCTGGTCTGGTGAAACTCGGAACCGTCTCGCCGGAAGGGAAGATGGTGACCTACACTGGGGTTACTGCCGGCGGATGGTTCGGCGAAGGTTCACTGCTGAAAAGCGAGTTGCGTCGATACGACGCCGTGGCTTTGCGTGACACGCGTGTTGCCGTCATGCCGAGAAGAACATTTCACTGGCTTCTCGCCAACAGCATTCCTTTCAATCGGTACATCCTTGACCAGTTGAACGAGCGCCTTGCGCAAATGATCACCCTGGTCGACAGCGACCGGATGCGAGTCCCTGAAGCACGGGTAGCCCAGTGCCTTGCCTCGCTCTTTAACCCACAGCTCTATCCAGGTACCGACAGCCACTTGCACATATCCCAGGAGGAAATCGGACACCTCTCTGGCCTTTCGCGGCAACGCGTGAACCATGCACTTCAGGTGTTGCAAGACGCCGGCGTATTGCGCGTTGAACACGTGGGTATCACAGTCCTCGACCTGCACGGGCTACGCGGCGTCATGAAGTAGTCGCGGTGACGTGCAGCGACGGCCGTCGAGGGAAAGAGTCATCGATGGTCAGCTTCGCCATGTTTGGCCGGCGACGAGCCCCGCCTGAGCTCGGGAACCTGGGAACGTCGGCGAAAACGAGGCCATACCCGCATCAGCCGTTTGGTTCGGATATAGGGCAAAAGGGGAAGCAGCCGCGACGCCCCAGCTGACGGACCTCAGCTGGGGGTACCGTTGAGGGTACTAGTGACCTCGCGGCTCGTCCGAAGTCATCTAATACCATCCACGGGAGGCTCCAAATCGATTCCCGCCGTATCCACCAATTCAGATGTGACTCTCGAGTTGCTCCAGAAGGCAGCTCCGTCGAGCAGGGTTGGGCGCCGCGCTATCGAACCGCGGGCACTCCTCCCTTATGAGGTACTCCGGTGGCGCGGTGAAGAGCTCCTAATACCCCAGAAATACCCTGCAGCAGCGACGTCTCCCCCTCCCGGCGTGATCGTTGCTGCGGTTTCTGCAATCTCGACTATCGGGCTTTGTTAGCGTGCCTGTTAGCGAACGATTTCGACTGCCGCGACAAACACATAACCAGCGCCGCGCTCGGTGCGGATGATCTCGGGCGCGCCCTGAGCTGGCTGGATCTTCCTGCGCAGCCGCGCGACCTGCACGTCGATCGAGCGGTCGTACACCTCGTCGTTGTGCAGCCGCGACAGGCTGAGCAGCTGGTCGCGCGAGAGCACGCGTTGCGGCGCGGCGAGGAAGGCCGCAAGAAGGTTGAACTCGGCATTCGTCAGCGGCACGTTCGCGCCGCCAGGCGCCGCAAGCCGGCGCAGCCGCACGTTGAGCTCGAAGCCGGCGAAGCGATAGGCGCGGATTTTCTGCACGACATCGGGAACGGTCTCGCGCGCTCGGGTCCGCCGCAGCAGCGCACGGATGCGCGCCAACAGCTCGCGAGGTGAGAAAGGCTTCGTGAGATAGTCGTCCGCCGCCAGCTCGAGGCCCATCACCCGGTCGGCCTCGTCATTGCGGCCGGTGAGCATGATGATCGGAACCTTCGACTCGGCGCGCAGCCGACGGGCGATCGCCAAGCCGTCCTCGCCGGGCAGCCGCCAATCGAGCACCAGGAGGTCGATGACCTCGCGGGCCATCACGTCGGCGATGTCACGTCCGCTGGCCAGTGCAGTGACGCGGATGTCGTTGTCGCCGAGGTAATTGCAGATCACCTTGCGCACGGACGGATCGTCATCCACGGCGAGGATGTGCGCCGTCAGGGTGTCTTGGCTCTCTTCCATAGCGAGCATGGCACGCCGACTGTGTTGCGGACGTGCTTCCTGTCAATGTAGCCCAAGCCTGCCAAATGTGTCAGATGACATATCCCGCGGCCCCGGTCGTTCACATTCGCGCCGCGAGCGAATCGTTAGATGGGCGATCTGCCACGCAAGGAAATCCGTGAATCGAAAGGGCTTTATCGCCATCCACGAAAGGGACGATCTGATCCGTGAGCTGCTCGAGCGCTGGCTCGGGGAGGCGGGTTATTCGGTTCACCCCGTGGCCGGCGAGTCCCCCCGCCTGGTCATCGCCGACATCCCGAGCCCGCACGTCGCACCGTCGCGCATCGAGGAGCTGCAGGCCGTGTATGCTGCTCCGGTCCTCGTCCTGTCGGGGCGCTTCCGGCGCGGCCCCGCAGGATCCGCCGAGACCGCGCGCCGGCTCGGGGTAAGAAGAGTGTTGCCCAAGCCATTCACCCGCAAGGAGCTCTTGTCCGCCGTGGACGAAATGCTCGAAGGCGCCGGGTGACGCTTCGCCTTACGCCGGCACGGTTCGCGCTGAGCTACATCTCGCTTGGCGTGATAGCGCTTGCCTTGCTCGCGGTCCCGCTCTGGTACGGGTTCCAGGCCAACCTTGGCACTTTCCGCTCCTACGTCCCCGCCGTGGAGATGCAGAGGTTCGTGGACCTCTTTCACCGCGACGGGCCAAAGGCAGTCGCAGCGGGGGTGGATGCATACGCGAAGACCTTACCGCCCGACCAGGTCGCTCTCTTCGTCGACCCGCAGAAGCGGCGGTTGGCGGGAAACCTGCCGCACTGGCCTGCCCAGGTTCCCGAAGTGCCGGGCACCTACGGGCTGGTGATCGAACGGGGCGGCAACGCAGCCACGCGAGTAGTCGTGTCGCACGTCAATCTGCCGGGCGGTTACGTCTTATTGATGGGCCGTGAAAGCGTGATCTTCGATTCGCTGGTCGCGCGCTTCTGGTTCGGCATCGCCGGCGCGATCGCCATCCTGCTGTCGTTGGGCCTGTTGTTCGGCTGGCTGCTGCGTCGCGCGCACGGCGAGTTGGAGGGACTGGTCGCGCAGCGCACCGCCGCGCTGCGCCTGTCGGAGGAGCGCTATGCGCTAGCGATACAAGCTTCCGGCGAGGGTCATTGGGACTGGAAGATCGGTACCGATGAGTACTACACGTCGCCGCGTCACCTCGAAATTCTCGGCGTGCCGCCGGGTACGACAAGCGAGGGACGCGCAGAGGCGCTCCAGCGGATTCCGTACCACTCGGAGGATCGCGCGAGGTACGACGCGGCGGTGACGGACCACTTCGCGGGCAGGACTCCTCGCGTCGACATCCAGGTGCGCCTTATGGTGCGCGGCGAGCTGCGCTGGGTGCATGCGATCGGCATGTGCCTGCGCGACGCGGCGGGCACGCCGGTGCGCTATGCCGGCTCGATCATGGACATCACCGAGCAGAAGCGGGCCGAGGAGGCGCAGCGCATCTCCGAGGAGCGCTACGCCCGCGCGCTGCAGGCGTCGAACGACGGGATATGGGAATGGAACTCGGCGACCGATGAAATGTTCATGTCGGAACGCGCTCGCGAGCTGTGGGGGGTGCCCGGTGGGGCCGCGGTGCTTACGCGCGCCGAGCTGAAGAAAGTCGGCGGTTTCCATCCGGAGGATTTGCAGCGCACCGAAGACGAGGTCGCCGCGAACCGGGCGCCTGGAGGGCCCGGCTTCGACATCGAGTACCGCGTCATGACGCCGGGCGGCGAAGTGCGCTGGGTGCGCTCGCAGGGCAAGGCGTTTTCCCGCGTGGACGGAGGCCCCGTCATGCTGACCGGCTCGCTGACCGACATCACCGAGCGCAAGCGCGCCGAGGAGGCGCGGCGAGTGTCGGAGGAGCGCTACGAGCGCGCGATGGAGGGTTCGGACGCGGGGCACTGGGAATGGAACATCGTGAGCGACGAGATGTTCGTCTCCGAACGCGCGCGCGAGATGCTGGCGCTGCCGCCGGGCACGCTGCCGATGCGGCGCTCAGAAATCCTGGAGCTGATCCCAGCGCACCCCGACGACCGCGCCGGCCTGAGCGAGCTGGTCAACGCCGCATTGCGCTCGGGCATTCTCGCGCACGATTACCGGGTCATTCCGGCTCCGGGCCAGGTACGCTGGCTGCGCGTGGCCGCCAAGATCTACCACGACGCGCGCGGCGCCGCGGTGCGCATGACCGGGTCGCTCACCGACATCACGGAGCGACGCGCCGCGGAAGAAGCCCTCCGCGAATCCGAGAAGCGCTTCCGCAGCCTCACCGAGCTCTCCAACGATTTCTTCTGGGAGACAGACACCGAACACCGCTACACCATGCTGGATCACGGCCTCATCCACCGCGCGGAGCATGAGAAGTGGAAGAAGCTCGGAAAGCAGCCTTGGGACATTCCCTACACCTCGCCGGACGAGGCGACGTGGGCCGCACACCGGGGGACGATCGCCGCGCGCAAGCCCTTCATCGATTTCGCCCTGTCGCGCGTCGATCGCGGCGAGGAGCGCTTCTACGAGATCTCCGGGGAGCCACGTTTCGATGCAAACGGCACGTTCCTCGGCTATCGCGGCGTGGGCCGCGAGACGACGGCGCGCGTGCGCGCGGAGCAGGCGTTTCGCCAGTCGCAAGAGAGCTATGCGCTCGCCATGGACGCCACGGGCGCTGGACACTGGGACTGGAAAATCCAGAGCGACGAGTTCTACGCCTCGCCGCGGCACCTGGAGATCGGCGGGTTTGTGCCCGACGCGAAGTTCGCGAGTCGCGCGGAGTTCACTGACCGTTATCCGTTTCACCCGGAAGATCGACCCAAATGGCAGGCTGTGGTGGACGCGCACTTCGCCGGCACGACGCCGCGGATCGACATCGAGATTCGCATCCTGCCCAAGGGCGAGCTGCGCTGGGTTCGCATGATCGGGCAGCTGCAACGCGACCATCTGGGTCGGCCGTTACGCTATGCAGGCGTGTCCATCGATACGACCGAGGCGAAGCTCGCCGAGGAGGCGCTGCGGGCGTCGGAGGAGCGCTACAGCCTGGCGATGGATGCCTCCGAGGAAGCGCACTTCGACGTCAACGTCGACACGGAAGAGATTTTCACCTCCGAGCGCCTGAACCAGATCTACGGTTTCCCCTCCGGCACGCGGCCAGCAACGCGTAGTGAGTACCTGAAGGGCTTCCGCTTCTACGGCAACGACGCCGAGATCTACCACGCCGGGCTCCGCGCCGCCGAGGCGAAGGGCGGACCCGAGCGCTACATGATCGAGTACCGCATCCTGCAACCCTCCGGTGAGATGCGCTGGCTGAGGACGCGCGGCAAGGTGGCGCGCGACGCCGAAGGCCGCGCGCGGCGACGCACCGGCATGGTGGCCGACATCACCGAGGCGAAGCTTGCCGAGGAGGAGCTGAAGGCGATGGAGCGCAAGCTGCGCCAAGCGCAGCGCCTGGAGGCCATGGGCACGCTCGCGGGCGGCATCGCGCACGACTTCAACAATATCCTGGGCGCGATCCTCGGCTTCGGCGAGATGGCCCTGCGCGACGTGGCGAAGGGTAGCCGGCTGCGGCGCGACCTCGACTGCATCATGGAGGCAGGCGAGCGTGGCCGCGCGCTGGTCGATCGCGTCCTCGCCTTCAGTCGCAGCAGCGCCGGCGAGCCCGGCCCGGTCCACGTTGAAAAGGTGGTGCGCGAGGCGCTCCACCAGCTCTCGGCCAAACTGCCCCCCGACATCACGCTGCACGCCAAGTTGCATGCCGCACGCGCGGCGATAAGGGGTGACGCTACTCAGGTGCACCAAATACTGATGAACCTCGCGATTAACGCGATCCAGGCAATGACTCGAGGCGGCACGCTGCGTGTATCGCTGCGCGTTGAGCACGTCGCGCAGGCACGCGCGCCGACGATCGGCAGCCTCGCACCCGCTGAATACGTCGTGCTGCAGGTCGCCGATACGGGCACCGGCATCGCGGCCGATGTCCTTGAGCGCATGTTCGATCCGTTCTTTACCACCAAAGAAGTCGGCACCGGCACCGGTCTCGGCCTCTCTATAGTGCACGGCACTGTTACTGAGCTCGGCGGCGCAATCGACGTGGCGAGTAAGGTGGGTGCAGGCAGCACGTTCACCATCTATCTGCCTCGCGCGGGCGACGCCGTGGAAGCGGACCCGGATGAAAAGCGCTCGCCGCCGCGCGGCGACGGGCAGCGCGTGCTCGTGGTCGACGACGAGGCGCCGCTGGTGAAGCTTGCTACGCGCACGCTGAAGGAGCTCGGCTATTCGCCGGTCGGCTTCACTTCCAGCCGCGCCGCTCTTGCGGCGTTCCGCGCGGATCCGCAGCGTTTCGATGCAGTCATTACCGACGAGCGCATGCCAGGCCTCTCCGGCGCTGCGCTGATCCGCAAGGTGCGCGGCATCCGCGACAGCATCCCGGTCGTGTTGATGAGCGGCTATGTCGGTGACGCAGTAGCGCGGCAGGCACGCGAGGCCGGCGCGGAGGAAGTTCTCAGGAAGCCGCTATCGGCCCATGACCTCGCGACCAGCCTAGCGCGGGTACTGCACGCCTGAAGGGTAGGAAGTCGGCCTGCGGGCCGATGTCTGCCGCAGCCACGACG
>Ga0105340_1000333_pt1 | contig 23127 bp, 22 predicted proteins | sample EasRivMeERMLT700_FD_89676 | JGI IMG/M metagenome (GOLD analysis project Ga0105340, IMG submission 89676) | Soil microbial communities from meander-bound floodplain in the East River, Colorado, USA - East River MetaG ERMLT700 | ecosystem: Environmental > Terrestrial > Soil > Floodplain | place...
CGCGCGCAATTCCAGTCCGGATGACATAGGCCGCTTACCGCCAATAAAGATCACGACAAGGGCCATCATCCGGAAGACGGGTGATGGCCCTTTCCATTTTGGAGGGCTATCGTGAGTGCTGACTTCGCGCCTTTGGGGCCAGGGCGATTTTGTACCGGCACTACTACTGGCGTGGAACGTGCCTCAACTCTCTTCCAAGGCAATGCGTTCAGGAAGGCGAGCGAGAGATCATGAGGGATGCGAGCGAAACCTTCGCGGCCGACGAATCACCGCAAGTGGTGGCAAAGGCAATCGAACGACGACGCCGCGCGGTCGAAGGGCGTTGGTGCATGAATCGGAGCTGGCCCGCAGCGATCCCAGAGCATGCCGGTCACCTCCCAATGGCGTACGATGCAGGCCTGCCACGCTGAGTCATCTGATTGAGGATGTTGCATGCGACGACGGCCTCAGTCCCCTGCCCTTCCGGACTGCGCGCGTGAAGACCATCCCCGATGATCGACTTGTAGCGGAAGAAGGCGTTCTCCACACGGGCCTGCCGATGGTAGCCAGACGCCTTCTTCCACCGTCGCCGTCCGACCGCGTGCACCCTCCGAATCGTGCGATTGCGAGCGTTCGACCGCGGTTTCCGTCGAGATACCCTTGCCGTCTTGGTTGGTGGCACTACGACCGTCGCGCCACGCGCACTCGCAACATCGTAGAACGCGATCGAGTCGTAGGCCGCGTCCCCCGTGACGCTGGCGACGTCACCGTGGACAGCCTTGATCAGTTCGATGGCCGTCGTCGCGTCGTCGACAGTGCCCTCGGTCAGCGCGTGGGCGATGATGACACCCGATCGGTCGACACCCAGATGGAGCTTCTTCCAGCCGCGCGTGCCACGTACGCCATGCTTCGCCCTGGCCCACTCGCCTTCGCCCACGGTCGACAGTCCCGTGCTGTCAACGATCAGATGCAGGCCCTTGCCCGTCAGGACGCGAGCACGCGTGAGGTCAAGGTGCTGGCCACGCCGTGAGAGTGTTGTGTGATCGGGCGCGGCGAGCTCGAGTCCCATCATCGCGAAAAGCGAGTGCAGAAACCCCTCCGTCTGCCGAAGTGGCAGGTGGAAGAGGAGACGCAGCGTCAGTGCGGTTTCGATGGCGACGTCGGAGTACTGCCGCTGCCCTCCCCGAGTGCCCACGCCCGCGGGCGCCCAGGTGGCGATCGCGTTCGGTGACACCCACAGGGTGACGTCGCCGCGTCCGACGAGGGAACGATCGTAAGAGGCCCAGTTCGCGACGCGGTACTTGGTCTTGTACGTGGGATAGACTCTCGAATTCATCCCTTCAAGTGTGGTCGCTGCGCACAGCAGATCGCGAATCCGAGTCCTGGACGTCTCAGGCCCCAGGATTCATGCACCAACGCCCTCTACCTGGTGTCCTGCGACGCGCGCGCGGACATCCGAGAGCTGTTCGACGCCGACGGACACCTGCTGCCGATGCAGCAGTGGCCCGACTCGATCGCGGTCTCGGTCAAAGCGATTCATGCGGGACCGTCTGGGACGAGGATCGTCCTCAACGACAAGCTCGCGGCGCGGCGCATCATCCTCGAACAGACCGGCAAGCTGAAGAACCCGCTCAGCAGGGGTAGAACGCTCGCGCGTATCCTCACCGGCGACTTCGACTCTGAGGACGACGAGTAAACCGCTGAGACACCCCCCGATCAGATCGCGATCGTTGATGCGTGGGTCTCCTCGAAGAAAGCCACGCCCTACTCCATTTTTCCGCTCTCCCTTCAGTGTGGTCGCGGTGCACAGCGGATCGCGCGAATCCCAGTCTTTGGACCTCTCAGGCCTCAGGATTCATGCACCAACGCCGGCCTCCATGACCTCGGGTTCGGAACCAAATTGTTCACTTATTGTTCACTGTCCTGTGATCAGAACGGCCGCCATCTGTCTAGACTGACAGGTGCGTCGGCTTGCCACTTCTTCGGGATTCGCGTCTTGGCGGAATACTAGCGGACTACAGCCCGTACAAACGCGGGCCGTAAGATGGGGGGCTATGAAAGTCGGCGCTCCGCGGTCATTTGGCGCGCAACTCAAAGCGCTCCGCGAGGCGGCGGGATTCACGCAGGAAGAGCTCGCGACAATTACCGGTCTTTCGGTCCATGCCGTGAGCGCGCTAGAGCGTGGGGAACGCCGGCGGCCCCATGTCGAAACCATTCGTGCACTGTCCGCAGCTTTCGACCTGACGGGCGCGACCCGTGACGCGTTCCTTGAAAGCGCTCGCTCACCGACTCAGGCCACGGCGGTCGATGAACTGATCGGCGTCTCGCTACCCGTGCCGATGACGGCCCTTATCGGCCGCGATACGGACGTCCAGAGGCTGCGCCAGTGGCTCACCGATCCCACCGCACGCCTCATCACGCTCATCGGGCCAGGAGGAGTCGGGAAGACACGCCTGGCGCTAGAACTCGCACGCGCAATCGCGGACGAGGGCGCAACCCGGGTGTTCTTCGTACCGTTGGTCGCCATTCGGGATCCTGTGTTCGTCGAGTCGGCGATCGCCGAGGCCTTCGGACTGGTGGACGTCACCGCGCGCGACTTGCCGAGTCGTGCCCGCGTTGCTTGCGAGAATCACCCCACTTTGTTGGTGCTCGACAATTTCGAGCAGGTATTGGACGCTGCGCCGGCGGTCGCGGATCTCCTGACATCGGTCCCATTCCTCCGACTGCTAGTCACCAGCCGCGCCTCGCTCCGTGTGCGCGGCGAGCGGGAGTACGTCGTCGGACCTCTCGAGTTGGATTCGGCCTCAGACGCGATGTCCCCTGCCGTTCTGGGGCGCGCTCCCGCAGTGCGCCTGTTCGTGGATCGGGTTCGAGACGTGCAACCCGACTTTCGCCTCACGGCCGTGAACGGCCCGACCGTGAAAGCAATTTGTCGACGGCTCGATGCACTGCCGCTCGCGCTCGAACTGGCGGCTCCGTGGATCAAAGTGCTCACCGTTGAGGATCTGCTTCGCCGACTCACGCATGATGCCCTGCCCTCGACGGTCGGCCGACGCGATCTCCCGCAACGCCAACAGACGATGAATGCGACGGTCGCCTGGAGCTATCAACTCCTTAGCCCGGACGAGCAGCGCGCCTTTCGCCGCTTCGGCGCGTTGCCGGGTCGTTTTTCGATCGACGCGGCCGCAGTGGTCCTTGGCGGTCGTGGGGCTTCATCGGCCTGGAGCGACCATGTGCTCAGGGTGGTGGCCGACCTGATCGACAAGAGCCTTCTTCTACGATCCGAGACCTCAGTGGCGGCTCGTCCGCTGTACGAGATGCTCGAAACGGTTCGGGCGTACGCGGCACTCCAGCTCACTGCGTCGGGCGAGCGCGACGACGCCCTGGAGGCGCTGGCGCGCTATTGCACCAGCGAAGGCTCCCTTGCGGCTGAGGGGCTGGTGGGACCTGCGCAGGCTGACTGGTTGGATCGCGTGCGTGATGATCTCGAGAATTACCGCGGCGCGCTGAGGTGGCTCATCGAGCGCGGGCGACCCGCCGAAGCGTCCATTATTGCCTGGGGGCTGAAGTACTTTTGGTTGATTCGGGGTTATGCCGCCGAAGGCCTCCAGTGGTGTCAAGAGATTCTGAACTTGCCGTCTCTTCCGCTCGCTGCCGAGTTGAGAGCACTTGAAGGAGCGTCTGTACTGTGGTACACGCAGGGCGAACTCGAGCGAGCACGTACCGGGCTCAACCGCGCCATCGCGCTGGCTCGCGCCGGCGACATGGATGCGGTGTGGGCTGAAGATCTGTTCGCTCGCGTCGAACACGCCCTTGGCAATTTGGATGCAGCCGGGGAGTGGTTTATCCGCGCTGTTGAAGGGTTCCAGTCGCGGGCGATCGCGTGGGGCAGCGGGAATGCGCTGAGCGGGATGGCGTCGGTGGCTCTTGCGGCCGGCGACGCCGGCCAAGCGGAACGCCTGCTCGATCAGGCCATGCCAGTGCTTCGACAGGCCGGTCCGTGGTTTCTGACTTGGGCATTGAACGTTCGCGCCATCGTGGCGGTGCGGCGTGGGAACGCCGATGAGGCGATCGCGTTGGTGCGTGAGAGCCTGACATGCATCAGGGATCTCCAGGATAAGTACGCGTTCGCATACACGCTGATCCCTCTTGTCGCCGCCGCGGTACTCAAAGGCGACGACGCGTGGGCGGCGCGGATCTTGGGCGCGAGGGACGCCGTCAGCGAGCGCACAGGTGCCACCGTTGTCCTTAAATTGGTGCACGACCTCCAAGTACAGTCGGAACGGGAAGTTCGTGCTCGCCTTGGCCCGGATCGGTGGGCCGGTGCGTACGCCGCAGGGCGTCGGACCTCTTTCGATGCGCTGCTGAAAGATATCGACCACGTCTTGCGTGAAGGACAATGGACTCCGACAGTTGACGCGTAGATCGCATCGCGGTCGTGGATCACAAAGCGATGCGTGGCGTCACTCGTGATCGCGGCGCGGAATTGCTGAATGGTCCTGTTCGTGGTCGGATGAGCCGCCCGCCATAATCGGAATCGCAAAATCAGGCGGCAGGTCGACCGGCAGCCTGCTCCGGCGACATGTAGCCGACCGTTACCTCGGGCGTTGGTGCATGAATCGGAGCCAGCCCGTAAAGATCCCAACCCACAGGTCCGTCATCGCCCGACGGCGTACGACGCCGGCCTGCCACGCTGAGTCATCTGGTTAAGGATGTTGCATGCGAGGATGGCCCCAGTCCCCTGCCCTGCCGGACTGCGCGCGTGAAGGCTATCCCCGATGATCGACTTGTATCGGAAGAAGGCGTCCTCCACACGGGCCTGCCGATGGTAGCCAGACGCCTTCTGCCACCGTCGCCGGCCGACCGCGTGCACCCTCCGAATCGTGCGATCGCGAGCGCTCGACCGCGGCTTCCGTCGAGATACCCTTGCGGTTTTCGCCGGTGGCACCACGACGGTCGCGCCACGCGCGCCCGCCGCATTGTAGAAGGCGATCGTGTCGTAGGCCGCGTCCCCCGTGATGCTGGCGACGCCGCCGTCGACGGCCTTGATCAGTTCGATGGCGGTCGTCGCGTCGTCGACAGTGGCTTCGGTCAGCGCGTGAGCGATGATGACACCCGATCGGTCGACACCCAGATGGAGCTTCTTCCAGCTGCGCGTCCCGCGTACGCAATGCTTCGCCCTGGCCCACTCCCCTTCGCCCACGATCGACAGTCCCGTGCTGTCGACGATCAGATGCAGGGCCTTGCCGGTCCGGACTCGAGCACGCGTGAGGTCGAGGTACTGGCCACGCCGTGAGAGTGTGGTGTGATCGGGCGCGGCGAGCTCGAGTCCCATCATCCCGAAGAGCGACTGCAGAACCCCTCGGTCTGACGAAGTGGCAGGTGGAAGAGGAGACGCAGCGTCAGTGCGGTTTCGATGGCGACGTCGGAGTACTGCCGCTGCCCCCCCCCGAGTGCCCACGGCCATGGGCGCCCAGGTGGCGATCGCGTCCGGTGACACCCACAGGGTGACGTCGCCCCGTCCGACGAGGGCACGATCGTAGGAGGCCCAGTTCGCGACGCGGTACTGGGTCTTGTACGTGGGATAGACTCTCGAATTCATCCCTTCAGTGTGGTCGCGGCGCCCAGAACATCGAGCGATCCAAACCTGGACTTCTCAGGGCGCAGGATTCATGCACCAACGCCCGCAGTGTGGGCGGTGTTTGAGGCCCAACGAGCGGGCGCGCCGTTCGGCAAGCGCGGCGGTGTGAGGGACAGCCCGATCGTGACACCAACTACCTGCTCCAGCGGCAAGGGGGCTTTGGCGGGTCAGTCGTCCTCGCCACGAACCTGAAGGCCGTGATCGACGCCGAGCCGTTACCAAACACTGCTGACAATCGTCGGATCATCGACCTCGTTCGAAGGCCTTCAGCTCCGCTGGACCGTTGAGCGCCGATGTGCCGAGTTCTGGTCGATGGATGGGTATTTGGCCAGATAGTGGGAAAGCGCTCGGGGGCTGATGCCCATGAGCCTGGCGGCCTGTTGTTTGGCAGTCGACATTTCGAGCGCCCGGCGAATCGTTTCACACTCGACCCATTCGACGTTCTGCCGCAGCTTCAAAGAAGGAACGCCAGCCGGCGGCACGCTCGCTGTCGCCTCGACTGTGACCGCATCACGAGCGATCGTGGAGCCTGTCGTCAGCACAACGGCCCGCTCGATCGTATTTTCGAGCTCGCGCACGTTGCCCGGCCAGTGATGCTGCTGGAGCGACGACACCACGTCGTCCTCCAGCGCCTCGATCGATTTCCCGCTCCGCACCGCATGTTTGTCGGTGAAGTACTGCACCAGCATTGGAATATCATCGACGCGCTCGCGAAGCGGAGGCACGACGATTGGGACTACGTGCAGGCGATAAAACAGATCGTCCGGGAACAGTCCCTCGTCCACGAGCTGACGGAGGTTGCGGTTGGTCGCCGCGATCACGCGAACGTCCACGTGCTCTGTCCGTTCCGCGCCGAGCGGTTCGATCTCGCGTTCCTGCAGCACGCGTAACAGCTTGGCCTGGAGGCCGATGCTCATCGTGCCGATCTCGTCGAGAAAGATGGAGCCGCGATTGGCGAGGGAGAATTTGCCTTTCTTCGTGCCGGTGGCGCCGGTGAACGCCCCTCTGACATGGCCGAAGAGCTCCGACTCCAGCAGGGCCTCGGGAATCGCCGCACAGTTGACCTTGATGAACGGCATGTCTCGCTGCGCGCTGCGATGGTGGACGGCACGGGCCACCAGTTCCTTGCCCGTGCCGGTTTCGCCCGTGATCAAGACCGTGCTGCGGGTCGCGACACCAGCTCGATGCGATGGATCACGTCGGCGATGGCGCGGCTCTGACCCACGATGCCATACGGGTGCACGTGTTGGCCGACCGTCGGCCGGAGCGATTCACTACGACCGATTCTCACAAGGTTCACAAGCCCTCCTCGCCGAGCGCGCATGTCGAAATCAACGGACTCGTCTGAACAATGGACCTGTCCGCCGCGGCCCTTCAGTTGAAGGCGGTGACTGCGTCCGTCGCGCAACCGATCGACTGTATCCAGACGTTTTGCACACCTTGAGCAATCGGGTCCAGATCGGAATCCGAAACGATCATCTTGGCCGTGAAGGACTCGACGTCCCCGTCGCCCTGACGGTAGAAGTCGGCCAGCAGCACAACGGTCTTGTCCCCTGTGAACGCCGTCTTGACCGCGTCGGAGCCGGTGCATTGGAACGTCGTGGATGTGAGCAGCGCTGCCGTGTCCCAGCGCACTCCCTCTCCCTCTGCACATCCAGTGAACTGCCCGAGACTGATGTTCGAGAGGCATCTGAAGCCGCCGCCTGAATTGACAAAGCTTCCGTCCTTGAAACTTCGGTCCAGATTGTAGACACCGCCGCCAGTCATTTCCGCCGCCCGCCCTCCCGAAAAGCCGGAGATGCGACTCGCGTTGAAGCCAAATGCCTGGTTTCCTGCGCCGAAAACCTTTGACTCGATTCCTCCCACGATCGCCAGGGCCAATAGAATCACTGCTGCCGTTTTCACCATCTTCTGCACCTTCCCTTTCAGAGTAGGACCTTGTCGGCTGCGCTGCGGGAATCGCAAACGCGTCCACACATCACCTAATCTGCACACGCCCTCGAATATTCCCGGGGTGTCTGAGTTCGTTGTTCAGCGCACCGCGGAACGCTTGACGGGCGCGGGAGAGCCTGGACATGACGGTTCCAATGCGCATCCCCATCACATCAGCCAGCTCTCGGTACGACAGACCCTCCAGCTCGCGGAGTACGAGCAGTTCGCGAAAACGATCTGGCAGGTTGCTCATCGCGCGTGCGATCAACGAGGCGTCATCGGTGTGGAGCAATAACGTTTCAGGATCGGACGCCGGCCCGGCGCCGCTGTGTTGCTTTTCATCGAACGGGTCGGTTCGTCCTTCCACGCTGTGACCGCGCCAGCCCGAACAGGTGTTGCGGACAATTCTGAGGAACCACGCTCGCCCGTTTCCGCCGGCGAATGTCTGGAAATATCGAAAGGCCCTGAGCGACGCTTCCTGCACGACATCTTCCGCGTCGTGCTCGTTGCGCATCAGCCAGCGCGCCAGCCGATGGGCGTCCTGGAGATGGGGAAGGACGACCTCGTCAAAACTCTCGCCTATCGCGGATACGGTCGCCGGTCGACAGATTGCGTTACTCATTTAGTGCTCCGATGACTTGCTGGAGTCCTTGTTCGAGGGTGGGATACTGGAAGCGGAACCCGATTCCGCGCAGTCGGATGTTCGAGAAGACGGCGTCGGCTTGGATGTACTCGGCGAGGACCGGGTCGGCAACGAGCCGGGTCGCGGACGCCGGTATCCGCCATACGTGTAATGGACGGTTTGCGAGTCGGGCGAACGCTCCCGCGAACTCCCGCATGTTGATCGGATCGCTGTTCACGAGGAAATAGCGGCCGCCAGCTTCGCCGTGCTCGGCGAGGTGGACCAGCGCGCGGGCGCAGTCGTGGACGTGAATGGGCGACACCCACGGTCCGCTCTTCCCAAACTGCAACACACGGCGGCCCGTCATGACCGGGTCGATGACGCGTTCACGAAACCACGAGCCGTTGCCGTAGACCCAGCCGGGGAACGCGGTGACGATCGGCAGGCCGGCGATGACGTATCCGTCGACGCGGTCGAGCGCGGGCGTGAGGTGGCGTCCCCACGCAGAGGGCCTGGGCGGTCGGTCCTCGGTGATTGGACACGGGCCCGTCGCGCCGTAGAAGCTCGTGTCCGCGACGTACACAATCCGCCGCGTCGCGCCCGCCGCCACCGCGTCCAGCAAGTGCGCATCCATCAACACGCGCGCGCGTGCCATGGACTGCGTGCGTCTCCACGCCATGCGCGGTCCACGCATGAGGTTCGGCGGAAGATGGAAGACCCAGTCAGCCGCCGCCTCGTCTTGCCACTGACCCGGTTAAAGCAGGTCGCCGATCACGGGTACCGCCCCGGCACGACGCACGCGCTCCGCAGCGTCCGCGCACGGCGCCAGACCGAACCTGACGGCCACGGGCAATGAGAACCTTGACCAACTCAGTGCCGATGAATCCGGCGGCTCCCGTCACAAACGCCGTCGCACGCGCGTCGCCCGTCATGTCGTCAGTGTGGAGTGGCAGCGAGCCGGCGACCACCGACATTACCCACACAGGACTCGCACGACGCCCGTACAGGCGCGCCAGTAAGATGAATGGCCAATGAAACCTGACGCTTCGGCGTCATTTGACGCCCAGCTCAAAGCGCTCCGCGAGGCTGCGGGCTTCACGCAGGAGGAGCTCGCGACGATTGCGGGTCTGTCGGTCCAAGCCGTCAAGCGCGCGGGAGCGCGGCGAAAGACGGCGACGCACGTCGAGACCGCGCGCGCGTTGTCCGCGGCACTGGACCTGACTGGTGCGACCCGTGAGGCCCTCGTTGCGAGCGCGCGCGCACCTGCTCACAACAACGCTGTCGATGAACTGAGCGGCGACTCGCTGCCGCTGGCTCTGACGCCCCTTCTCGGCCGCGATGCTGACGTGCACACGCTCCGGCGATGGCTCGCTGATCCCGCCGCACGTCTCATCACGCTCACTGGCCCTGGAGGAGCAGGGAAATCCCGCCTGGCGCTGGAGATCGCGCGTGCGATCGCGGCAGAGGGCGCAACCCGCGTGGTCTTCGTACCGTTGGCCGCCATTCGGAATCCCGCGTTCGTCGCGTCGGCGATCGCCGAGGCGCTCGGGCTGTCGGACGTCTCTGCGCTCGACTTGCCGAAGCGCGCACGCGTCGCGTGCGACGATCACCCCACGTTGCTCGTGCTCGACAATTTCGAGCAGGTGTTGGACGCGGCGCCGCTGGTCGCGGATCTCCTGACATCGGCCGCGTCGCTCCGAGTGCTGGCCACCAGCCGCGCCCCGCTTCGTGTGCGAGAAGGGCGGGAGTATGCCGTCGGACCGCTCGCGTTGGAGGTGGACTCGGATGCGATGTCGCCCGCCGATCTGGCACGTTCTCCTGCGATCCGGTTATTGCTGGAGCGCGTTCGGGACGTGCAGCCTGACTTTCGGCCCACGTCCGCGAACGGCCCCACCGTGGCGGCGATTTGCAGGCGGCTCGATGCACTGCCGCTCGCCCTCGAGCTTGCAGCCCGGTGGATCAAAGTGCTGACGCCCGAGAGCCTGCTTCGCAGACTGGCGCACGATGTCCTGCTCTCGACCGTCGGCTCACGCGATCTTCCCGAACGCCAACAGACGATGAATGCGACGGTCGCCTGGAGTTATCACCTGCTTGACGCGGCGGAGCAGCGCGCCTTCCGCCGCTTCGGCGCGCTGCCAGGTCTGTTTTCGATCGACGCGGCCGCGGCGGTCCTGGCCGGTCGTGAAGATGCCCCGGCCGGTTACGACGACGCGCTGCGCGCGGCGGCCGGCCTGATGGACAAAAGCCTGCTTCTGCGAGCCGAGACCTCGGTCGTGGCGACGTGTCCGCTGTACTACATGCTCGACACCGTGCGGGCGTACGCAGCTCGCGAGCTCACCGCGTCGGGTGAGCGCGACGACGCGATGGAGGGGCTCGTGGCTACACCACGGGTGAAGCTGCTGTCGCCGCGGAGGGGCTGGTCGAACCCGCGCAGGTCGACTGGCTGGATCGCGTGCGCGAAGATCTCGAGAGCTACCGCGGCGCCCTGGTCTGGCTCATCGAGCGCCGCCGTCCCGCTGAAGCCTCCGGTATCGCCTGTGGTTTGATGTTTTTTTGGATGATCCGTTTCGTTGATCAAGGACATCGACCGCGTCTTGTAACCCGTCACGCGGCGTCGATCATTGCAGGACAATCAGAACATCGCGCGCGGCAGCGGCGAGCGCTTCGATAGCGCGCCTCAGCTCCGTTGAAAGTTCGGCATGCTCGACGAAGCCGTTTGCATCGATTCGTTTGCCATTGAGCGAAACCGTAATCGACGCGTCGAGTATCACGCGCGCCGACATGACCCTCAGCGTTTCCGCCAGCGACGCCCACGCATGCGTTGCGCGCGCCGACGCGTTGATGATCGCGATCGGCTTGTCGATCAGTTCACCACTGCGGACGACCCAGTCCAGCGCATTCTTCACGACGCCGGGCACGCCATGAGCGTACTCCGGGCTTGATATCAGGACCGCGTCGCACGCCTGCAGCGCGGCTCGAAATCTGATGACTGTCTCAGGTGCATCGTCGTCCAGATCAGGATTGAAAGCGGGAAGCTCCGCGAGCCCGCGGTAGATCGATATCTTCACTGTGCCGGGAGCGAGTCTGGCCGCGGCCTCGACCAGCGCACTGTTCGAGGATGCGCGGCGAAGGCTTCCTGAAATCGCAAGGATGCGGATGGTGCCTGCGTGCTTCACGAAGGTGCAAACACCATCAGCCTTCGAAATATTCTGCGGAATATTCCTCCGGGCCCCGAGGTTAGGCAAATGCGGAGGAACAAAATGCTTAAATTGCGTCTCGTTGTTGTCTCGACATTCTTGATGTTCACTCTCGCCTGCGGAGGTGGCTACTCGTCACCTTCCACTACGCCGTCACCGGTGCCGGCACCCTCACCCTCACCTTCGCCGGCGCCGTCGCCGGCGCCGAGCGGGTCGTCATCGGCAGTCGCGATCGCTGTGGGTGCGTCCACGCTCGGGAACAGAGCCTACACACCTGATGACCTGAACGTCGCGGCGGGCACGACGGTGACATGGACGAACACCGATTCGGTTGACCACACCTCGACGTCGGACGCCACCGGGTGGGACTCTGGAGCAGTCGCGCCAGGCCGACAGTTCTCATTTGCATTCCAGACCCCAGGAACGTATCGCTATCACTGCGCGATTCACCCTGGGATGGTCGGAACGGTCGTCGTTCGCTGAGGTGCGCGACGATGAAGTTCGCAAAGATCGTGTTTTCCGCCGCCGGCGTGTGGGAATCGTCCTGCTCACGCCGATGTACTTTCTGTTCGACGCCATAGGCCGCCAACACTCCTCGCCGATCACGTATCCGCAATTCTTCTACGGCTTCCTGGCGGTGACGATGGCGTGGCAGTTCGCGTTTCTCGTGATCGGATCGGACCCGGCGCGATTCCGGTTGATGATGATTCCGAGCGTGGCCGAAAAGCTGATCTTTGTCCTGAGCATGGGCCTTCTCTGCATCGAAGGGCGAATTTCGGTAACGGACGTCATGATCGTCGCGCCCGATCTCGTATGGGGCGTGCTGTTCATCATCGCTTTCGCGAAGACGTCGGTATCGGCGGGATTTCGACTCGTCGATGAACTGCTGACATGACACCGAACCCAGTCCGCTTTGGCACGTTCGAGCTCGACGTGCGGTCGCGCGAGCTGCGCGACGGCTCGACGCGCGTTCGCCTGCAGGAGCAGACGTTCGAGATCCTTTGGCTCATGCTCGAGCGGCCAGGGGACGTTGTCACACGCGACGAATTGAGGCGACGCCTCTGGCCGGGAGGCACCTTCGTCGACTTCGAGCACAGTCTCAATGCGGCGATCAGGCGGCTGCGCACCGCGCTCGGCGACACTGCCGACCAGCGGAAGTTCGTCGAGACTGTGCCGCGCCGCGGTATCGATTCATTGCCGCGACGCAGGCCGGCGCGGCGGCAAAGACGTTGCGCGGGGGTACCTCGCCGCGGCTGCGTCTCGTCGTGCTGCCGTTCCGCAACCTGAGCGACGACAGTCGTCAGGAGTCTTTCAGCGACGGTCTCACCGAGGAACTGATCGCGCAGCTCGGGCTGTTGTGCCTGGGGGAGGTCGGCATCATCGCGCGCTGGTCCTCGATGTTCTACAAGGGCAGCGTGCAGCGGGCTCGGGAGATTGGCGAGGCGCTGGATGCCGACTACCTGCTCGAAGGGAGCACGCGACGCGAGGGCGCACGCGTGCGCATCACGGCGTGTCTGGTCGAGGCGGCCACAGAAACGTACCAGTGGTCGGAGACCTACGAACGTACGGCGGGCGAGTGGCTTTCCGTGCAGGCCGACGTCGCAGGCTGTGTGGCCCGCTCGCTCGTGAAAGAGCTCTTGCCCGATTAGTGCCTTGGGCCGCAGTTATGGCTGCAGGGCGTGGACGAACTGGTCGAGGTCCGCGTCGTTGACATCTGACACCGCCCAGTAGGACATGCTCCCGTCCGTCCAGTGTCGCACGTGGAATCCGCGAATAGCCTGCGCGTCCGACGAGCGGATGGCGTCAGACGCCTCCGGCCACACGAACAAATTAATCGTGTGTTGTCCGCGCATGTACACAAGCGCGGCGACCGGACGGCCCGCCACGTAGTCCAGCCGTCCCCCCGTGAGCGGGAACCCGGCCTGGGCGAGATCGTTGACCGGCGGCGAGAAGTCCAACTTACCCAGGAACCAGGGTTTCACCGTGTGCTGATCGGTGGACCGGACATCAAAGAGGTGCTCACCCATCAACGCCCGCACATGACTGCTGACGACCTCCTGCGCCACGGCGTCGACCGGGTCAAGCGTCCGCGCCGCGCGGGCCGACGATCGGACGAACCACATTGAGCCGGTCACGGAGGCGATCAGGACGACCGCCGCCGCCCAGGCGAGCAGGTGCGACGCGGACGTTGATCGCGTTCGAGCCTGCGTAAGCCGAGCGCGCAACCCATCAGGTGCCGGGTAGTAGGGCGCGTGTCGAATCATTCGGCCGATCGACTCCACGTTCGCCAGTCGCTGGTGACAGGCCGCGCACGTGTTCACGTGATCCCGTACGGACGTCGAGATAGCCGGCTCGAGTTCACGATCCTGGTACGCGTCGAGCAGACCCTCGACGTCACGACAATCCACGGCGCCCTCCCCTGATGTCGCTGCTAGCCAACACGCCCTCGAACCGCTCGCGTCCCCGCGCCAGCCGCGACATGACTGTCCCAAGGGGGATCCCGACAATCGCGGCGATCTCTTTGTACGACAACCCCTCGAGCTCCCGCAGCACGAGCACTTCGCGGAAATCCGTCGGCAACGCCTCAATCGCGCGCCGCACCTGCTCGACGGTCTGTTGCTGAATCATCTGCGCTTCGGGGTTTAGGCTCACGTCTGCCCGGTTGTCGGCGTCCTCGTCAGCAACCATCGTGACGCCACCTCCAGCGCGTCTCGGAAACCGCCCGTACCACGTATTCCGGACGATCGTGAGCAGCCAGGCGCGGGCATCCTCGCCACGCAGGGACGAGAAAAACCGCAAGGCGCGCACATACGCATCCTGCACGACATCCTCGGCGTCGGCATCATTCTTCGTCAGCCACCGCGCGTAGTTGAACGCTGCGTCCAGGTGGGGCAGCAGGACCTCCTCAAACGAGCGGGGCATCGTCTGCCCCTACGACTGCATCCGCCGCAGTTTTATTCCCCGACCACACCGGCACCACGTGCGGAATATATCCGCCGTCGCCCTGGTCTGTATGGGCGACGCGGGACGATTCCCGACCCGTGACGGAGACACCAGACGCACATGTCCCTGATTGGCAAGCTTCATCCACTCCTCGTGCATTTTCCGATTGCCCTGGTGCTGGCGGCCGCCGTAGCCGAGCTCGTGGTCATTGCCGTGCCTCGCCAGGCCTGGCGCACTGTCGCCGTCGCGAACATCCGCGCGGGGGCGGCGATGGGCGTCCTCACGGCGGTCACGGGCTGGCTGTTCGCGTCCTCACCGGTGGTCGACCCCGGGACGTCCCTCGAATGGCATCGGTGGCTGGGGATGGCCGGCGCGGCGGGCGCAATCGCCGCGGCGGTCCTGTCGTTGCGTCTACACGTGTCATCGCGGCGCTGGGCGCTCGCATACCGCGTCACGTTGTTCGTCACCGCCTTCCTCGTGGCGATCACCGGCCACCTGGGTGGGACGCTCGTGTGGGGAGCCAGATTCTTTCGACTGTAGTCAGCGATGTCGGATTCATAAGGAGAGTGTCTGTGAAGAACAAGAACGACGAGACGGAATGGGATCGCCGCGGGTTCCTGAAGTGCATGGCGTGGGTCGGCACCGGCGCGGTCTGGACCATGACGAGCGGCATCCTCAAAGGCATGCCGATTGAGCAGGCGGCGCGCTCCGGGGCCGGCGCCGGCGGGCTGCGGTTCGTGCAGATCAGCGACAGTCACATCGGCTTCAACAAGGACGCGAATCCGGACGTCACGGCAACGCTGCGAGCGGCGATCGCGAAAATACACGCGATGCCGCGGGCGCCGTCATTTGTGCTGCACACCGGTGATCTGACGCACCTGTCGAGGCCCGAGGAGTTCGACACACTGCAGCAGGAGCTCATGGGGATCGGCTCGCCGGTGTTCTACGTGCCGGGCGAACACGACGTGCTGAATGACAACGGCAAGAGTTACCTCGAGCGCTTCGGGAAGAACACGAAAGGCGCCGGCTGGTACAGCTTCGACCAGGCCGGCGTGCACTTCATCGGGCTGGTCAACGTTGTCGATCTCAAGGCGGGCGGTATGGGCGCCCTCGGTGCCGAGCAGCTCGAATGGCTGGAGGGGGACGTGAAGCGGCTGACGAGCAGCACGCCGATTGTGGTGTTCGCGCACATCCCGTTGTGGTCCGTCTATCCCGAGTGGGGCTGGGGGACCGATGACAGCGCCCGCGCGTTATCCTATTTGAAGCGATTCGGGTCGGTCTCGGTGCTGAATGGTCACATTCATCAGGTGATGCAGAAGGTCGAAGGGAACGTGACGTTCCATACCGCGATGTCGACGGCGTTCCCGCAGCCGGCGCCCGGCGCTGGACCGTCGCCGGGACCGATGAAAGTCGAGACCGATCGGCTGAAACAAATGCTCGGCCTCGCGTCCATCGCCTACCACGACGTCCACCACCCGATCGCCATCACCGATTTGCCGCTCGAGAACGCCGTGTCGTCGGCCAGCGCCGATGGGCCCCAAATCGTCCTGGATAACTTCAGCTTCTCGCCAGCGGCGTCGAAGGTGGCCGCCGGCACGACGGTTACGTGGACCAATCGCGACGATGTGCCGCACAACATCGTCAGCACGGAGAAGAAGTTCGCCTCGCCCGTGCTGGACACCGACCAGCAGTTCTCGTATCGCTTTGAGGCGCCGGGGACGTACCCCTACTACTGTTCGATCCACCCGAAGATGACCGGCCAAATTGTCGTGGCCTGAGCCTGGACCCTCTCGGGAGTTTAAAGGATCGCGTCGTGCGCATGGATACGCTTGTTCGCATCGGCGGCGTCTCTGCCATTCTCGCCGGGGTGTTGCGCGCGGCCGGCTCGTTTGCGTCCGGGCCCGGCGAGATCGAACAGCAGTCGCTCTACTTCATCGTCGATCTGCTTCTCCTGCTCGGCGTGCTCGCGGTGTATGCGCAGAATCACGAGGCGCTGGGGCGCTGGGGGGCGGGCGGGTTTCTTGCCACCGTCACGGGGATCCTGCTGGTGAGGTCTAGCCGCGCGGTTCCCGGCCTTGACTTGTATCCCGCCGGAGCCCTGACGGTTGCTGGTGGATGGCTGCTGCTCAGCGTGATGTGGTGGAGAGGAGCGAAAGGGTCCGCGCTCGTGCCTCTCCTGTTCCTGATATCCGTGGTGACCGGAGTCGTCGGTCAACGCGTGCCCAGCGCCGCGGATCTCTTCGTTGCGTCAGGAGTGGCCTTCGGTGCAGCAATGGTGGGAATGGGCGGGCAAGTACTCTCGGCGGCACGCCGCACCCGAAAAATGGGATGACGTTCATACTTGAGCGCGCTTGACAGCTTCCGCCGGTCTTCTAGGGACCTTCGCTCGCTACCCGAAGAAATTGCTGCTTGATCGCCTTGCGGAACGCTTCATCTCCGAGCTGCAGGCGTGTCGCGTAGGTCGCTTTGGCATCGGGGCCGACCACATAACGGCTGATCCTTCCTATCTGTCGCGGCGACGAACGACTGTCCCAGAACTGTCCCAAAACCACTGCGTTTTAACCTGGCTGAGGGAATTGCGGTGAGCGAAAGCAGATTCCCTAAGTTATGAAAACGTTGAAGATCGATCACGCGGAATAGAGCCGTTGGAAGGGACGGCTCTTCAGCCCAAGGCAGGTGCGCTACCAGGCTGCGCTACGCCCCGACTCAAACTCCTATGATTTTAGCTCGCTTGTGAACCGGATTCCGCTGCTCTGTCTCAGAACTGTCCCAAAACTACGGGTTGTGCCAGAACTCCGGTCACGCCGAATCAACAAATTGCTTCTAAACATTCCAGCCAAAACTGACGGCGATCGCGAAGAGCGGCGAAGCCAGTCTCGCCTACAATCCCGCGGAGGAAATTCTGGAATCGAGGAGACGTCCGTTAGGCGATGAATCAGATTCTCGAGTTCACGAAGTACCTGCATCGATACCATAGTCTTGACGTGGTCCCGGGCGACCGCGACGACAATCGCGTGCGCGCGCTGAAACCCAAACACGGAAAGCATGCGGCAAGCTTGCAAAGCTATTTCTTAACCTTCCGCTTCAGCTTTGTGATTGCTCTGTTTAGTTGGGTGTTGGATTTCTGAAGCTGTTCGATGTCTGTCTTGGTTGCGTCGTAATCGCCCGGATCCGCAACGCGCATCCATAGCCTCTCAGCGGCTCGGTGTAAACTTCTGGCAAGTTCTGCAAGCTCTTTATTTCTCGCCATGAAATTGAAGCTCCAAAGACAAATGTGGCGCTACGTAAGAGCCCAGACAGACTGGGCTGACTGCAGCGGTGTAGGCTCGCTGGCGTGACGCCATCGCGAGAGGCCTCACAACAGACACCAGCACGCGTCTACGTTCCAATTCGCTATCCCAGCGGCAAACGTAGGGGTCATCGTCACGTTACGCTCTCACTCGACTGCAACTATTCTGTATTGCCTGCGAGACATCATGGGAAATGCCAGTCGTTGCATCCGGGTTAGGCGGGGTGCCGCTGAGCGTTGTTGCCAAACCATGCCGCTAGCGTTTCTTCGCAGCCTTTCGTTCGTTCGATGCCAACGAAATACAGATGGGTTCCCACCCATGGAGACGCCGTTGTCGCGCCGCTCAATGACGTGTCCCCACCGCCAGAGCGTCTCCCTTTCTCGCTGAACAGAAACGGCCCGACCGATGAGAACGGCCCCGTCGATGGCGCGAACCTTGGCGTGTTCCAGCCGATCGATACCCTCAATCCAGACCGGATAGACGGGCCAAACATCTAGTGTCATCGCTTCTTCGCCGCCTTTCGCTTTTCCTTGGTCGCCTCCGGTTTTTCCTGAGCCCGCCGCCGTCGCGTCGGCACCAAGGTCCTATCGATTGTCCCGAAGTGCATCGGTTTTGGTTGTGGATCCCGCTTCGCCATCAACCACACACACCCCTTTCTTCGCTGCCTTGTGCCTCGTTCCCGCGCTTCTACACGAACGAACAGGCACGGAGGATGAACATCAACAGCGCGACCACAATTGCGAGCGTCACAAACCGCGTGACTTCGGCACGCCTAGTTGTTCCGATTATTTGTAAGTTGGTTCTTCCGCAGCCTGAACAGATCGCTTCCGGCGCACTGCAACTCTGGCCCCGCAACGGAATAGCCTGTCCACAGCGATAACAATTAAGTGTGCCTGATCTCCCCAAATAGGAATACGCACTCACCTCGCCTTCAGTTTCCGCTTCGTCTTCTTCGGCGCCTTCAAAGTCTGATCCTTCACCGTATCTTCCAGAGTCACGGTTAGGTGTCGGAGCCGCTTCGACACTGCTCCTCGACAAGCGGCTTCCCAATAGGTCTGCCAGTGCAATATTCACACTGGTAAATACCGCGCTCCAGTGAGAAAGCTGGAATCGGTCTCCAGTGGTGAGCATCCCATTCGTCGGAATCGGCTGGCGGGACGTGGTGGTCGCAAGCGACGTGGCCGTTGCGAGACCAATACAGGGCTAAAGCAGAAGGCGATGGAGTCAGCATCGTCGTCAACCTCAACTCAAGTGTGGGGCTTTTTTTACGACAGGTGACGCTAACTCGTCAAGATGCGGGGATGGGCGGCCAAACGCCTAACGCGGTCGTCCGTCCTGGACCGTACAGACAACCGTGGAAACGACTCCCTCAGAAGAGGACCGCTCTGGCTCGGCGTCGGCGGCACGCCGCAATCATTCCCGCCCCCCACCACAATAACTGCTTGTGTGTCTTCACTTACGTCTCCACTCTTTATTCGTGGGGCGATTTGGGGCGCCACGGCGTGCGGAACCTGCGGATGTTCGGTTCGACGGCGCGCGGCGACGCACGCCCGAACAGCGATCTCGATTTCCTCGTCGACGTGGAGCCCGGTCTCCCAGACCGGCCGGAGGCGCGGCTGCGCCTCTTTACGAATGGGAACGGCTTCGGTGAGGTATTTCCGGACGATTCAGCGGGAGATCCCCAGCTCCGTCGCGACCTGCCGCGCGGAGCGGCCTTCCACCAGGACTTTATGACGAATGACGTGTACGTGGTCCACCCTGAGCATCCCTTCCAGCGAACCCGAAGCGCGACGCTTCGGCAACCCGCTATCAGGCCCTCAGGTGGATCACTTTCCGAGCGGCGAATGGATCACTTTCCGGGCGGCGCGCCCAAGGGATCTGGGTCTGCGTTGCAAGATCTCGCGACACGCTACTACCACCCAAACCATGAACCCGAGTGAAAAGAGGGAAGGCGTTCGGAGGCTCTGGCTGCGACGCCTGATGCCAAACGCACTGGGATTGACGTATTCGTTTTCAACTTCTGGCTGCGCGTGGCGCAAAAAGAGACGCAATTAGCGGGCTGAACGATGAAGACGTCGAACGTCTGGTCGGTACCATCCGCGCGGCACACCGCCGCAGGGCTCATCACATCAACTGTCTGTTCTGATGTTCATCAACAACGATCAGAATGCGTGCTGGGCGGTCGTCAATGTCCGGTCTGGGGTTCCCGTTCGCGCTAGATGAGCCGCGACGGTCGTCAGAAAGTCCTGAATACCCATCGGCTTGGCGATGTAGCCATCACACCCTGCGGCTCGAATGCGCTCCTCGTCGCCCTTCATCGTCAGGGCGGTGAGGGCGATCACCAGAATGCCGCGCGTCGCGTCGTCCCGCTTGAGGAACGCCGTGGCTTCGAGGCCGTCCATGCCAGGAAGCTGGATGTCCATCAGGATCAGATTGGGTAGCTCGTCGCGGGCCAGCGTTAGCCCAGCTTCTGCATCGGTCGCGCTGAGGACAGTATGCCCCGCCGACTGCAGCAGCATCACCGTCAGAAACATGTTATCGGGGTTGTCTTCGACGACTAGGATTTTTGCCATGTCAGGCGACCACTTTCCGTCCCGCCATGGCCCGACGGACTTCGGCCGTGAAGCGGTCGCGGCTGAACTCGGTCTTTTCCACAATCGTCGTGACAGAGCCATCCAGCCTGGCCCGGTCCTCGATGGTGATTTGCTTGGCGGTGACTACAACGATCGGAATGCGAGCCGTGTCGGGGTGGTCGCTGAGTGCTTCCACCACGTCGAAGCCGTTCACGTCCGGCATCATCAGATCGAGCACGATCACGTCGGGCAGCTCCTGTCGCGCGACAGCAATCCCCTCGCGGCCGCCAAGCGCGCGCAGCACGGTACTGGCCAAGCCGAGGATACGTACGGCGATCAACTCCACCGCCTCGGGATCGTCGTCAATCACGAGGACCGTGAGCGTCTGGCCCTGCGAGAGGGGCAACAGCCCCAGCTGCACCAGCGCCTTGGACAGCTCCTGGCGGGACATGGGCTTTTGCATCACCGCGGCGGCGCCGAGCGCGAAACCCCTGTTGCGATCCGCCACGATCGAAATGATCACCACCGGAATGAGCATGAGCGCCGGCACCTGCTTGAGGCGACTCAGGAATTCCCAGCCATCCATGTTGGGGAGCATGATGTCCAGTGTGATCAGCGACAACGGCTGTTGTGCCGCGAGGACCAGCGCAGCCTCGGCGGAGGCGGCGTGCAGCACCGTGAAGCCCTCCGCCTCAAGGTGCAGACGGATCAAGTCTGCGGATTTGAAGTCGTCTTCCACCACGAGCGCGGTGCGCGGTCCCGCCAGCGCCTCGATAGGTGGGGGCGCAGACGCTTTAGCCGACGCAAGCGCCTCTGCGTCCGCTGTCCGGAGCGGTAGCCAGACCGTGAAGCAGGAGCCCTCGCCTACCGCACTTTTCACCGCCACCGCCCCGCCGTGCAGTTCGGCGAGCAGTTTGACCATGGCCAACCCGAGTCCCGTGCCCTCGAATTTTCGCGCCAGGCCGCTGTCGATCTGGTTGAAGGGCGTGAAGAGGTGCTCTAGTGCTTCGGGAGAGATGCCGATGCCACTGTCGGTGACGCTAATCTTGAGAAATTCCGCGAACGCACTGTCGGCTAAGGGGAAGCTCCGGCCCGTCCAAGAGCCGGACGAATGACCGACGTCGGCGCGCGGGACGGCGCCGACGCGCAGGGTCACCTGGCCGCCATCGTGGGTGAACTTGACCGCGTTGGACAGCAGGTTGTACACGATCTGCTTAACCTTGCGCGTGTCTGCCTGGATCGAACCCAGTTCGTCGGCGACATCCATGACGAGGCCGATGCGGCGACTCGCGGCTTTCTCCCTGACGATGGACAGACTGGTCGTGAACAACGACGAGACCTCCACCGGCTCCAGGTCGAGGGTCATCTTGCCGGCTTCCACCTTGGACAGGTCGAGGATGTCGTTGATCAGCGAGAGCAGATGCTGGCCGCTGGTGAAGATCTTGACGGCCAACACTCGCTGTGGATCGGTCATCTCGCCCATCATGCCGTCCCTGAGCACCTCGGAAAAGCCCATAATCGCATTGAGGGGCGTCCTCAGCTCGTGTGACATGTTGGCGAGGAATTCCGACTTCATGCGGCTCGCGTCTTCCAGCTCGACATTCTTCTGCTGCAGCGTCTGCTCGAACAGCTTCAGTTCCGTCACGTCGCGCGCCGCCGCGAACACCCCTTGCAGGCACCTGCCACGGTTGTAGAAGGTGGTCGCGTTGTAGGACACGACCGTGAGCGTGCCATCCATGGCGCGTGCGGTGAGCTCGTAGTTGGTGACTTTGCCTTCGGCCAACACGCGGCTGATGCCCGCTTCAGCCCGGTCCGCATCGGTGAAGTAGTCCTTGAACGGCGCGCCGATCAGCTCGTCACGCGTGCACCCGGTCAGCGCCTCCATCTGCTTGTTGACGTCGGTGATGATGCCGCGTGGATCGGTGGTCATCAGAGCGTCGATGTTGGATTCGATGAGCGAGCGCGTGTAGAAGTGCTGGTCGCGCAGCCGCTGATCGAGCTTCATCCGCTCCTCTTCGACCTGCTTGCGCGCGGTGTTGTCGGTGCCAATCAGCAGATAGCCGATGATGGCGTCCTGCGCGTCGCGCAGCGCCGTGACGGACACCACCGCCGGGAAGCGGCTCCCGTCCTTGCGGATGTAGGTCAGCTCGTAGATGTCTTCGATCCCGCGCGAGGCCTTGAAGACTAAGGCCTCAAACCCCGGCGTAATCGGCGTGCCGAGCTCCACGCTGAGCGCTTTGGCGCGCGCGATCACTTCCTGCGGATCGGAAATGTCGGCCGGGGTGATCGTGTTCATCACCTCGGCGGCCGTGTAGCCCAACATCCGCTCGGCGCCGACGTTGAAGATCTGGATGACGCCCTTCGCGTCAGTCGCGATGCTCGAGAAGTTGGCGCTGTTGAAAATGGCGCTCTGCAGCGCCCCCGCCTTCAGCAGCGCGTCTTCCGCCTGCTTACGCGCGGTGTTGTCGGTGCCAATCAGCAGATAGCCGATGATGGCGTCCTGCGCGTCGCGCAGTGCCGTAACGGACACCACCGCCGGGAAGCGGCTCCCGTCCTTGCGGATGTAGGTCAGCTCGTAGATGTCCTCGATCCCGCGCGAGGCCTTGAATACCAATGCCTCAAAACCTGGCGTAATCGGCGTGCCGAGCTCCACGCTGAGCGCTTTGGCGCGCGCGATTACTTCCTGCGGATCGGAAATGTCGGCGGGGGTGATGGTGTTCATCACCTCGGCGGCCGTGTAGCCCAGCATCCGCTCGGCGCCGACGTTGAAGATCTGGATAACGCCTTTCGCGTCGGTGGCGATGCTGGAGAAGTTGGCGCTGTTGAAAATCGCGCTCTGCAAGGCCCCCGTCGTCAGTATGGCCTCCGCGTGCCTTGCGTCAATGTTCACGTCCGCTTCAGCAATGGTCGTGTCAGTAATCGGCATATGCCCGCGGTTTCCAGTTACGAG
>Ga0105340_1000335_pt1 | contig 23014 bp, 21 predicted proteins | sample EasRivMeERMLT700_FD_89676 | JGI IMG/M metagenome (GOLD analysis project Ga0105340, IMG submission 89676) | Soil microbial communities from meander-bound floodplain in the East River, Colorado, USA - East River MetaG ERMLT700 | ecosystem: Environmental > Terrestrial > Soil > Floodplain | place...
CCGAACAATCCGAGCAAGATCCTTCCGGCCTACGACAGCGGCGACAATCTGCACCCGAACGATGCCGGCTACAAGGCGATGGCCGATGCCATCAACCTGTCGCTGTTCAAGGACCAGATTCCGGCGCCCCGTAAGGTGGCTGTGAAGAGCCCGTCGGTGCAGACAGGCAAGCCGACGAAGCCCGCACTCTGCCCCTGCCCGCCGTGATGCGCTGTGGCGGTTGGGAGGAGAAATCAATACTGAAATCGTGCTTTGAGTTTCAAGATCGGCGCCTCGACCAGATGCCACATCGCCGTCGCCAGCAAGACCGTCAGCCCAAACCGCGCCGCAAGAGGAGGAACATCGCGTAACACGGCGTAATGCGCGGAGAGCCAGTCGTAAAGGGGCCACATGAAGAGGTGGATCAGATACAGGCCGTAGCTGATCTTGCCGAGGAAACGAAAGGGTGCGAAGTTGAAGAATCCCAGCACCCAACGATTTTCGGTTTGCCACAATCCCAGCACCATCGCGAGGAAGCCGAGCGCCAGCAGCGTTTGCATGTGCGGCGGGTGCATGACGTGGTCGATCGACGGTGATTCCGGTCCGTACAGCGCGAACAGGGCCACCACCAGCGCGAGGCCGACCGGAAACATCCATTGCCGGGCGGCAGCGCGTATCCGATCGGCGGTTCCCGACGTATCCGCGAACACCACGGCGCCCACCGCACCCGCGACCAGATACTCGCCGCAGACCAGCGGAATCAAGCCATACGCCGACTTTGGCAGGAGCGCGGCGAACAGGAATCGAAAGGCGATGGACGCTGACCACAGCACGAGCAGCCAGCGGAGCCGTATGCGTCCCGGCCGCAGGAAGGAAAACAGCAGCGGGAAAACCAGATAGAACTGCTCTTCGACGCACAACGACCAGAAGTGGACGCCATACATCCGCACGGGATCCCACGGACGGTCCACAAGTGCAGGTTGGATCCACGTGTAGAAAAAGATCCCCCAGTTCATCACGTAGAGAACGTATGCCGGCAGGTAAGCGATGCCGACCGTGGCTGCAGCCAGTCCAAGTACCAGATAGTAGGCGGGGAAGATTCGCAATGCGCGGCGCACGTAAAAGGCTTTGAGCGCCTGGCCGCGCGGCCGGTCTTCCGACGCGATCAGGATTCGAGTGATCAGGAATCCACTGATCACGAAGAACAGCGAGACCCCGTAACTGCCCCACCAGAAGTGTTCGACATCGCTGTGGATCATGAACACCGCGAGAAAGGCGAAGAACCGAAGTCCGTCGATCTGTTTGCGATGCTCGAGCGATTGCATCAGTCGGGAGTCCGGTGGATGTCAGAGGTCCCGTCTAGGCGGTCGTCAGCGATAGTTATCGACAGATTCCGATAGCTTGTATGGTTAGAAGACACCCGCCAGCGATTGGCACCGATAGGTCCAGATAGATCCTGAAGGGTTACGTCGTTGGGCCGTCGATTGTCTTCGATAGAAGTCGAAGCGGTTTGCAGTTGGCGTTGATGATTGAGTGGGCGTGACTGGACAAACACAGATTCAGTCGTTGAAGTATACAAGTAGAGCGGGGCGGCAGACGGTATCGGCCTTTGGATCGCCTGACGATGCGGTATCCTGGTGCAGTCCGCGCGGTCGCCGTGGCAGCGACCCTGACGCTCATGCCATCCGCACATGCCGGCCCGCCGCTGCTCGATTTCTCCAGTTCGGAAGTCGTGCGGGCGTTTCAGGTCGCCAACGATGGCGTCATGGGCGGCGTGTCCACGTCGCGGCCGGCTTACAATGCAGGTCTTTCATGCGACATTTGTTCTCCTTCGCGACCGCAATGAGCGACGAAATCTTCATGCGCGAGGCGCTCGGTCTTGCGAATTGCGCGGCCGAGGCCGGAGAGGTTCCCGTGGGGGCCGTTGTGGTGAAGGACGGAACTGTGGTGGGCCGCGGTTACAACCGGCCGGTTTCAGGCATGGATCCCACCGCTCACGCCGAGGTCGTGGCGCTGCGCGACGCGGCGGAGCGCGTCGGCAACTACCGGCTGATGGATTGCGTCCTTTATGTCACGCTGGAGCCATGTGCCATGTGCGCGGGGGCGATCATGAACGCCCGCATCAGCCGCGTGGTCTACGGAGCTGCTGATCCCAAGTCTGGTGCCTGTGGCAGCGTTGTGGACCTGTTCGCCGAAAACCGTCTGAATTTCCACACGACCGTGGTGGGCGGCGTAATGGCCGAGGAGGCCGCCAAGTTGCTGCAGGAGTTCTTTTCAGCTCGCCGCCGGGCCGGGTCAAATGCCTAGAATCAACATCAATATTAGATTACAACAGCTTGATCTATTAGATGATAGTTTGAACTTGATCAAGCGTTATCCGATCTCATCCGCGAAGAACGGGCTGGGCGAGCTGAACGGGAGTTTCTGCACGCCTCGCGGCCGTCATATCATCCGCGCCAAGATCGGAGCGGGGCAGCCGCTCAATACGGTCTTTGTCGAGCGGCGTACCACGGGGGAAACCTATTCCCCGGAGCTCGCCCGCCAATACCCAGGCCGGGACTGGATTCTGACCCGTATCCTGTGGCTCTCCGGGCTGGAGCGGGGCTACAACCGCCTGGGGAAGGTGGACACCATGCGCCGCGCGATCTACATCCATGGAAGCCCCGATACCGCCAACATGGGCAAGCCTGGATCGCGCGGGTGCATTCGCATGCACAACCGGGATATCGTCGAGTTGTTCGACCTGGTGCCCGTTCGCACGGTCGTCGAGATCCGCGAATAGCCTGCCCGCCCCAGCCCCCTCCGATCTTGCAACGCCAGATTGGAGGATATCCAGGTAACCCGTTGTCTAGTTTACGGTTAGGGGATGCTCTCTAGCGGAACTATGCCATTTTTGTGCATTGCGAAAAGATGATATAGTGGCTCAACTTTTTGCCTAGAGGACCTTCGCTCATGGCTGAAAAACGGCGTAACGGCAACGGCAGCGGGAACGGTCACGGTAAGAGCAACGGCAACGGAGCCAACGGCCACGCGGCGATGCGCCTGGCCGGCAAGGTGGCCATCATCACCGGGGCGGGCAGGGGCATCGGATACGCCACGGCAATGAAATTCGGCAGGGAGGGGGCAACGGTCATCACCTGCGACATCAATGCCGACCAGGCCCAACAGGCGGCCCACGACGTCGCGGAGGCAGGCGGCGAGGCCATGGGCTTTCAGATCGATGTCCGGGATCCCGACAGCCTTACCACGATGGTCAGGCAGGTGGTCGCCCGCTACGGCCGCATCGACTGCCTGGTCAACAATGCCGGCATCGTCCAGGACAGCACGCTCAAGAACATGACCGAGGAGCAGTTCGACAGCGTGATCGAGATCAACCTGAAGGGCGTCTACAACTGCACCAAGGCGGTGGTGGACGTCATGCTCAAGCAAAGCTCCGGCGTCATCCTCAACGCATCCTCCATCGTCGGCCTCTACGGCAACTTCGGCCAGACCAATTACGCAGCGAGCAAGTTCGGCGTGATCGGAATGGTCAAGACCTGGGCGCGCGAGCTCGGCCGCAAGGGGATCCGCGCCAACGCCGTGTGTCCCGGGTTTGTCTCCACCCCCATCCTCGGCAAGATCCCGGAGAAAGTGCTGAAGGCTCTCGAAGAGCGCGTTCCGCTCGGCCGGCTGGCATATCCTGAGGAAATCGCCAACACCTTCGCGTTCCTCGCCTCAGACGAGGCGAGCTACATCAACGGCGCGGTCATCGAGGTGAGCGGCGGGCTGACGCTGTAGGGCGCGCGACCTTCAGCCCGGTTTCACGGTTTCCGGTGCTCGACCTCGAGCACCCGGATCTGCACCTTTCCCACCCAGTCGAGGAGCGGCAGCAGCTCCGACAGATTCTCGCCCTCGACCAGCTTGATGTGCGTGGCGTCCGCCGCCGCCTGTCCGAAGGTCGGATCCACCACCCGCCAGTTCACGCCGTCCAGGCTTTCCGCCCAGCTGTGGTACAGGAAACCGTGGAATTGCTCTGAATAGACCATGCCGTTCACCATGCGCGTCGGGATGCCGGCCGCGCGCGCAAGAGCCGTATAGAGATAAGCATGTCCCTGGCATTCGGCCTTGCGCTGTTGCAGCACATCGAGGGCCGAGAATACGTCGATGGGCGCCTTCTCGATGTTGTGATCGAGCCAGCGCAGGATGCGTGAGATGCGGTCTTCCGTAGAGGTGCTGCCGCCGACGATCGAATCAGCCAGGCGGCGGATAGAAGGATCGTTGCTCTGCACCGCGATAGAGGGCTGCAGGTAGCGCGTTCGTAGCGCCTCCGGCGCGGAAGTGCCGGCGTCCCCGCCGCCGACCCTGCGCCGCATTTCACACGCAACTTCCTGCCGTTCCGTTGCGCAACGCTGCCAGGCATCGGAGGGCGGCAGGCGATTCGCGCCGGAGAGGGCGACCCGCATCGCCGATACCGTGCGTGGACTTTCGATCGTTCGGTCAGGACGCACCAAACTGTATTCGACCAGGCTCTCCTTCTTGTTTAGGCTGGCGAGGGCAAGATAGCGCGTCGCCGATCCGGAATCCTCGAGATACGAGATCATGGTGCCGCGCAGCGCGAGCTCGAATACCGGCCTGCCGTCAGGACCGATCCAGGTCGTGACACGCTGGCCGCCCATGGCGGTCTCGATCTTGAAGGCATTGCCCAGGAAAAGATCGCTCTGCTCGTAGCCTGTAATACGCTGAGTCACTTCCCGGATGGACTGGGTCTCGCCGCTGTATACGCGGTAGCGATGCTCGCGGCCAATGTCGAGCCCATGCAGGACCGGATAAAGCGCGATGACGCTGGAGGGATAGAGCTTTCCCTCGACCGGCAGGCGCTGCTGATGGGGCGTGCCGCCTGAAATGATGGTCGCAACGAGTTCCTCACCTTGCCGACTCCCGGAGAGCCGCAGCTCGCTCCCGTCGATGTAGTACTCGTACGCGAAGTCCGCCAGGGTGAGATCGGCCTCGATCGCGTCGCGCGACTTCAGCTGAATCTTTTTCTCGATGCCGAGGAAGCGCAGCACGAAGGACGCTTCGGAGCGGATCTCGTAGCGGCCGGTGTCGGCGTCCTTGCGGATCGTGAGGTGCGTGAACCCGATCTTCTCGCCGTTGAAGACGATTCCGGTCCAGTACTCGGAGAACGGCAGCCGCGAGATCTCGTGCCGGATTTCGGGGGCGGGGCCGGCGTCCCGAAAGTACATGCTCGCGCAGCCGCCGAGCGCGATCGACAGTGCGCCCAGCATTGCCGGAAGGAGCAAACCCAACCGCCGTGACATATTCGCCAATTGGTTTCTGCAAAATGGTGGCATACTATCCGTGCAAGGGAGGGACGCAGCGGGTGGCTCAGGGAAGGACCACCCGGAAGCCTGTAAGCAAAACAGTGCGTTAGCGTCTGTTCTTAACGTAAATTATTGTGACGCTCGTGGCCGAGGCGCTGCCTTTCACCGTCAAGCCGATCTACTGGACCGCCTGCCAGAAAGAAATCAAGGCGGTCCGGACGCGTGTATTTGTCGAGGAGCAGGGGGTCCCGCCGGAGCTGGAATGGGACGGCCTCGACGAGGGTTCCTATCATGTTCTCGCCTACGCGCCGGACGGCGCGCCCATCGGCACGGGGCGGCTCCTGCAGGACGGGCACATCGGCCGCATTGCGGTGCTTCCCGAATGGCGCGGTAAGGGGGTAGGCCGGGCGTTGCTCGAGATGCTGCTCGTCATCGCCAGCAAAATGGGCAACGAGGAAGTGATATTGCACGCCCAGACGCGCGTCCTTGGCTTCTACCGCAAGCGCGGCTTCACCAAGACCGGCAAGGAATTCATGGAGGCGGGCATCCCGCACGTCGCCATGAAGCGCAAGACCGACGATCAGATGTCCTGGCCGGCTGCCTTCGTGTTTCACCCGCTGCCCCGGCTATAGAGCGCAAAGCGCTGTATCGCTTCGCCCTGCGGCGCGCCCCCCGCGCCGAACCTGCGCTCGACGCACACCACCTCATTGGTACGGCTCACAAGCAACACGGTCGAGGCGCGCGTGCCGTAGCGCTCGCCGGCGACGAAGGCAGCCGATAGCTCGCGCTCGCGCTGTAAACCGACGCCGGTGTCAGGCAACTCCGAATCCGCGGCCATGGTGCGATCGGCCAGCACTTCCTGGAGCCCGGGAACAAGTTTCGCCTCGTCGGCCTTCATCAGGGTCGAGACGCTCTCCTTGCCGCGCGTGACCTTAGGCCATGGAGTATCGAGCAGATGGTTGCTCAGCCCATGCACACCAGGGAGAACTTCCCCGATGCCGCGGCCGCGATTCGACATCCAGTACATGCGCTGCAGATCAGAGACGATGAGGGTGAAGCCCCCGTAATCTGACGCGCGCGCCGCCACGCGTTCCAGGTACGCGCGGGGGTCATCCGTGCCGCGCAGGAAATCCGCGGCGAGCTCTCCTCGCGAACGCGGCGCATCTTTCGCCGCCGCACCGTCGCGGTAGTTGGTCACTGCGGCGAGCCGGCCGCCGCGTGTGACGCCCAACCAGGTGCCCCCTTTCTCCAGGTCCCGTCCGCCGAAGATCCCGGGATCATCGGCCCAGAAGCCGGCCGGGGCGCTGGGGCGTGCGTACGCCTCGTCGCGATTACCTGCGAACACCAGCGGGAACCCGGGGTGCACTCGCCAGGCGAGGAGAATGAGGCACATCAGGCGCGCACAGACCTCGCGGTTCGCTCGCGCCTCATTGCACGAAGCACTCCACGTGCCGCGTCGTGCCGGGCTGGAGCTGATCCTGCACCTTGAGCCCGCCCGCAATCTCGGCAAGCTCCCACTCGAACTTCGCCTCGTCGGCGACGCCCTCGTAGACCTCCATCCACAGGTTGGGCTCACCGTGCTTCCTGAGAAGCCGCCCCTGGACACCCGTCGCTTCGCGCACGGCCCCGAGAAGTTGCCGAATCAGCGGCTCGCAGGTGCTGGCCTTCTGCGGATCGACGCGGTAATAGATGTAGAAATTGAACGCCACAGCCTCATGCTACTGTCGCCGCATCGCGACGGCAACCGCTCGCGCGACAGGGAGTAAGATTGCAGTTCGACAAATCCACCCCGATGCGTCAGGCAGGAGCCTCGCCATGACAATTCCAAGATATTTTTTCGTGCTGGCCCTCGTGATCGCCGGATGCTCCGACCCCGAATCCACGCGCGGGCTGGACGCGGAGATCGAGTCGTTCACCGATCGCATCAACCAGGCGCAGGAAGAACGCAAGCCGTATGCCAGGGGTTCGGTCGTGCACGATCTCATCTCGCTTCGCATCGCCATCCACGAGCAGACCCTTGCGATGCTCGAGCAGCGGCGCGCGTCGGCGCGGTGGCGCACCTCGCTTTCCTATACCGTGGATGGCAAGCCCTACGCCCCGCCCGCGGACGTCGTGGCGCGGGTCGCGGCACTCCAGACGCAGCTCAAGAACTCCCGCGAGGGGCGCGAGTCCGATCTTCAGTTGATGAGGGGATCGGTCGACTCGGTGAGGCCGCAGTACGTGACGAGCATCGCCACGAAGACGATCCAGATCGCCCAGCTCGAATATCAGCTTTCGGCCTATGCCAACGCCTTCCCGCCGTATTACGTACCGATTGCCCAACCCGTCAAGGCTGCAGCGCCGCCGCAGGCGGCCGAGCGTCCAGCAGGAAAACCGGCCGGCGCGACGAAGTAGCGTAGCGGGTTGCTTACCCGAACACCCGCAGCAGAACCAGGTGGGTCGGGAGAAAGATCAGGAGCGGGAACCCGACCATCACCACCCCGAGGTACACGAGCGGTGGAATGCGCGTTTGCGCCTCGGCGGTCCAGCCGAACACCCAGTTGAGGTTTTCCACCTTGGGGTCGCCGAGCCAGTAGCTGAGGGGCAGCACGACCCAGGCGAGCGCGGTCTGTGCGACGAGCGCACGTGAGTCATAGCCGAGCTGAGTGGCCATCCACAGCAGCAGGATCGGCAGCAAGACGTGGAAGAAGAGCGAGATCGCCCTCAAATACTTTGGCTTCGTCGGGTCGAACATGTAATCGGTCAGCCCGAACAGGCGTTTGCCCGTCACAAGCCGCACGAAAAACGCTCCGTTCCACAGCAGTTCGGGAAGCAGAACCCCAACGAGCATCATACTGGCGATCAGGCTGTTTCCCAGCCAGAGCGCGGGCACGGTGGCGATAAGCGCGATGTCCGAGAACCACAGGAAGTTCCACAGCGGATACTTCTTCAGATAGACCGCGACCGTCATCGCCGTGAAAACGGTATAGGACACCTTGAGCCACAGCGGAATCAGCTCCATTCACCACTCTACCCCGGCGCCGAAACAGAGTAGGGCAGCTGCATCAGCTTGAGCATCGGCCCGCTTGGCGATTTCCAATGCACATTCCCCTTTTCAGCACTCGCAATCTGAATCACCGCCAACACATCGCTACCTCCCTCGGGCGACCTGGCAGCGTTGACGATCATCCCGCAAGCCTGCTCCCCGAAGTCGGGGCTGTAGAGCTTGTCGCCCGGTTGCGGGGAATCGGAGGCAGCGACGTTGGCGAGATACATGCGCTGCTTGAGCGTCCCGCGGTAATGCATGCGCGCGACGATCTCCTGCCCGGGATAGCACCCCTTCGTCAGGCTCACGCCCCCGATGAGATCGAGGTTCAGCATCTGCGGCACGAAGGCTTCCTGCGTCGCAGGCAGGATCACAGGCACGCCTGCGCGGATGTCGAGCCAGTCCCAGTGCTCCGGGCTGACCTTTTCAGTTTCTGAAGCAAGGGCTGCGAGAATCGCTTGGTCCTTTCCACGCGTTACAGCGATCTCATAGCGCTCGCCGGGAAGCTTGATCACCGTCTCCCCACCAGCCACACGTTGCACCAGCGCGGCGGCACCCGTGCCGACAACCCCGATGAGCGTCCAATCGGGCGAGGCATCGGCTACCTTCACCTTGGCACGCAAGATGTACTTCGAGATCTGCTTCTGGATTGGCTCGCGGAGGGAGGAAGGCAGCTGCATGAAAAATTCATCGCCTGTACGCCACAGCAGGAAAGTGGCGAGCACACGACCCTTGGGGTTGCAATAACTGCCGTACGTGCTCTTCCCCGATTCGAGCGCGGCAACGTCGCAGGTAAGCTGGTTATGGAGAAACGACTGCGATTCCGCTCCAAAGAATCGGATTAAACCGAAGTGGGAGAGCTCGCAATGCACATTCTTGGACATGAGTGTTCGCAATTGACGCAGTTCTGGGGATTGTTATGCAAATTGCCTGGAGCCGCAAAGTCAGCGCGCTGCCCGAACATTTGATCGACAGCTCAGACTGTTAGACATGATTTCTCAAAACTAACAAATTGATAGATTTGCCTTTTGTTGAAATCAGACTATAACTTTGATCCAAATTCGTCTGGGCACATTTGCCGGGTCACCCGACAAATGTATAGCCGGGATGCACTAGTTCCATACAGGGGAGCACGTCTGTGGCTACCGAACTCCTGTTGGCTGCTGAGACGTACAAATGGGGGCTGCAGGGAATCTGCCAGCTTAATCGCATCCCGTTTGCCCCGAACTTGATCCTCCAGCAGTTCCCTCCTCCATACAGCCTTATATCGCTGCTACAGGCGGCCAGCGCGATCGGCCTGAAGTGTGGCTTGCGTGACGCGCTTGCCACCGACCTACCGACACTTCCCGTACCGTTCGTAGCGCTACTTAAACCTGCCGCTTTGGCAGGTAGCGACGTCTGCATCAAAGACGAAAATCCTTCTCAGCCGCATCGGCTCGCGATGGTCGTCAAGTGCGATGGCCAAGGTATCTCGTACTACGAGCATGGTCGTCGGAAACTCCTCACGACCAGCTTGGATAGTTTTTGCGCGCAATACGGGGGTAAGGTCATGCTGTGCGTCCCGTCAGAGGAGGAATTGAAGGGACCGGACATTGGGTTTGAAGTTCATCGAAAATTTGGATTCCACTGGTTTGTACCGCAGTTGCTTCAGTACCGGGCCGTTTGGCGCGACATACTACTCGCTTCGCTTGCTGTCCAGACGATGGCGCTCGCCACGCCCGTGTTCACTCAGGTCATCATTGACAAGGTCATCATTCATCAAACAATGAGCACGCTTGCGGTCATTGCCGTGGCGCTGGGCGTGTTTGTCGTATTCACGGCTGTCATGAAATGGGTGAGGCAGTATTTGGTATTACACACCGGCAACCGGATTGACGCGGTGCTGGGAGTGCAGGTGTTCGAGCATCTCCTGAAACTGCCAGCACGGTACTTTGAACGCCGACCGACTGGCGTACTGGTTGCGCGCATTCAAGGCGTCGAGACTATCCGGGAATTTCTGAGCGGGGCAGCAATAACCCTGATCCTGGATGTGCCGTTCATGATTATATTCCTGGCAATCATGTTCTATTACAGCGCGACGCTCACACTCATTACGTTGGCGGTGTTGCTCATGATCGCTGGCCTGAGTTTCGCAGTCACACCATTGATGCGCGATCGCCTGAACCGGCAGTTCCTTCTCGGCGCGCGAAATCAGGCGTTTCTGACCGAGCACGTATCGGGCATTGAGACCGTGAAGTCTCTGCAGATGGAACCGCAACTTGCCAGGCGCTTTGGTGATTACCTTGCCAGCTATCTTCAGGCGGGATTCAGCACGCGCCAGCTCTCCAATTCATTTGGCGTGGGAGCGCAGATGTTGGAGCAGTTGTTGACCCTGACAATTCTCTGTTTAGGAGCCTGGCTGGTAATGACAAGCCAGGAGTTCACCATTGGCATGCTAGTCGCGTTCCAGATGATTGCGGCAAGGGTATCGCAGCCCATGTTGCAACTTGTTGGTTTATGGCAGCAATTTCAGCAGGCTGATATCGCGGTAAGGCGGCTGGGCGATGTGATGGACGCGCCCGCGGAGCCGTATGCGTCCATCCCCGCACGCGAGGCGAGGGGTGAGGGATGGATCGAGATCCGTGGTCTCAGCTTTCGTCATGCGAGCAATCGCCCGTTTCTCTTAAAGTCGTTCAGCCTCGCGATTGAGCCCGGCAGATGCGTGGCGATCATGGGTCCATCGGGCAGTGGCAAGAGCACGTTGGGCAAGCTGCTCCAGGGTTTCTATCAGGCAGAGGAAGGGAGTATTCACCTGGACGGTCGCGATCTACGTCACCTAAGTGCCAATGAGCTGCGCCAGTACTTTGGGGTCGTGCCACAGGAAACGGTGCTCTTCAGCGGGACCATTCTTGACAATCTCGTGCTGGCAAACCCTCACGCCACCTTCGAACGAGTTGTTCAGGCATGCAAGCTCGCCGAGATACATGAAACGATAGAGCAGCTGCCGCAAGGCTACCAGACCGAGGTCGGGGAGCATGGTGTGGGGCTCTCGGGTGGACAACGACAGCGGGTCGCGATTGCACGAGCTCTGCTCAAGCGCCCTGCGATTCTGATCTTCGATGAGGCGACGAGCGGGCTCGATGCTGTGATCGCCGAGCAGTTCGCCAAAACGATCAATCAGTTCAGAGGTAGGGTCACCATCATCTTTATTGCACACCAACTTCCAAAGGGACTGCAAGTGGACAGCGTGATCACTTTGGGGCAACGGGCAACGCGAATGGAAGTAGTAGGTGATGAACGCAAGGATGCTTAGCATCTCATTTTTCTCGTTGGAGTAAGAAGTTCATTTCGCAATGTGGAGAGCGGTGGAATGAAACGGTTGTGGGCACTCATGGCAGTTGCAAGTGTTGTTTTTGCGACCCTGGGTTGCGAGCGGGAGAAGGAGCGCTTGGATGCCGAGGTGCGCCGGCTGTGCAAATTGGATGGAGGAATCAAAGTCTATGAGCAAGTTAACCTTCCGGCCGAAATGCTTGACAACCTCGGCTCTATTCAGATTCCAAGCAAGGAGAGGGCAAGAGTAAGCGACGAATACTTCTACGAACGAGAAGTGCAGTTTCTCAGGAAGGGAAATCCAGAGCTGCTGCGAAGCCATCATCAGTTAATGAGAAGGGCAGACGGTAAGCTGCTTGGGGAGTCAATTCGATACACCCGGCGAGGCGGTGACATGCCGGGCCCATGGATTGAGTCATCTTTTAGTTGCCCTGAGATCGGCTCCCAGCCAAGTCTCGAGCAACTGGTCTTTCAAAGGAAATGAAAGTCGACTATGCCGTCACTTCGCAATTATGTTGAGCATTCCGAGCTTGCTCTTGCCTCCTACGCTCGCCTGTTCCGAGGCATTAGTGGTGACGAGTTTCTAGGTTCACTCACTAGTGTTGCCATGCCGCCAGCGGAGGCCACTAGGTTCTCAGAGCAATGGCGGGTTGTGGTTCAGGAAAGCGATGTTGTTACGGGACTATCAGCCACCGTATTTGAGGAGGCGAGCGGGAAACGCCACCTAGCTGTTCGAGGCACTGACGATGGCATTGATATTGTTAGCGATATCGTCAATGTAGGACTCGTAGGGGCACCCTTCCTCCAGCCGCAATACGTGCTCCTTCGCGCAAAGGTTCAACAGTGGCTTGCAGACGGGACATTGCCGCAGACTTTCTCGGTGGCCGGGCATTCACTGGGAGGATTCCTCGCGACCGGGATTGCCGCAGAGTTCGCTGCGAATATTGAGCATGCCTATCTCTATAACGCTCCTGGGCTCGGGGGCGTGCTTGGCGCTGGCGCCGAACCGATACTGCAGGCCCTCGGGATAGCTGCTCCCGTTGACCCTGCCAAGATCTCGAATATCAAAGCCGATGCGGGCGTATCCCCGATTGCAGGGTTTGGGGTACAGGTTGCGCCCCCGGTTCGAATTGTCATCGAGAATCAGTTTCTCTCGGATATTGCCAATCCTCCTAGCACTCGTAACCATAGTCTGCAGGTACTCACGGATTCCCTGGCTCTATATGCAACGCTCGAGAAGCTCGACTCCAAGCTTACCGTCGACGCAATCGGACAGATTCTCAGATCGTCGAGTAACCAGAACAAGCTCACCTTGGAAGCCTTCCTCGACGCTCTCCGGTTTACATTGACGGGGAGCTCCGTTACCGGCACGAATCCAACTGTTGAAGGCAACCGTGAAGTGTTTTATCAGAACCTGTACTCACTGCAGGAAAGCGCGGCATATACAACGCCAGGCAGCACTGTGACTGTGCATGCCCTTTCGGATCATGATGCGGAGGCATTCGCGGACAAAGCCAAGCACGACTTCGGGTATTTCCTGGCGGTACACCGTTTATTGCCAGTTGCGATCGAGGGGGCATCGGCGACGCTTGCCACGGCACATGAGCAGTTGTTTTCCCTATGGCTGTCCGATCAGACCAAGAGATCTATCGGTGCAACCGATCTTGCATTTACCGATGCTTACCTGGCCGACCGCGCCGAGATGCTCGCGTGGAAGGGCATCTATTTTGCGAACGACGGCAACGTGGCGCTGAGAGACCAACGGCTGGAAACGTATACATTCATTGACAGGTCAATCAAGGACGACACCACGGGAATAGATCTGACGTTGACGGTGCGGGGGACTCAGGACTCTGCAGTCAGTAACCCCGGCAAGGTGATCTTCGGGGAAGACGCGGCCGAAACGTTGCTGGGTAGCGATATCGCCGCGGGAGACCGGCTCTACGCGGGAAGCGGTGATGACGTGCTCCAGGGTGGCCGCGGCAACGACGATCTAGAAGGCGGTGCCGGCAACGATGCCTATGTTTGGAATAGCGGCGACGGATTCGACACGATCTTCGATACGGACGGCATCGGCAGCTTGATTGTCGATGGAACAGTCATCTCGGGTGGGATCAAGGTCGCACAAAGTGAGTTTCTGAGCACGGGAAAGCACACCCTGCGCTTCGAAGGTGACGCGGATTCAGGTGGCGTGCTCCTCGTAAATGGTGATCTGACGATTGAGGGCTTTACGAACGGTGATCTTGGCATCGTGCTCGGCGAAACAGGGAGTATCGGCGAGATTCAACCCACCACGCACTTCTTTCACGGGCCGACGTTCAGTGGCAGCGTCGGGTTTGGTACGAGCGAATCGGACCACGTGGTTACTGATTACCTGAACTCGATATTCATATCCAAGGGTGGCGATGATCTGATGCAGGTATCGGACGGAACATTAGGACCTCGACTCGCGGGGGGATCTGGGCAGGATTTGTTGCTCGGTGGCCACCATGAAGGTAGCGGAGAGCTCTGGGGCGACGCAGGCCAGGACATCATCATCGGCGGACCACTTGCCGAGCGCCTGGTCGGCGACTTCGAGGGTTTTCAGTTTTTCGATTTTGAGTTCCGCGGGTCCAATTTTAGGTACGCCGAACCGAGCGCCGAGGGGTCGGAGCATTTGGTGGCCCCGAGTGGATGGTTCTTCTCCCCGCACGAAGCAGGCGTCACGGATTCGACGGTAATCCATTTTGACGAATATCTCGCGGCATTGAACTACGTGCTGGGCACCAGCCCCACCAGCGATCTCCATTCGCACTACGATGATTACCTGGATGGAGGGGACGGAAGCGATGTGCTGCTTGGTGGATACGGATCGGACGTGCTGTTGGGCGGAGCGGCTAACGACTTCCTGGATGCCGATTTGATCTCTCTCCGGTTTGAGCTTGATTCTCGAGATGCCAGCTGGCGCGAGACGGTTGCCAGACTATTCGGGCAACCTGGCAACGATTACCTCGATGGTGGGGATGGAAACGATCAGTTGACTGATCGCGATGGCGGAAACGATGTATTGTTGGGCGGCGCGGGCAACGACGTGATTCTGAGCGCTGAACCCGCTTCGGCAGACCTCTCGTTTTCGAATCATCTCGAGGGCGGGGATGGAAACGACTCCCTAACGTCCTCAAACCGGTCCTTGAACGGACACGACGTGCTGGTCGGCGGCCCGGGAGACGACGTCCTCCGTATCGAATTCGGCAGCGCACATCTCGAAGGCGGTGCGGGAAGTGATACGTATGTCGTTTCAAATCGCTTCTCGCCTATATCCTTGAACCCACTCCCGCGAAGCCTTGTCATCAATGACTTTGATCAAGCCAGTGGGAGCGCCGATCGCCTGCACGTCACGTTGATGAGCCCGGTATCCGAGCTCTCGATAACCCGAGATGAGTGGAACCTCTATCTGGGCCGAAGCGGGGATGCACATTGGATCACGATTTCGGATTGGTTCAGCGGACCGGAATATCGGATTGAATCGATTGTCCTCGACGACGGTACAACCTCGGGTTTTGATGCGGCTTACGACATAGCGGGCATTGAAGCGCTCTTTGCCACGCAAACTGCAGGCGCGGATTTCCTATGGGGCACAAGTGCGGGAGATGAGTTCGCAGGAGGGCAAGGCGACGACACGCTATATGGAAACTACGGAGATGACATCCTTGCAGGAAACGCGGGGAATGACACTTTCGATGGAGGCGAGGGCGGTGACACGTACGTGTTTCAGGTTGGCGATGGTATCGACCGCATAACGGACACTGGCAGATTTGGGATCGATACGATTTTCTTCGGGCCGGGGATCACGCCGGATTCGCTCACATTGGATCTTAGTTCGCTCCTGATCCGGGTAGGTGAGAGCAATGATGCCATCCATGTCGAAAACTTCGACCCAGAGAACGCGCTTGGAACCGGCAGTATCGAGATGTTCCGGTTTACAGATGGAGGGCATCTCAAGTATGAGGACCTCGTTGCGCGTGGCTTCGATCTATTTGGTACACAGGGTGACGACACATTGCGAGGCACTAACGTTTCCGATCGCTTCAATGGGGAGGCAGGAAGCGATTCATACGTGTTCGGACGCGAGTCAGGCAGGGACGAGATTCGCGACTTGGATATTGCCGGGCTTGATACCGATACAGTGCACGTGGTTGGAAACATCGCATCATCAGATATCTCAGTCGCCCGCGTGGGTGATTACGTCACCCTTTCCATTGTGGGTGACGATGACCAGCTCTCGATACTTTGGAAGCCTGACCAAGGCTACCAGGTCGAGCGCGTCGAGTTCCCGGATGGCACGTCTTGGGATACGGCCGCGATTGAAGCATTCACGGCAGATAGCTCCAACACGCCACCGACAGTGGCGAAGCCGCTCATCGACAAGACAGTCCAGATGGACCGGTTGTTCAGGTTCAGCGTGCCTGAGGACGCCTTTAGCGATACCGACACGGACGATGTCCTGAGTCTTTCCGCAACGCTCGCGAATGGTGACCCCTTGCCCGAGTGGCTGGCGTTTGACGCGCTGACCGGGGAGTTCTCGGGTATCCCGAACCACAGTGACGTTGGGACAGTCTCGATTCGCGTGACAGCCACGGACCGAGAGGGCGCGACCACGAGCGATGAATTTGCGCTTGCCATCACAGGAGCCGATCGCGCAAGGCGCAGAGATTTCAGGAAGCACTTTGACGGTAAGCGTCGCAGTGTCAACGAGGCAATTGAGTGGGTGTTTGACCGGAATGGGCAATTCGGCGAAGCACTTGATGTTCAACAGATTGCGCAGCGGTGGCATGACTTACGCCGGTTTGCGGCGACATTGTTGAGCGAGCACGATCAAGACGCGGTTGGAGGTGCTGGCTTGCGTATCGTGGGGCAAGGATGGTTTGTGGAAGGTGGCTATGACGGGGGCTTCGGGTACGACGCTTCTACTGGAAGATCGCGTCCACTGGGAAATCTTCAAGCGTTTCGGGGGCTGAACGAGGGCTTCCACCAGCTTTGATGTCGGTAGAGAGGGGTGGGAAATGAGCGCAGGATTCAGGTTTAAATCGCATAGCGTGGACTTTGGAAATCGAGACGCTCTCGAGTTTGCTCCCGCGATTATTGGAATCCAGCAGCAAACCCCATCTCCGCTGCCTCGAGCAACGCTCTATGCGGTGGTGGGCTTGTTTGCCGTAATGGTGATCTGGGCCTGTATAGGGCGACTTGATATCGTGGCGGTTGCGCAGGGCAAGCTGGTTCCGCAGAGTTTCATAAAGATTGTCCAGCCCGCCGAGGCTGGGATCGTGTATGAGATTCCAGTCAGGGAGGGCGAGCAAGTAGGAGCTGGCCAGGTGCTTGTGCGCATGGATACACGCGTGGCGGATGCGGACACTGCCGCGCTCCTTGCCGAGATGCATCGAAGGCGGCTTCAACTGAGGCGCATTGAATCGGAACTGAGTGGCAGTCCATTGTTGCGGCAGACTGGCGACCCGGGGGACATCTTTGAGCAAACCGAAGGACAGCTGATTGCGCGGCGCGAGGCGCACCGCGACGCTCTTGAGGCGGAACAGGCAATTCTCGCAAAGGCTCGACATGACTTGACGGCCGCAATCGAGATCGAAACCAAGCTTGCGAAGAATGCTCCGTTGTACAAAGAGCAAGCGGAATCGTGGGAAAGACTGGCCAGGGAAGGCTACGCGGGAAGGCTACTCGCGTTGGAGCGCCAGCGCGCGCACATGGAGAACGAACAGAATCTGCGCTCACAGTCGCAGAACGTAGCAAGCCTCAGGGCGATGACCGCACAATCCGAGAAGCGTATCGCGCAGATTGCTTCCAACTATCGCCAGCAACTTCAGAACGAGCGGATCGAGACCGCAGCGCTTTACCATAAGTTGCAGCAGGACTGGGAGAAACAGCAGCATCGTTACGCCTTGCTCGAACTCAAAGCCCCTCAAGCGGGCATAGTCAAGGACTTGGCCACTCATACACCAGGCACGGTCGTCGCTCCAGGTACGATATTGCTGACACTTGTGCCGCACGAAGAACCACTGATCGCAGAAGTGTGGGTTGGCAACGCCGATGCTGGATTCGTTCGATCGGAGCAGAAGGTTCGCATCAAGGTCGCCGCGTATCCATTCCAGAAATATGGCTTGATCGATGGAGTAGTGACGCAGGTGGGTGCCGATGCGCAGACGAGATCAGAGGTGGGCAACGCGGCCACCAGGGCTGTCCAGGACGCCGCCTACCGCGCGTTAATTGCGTTGAGCAGCGGCTATCTGGAGAACCAGGGCAAACAGCTTCGCCTTGTCCCCGGCATGCAGGTCAGCGCCGAGATTCACCTCGGCACGCGCACGGTGCTTGAATATCTCCTCTCGCCATTGCAGAAGGTCGCCCACGAGGCCGGGCGGGAGAGATAGATCAAACTGAGCTGCGCAGTTTGACGATGGTATAACTAGTGTTATACTCGAACTATGAAAACGGCCATTTCGATACCCGACCGAGTATTTCGATCTGCTGAGCAGCTCGCCGCCCGCCTTGGGGTGTCGCGGAGCGAACTCTATTCAAAGGCGCTGGCGGCGCTTGTCGAGAGGCACAGGGATGATTTGATAACTTCGCGGCTCAACGAAATCTACGGTCCCGGTGCGGAAAGCTCCTCGCTTGACGTTGAGAGCGCCTCGCTTCAGCACCGCAGCCTTACCCGGAACAAGCGGTAATGCGCCGGGGCGAGATTTGGTGGGCTTCGCTAAGGGAGCCCGCCGGGTCAGGACCCGGCTTCCGGCGTCCGATATTGATCGTTTCGGCAAACAGCTTCAACGAAAGCAGAATCAACACCGTAGTCGCGGCAGTCATGACGTCAAATCTCCGGCTCGCCGAAGCCCCAGGCAATGTTCGTGTTCCAAGCAAGGGAACTGGACTCGCCAAGCCCTCCGTGGTGAATGTTTCCCAAGTTATTACTGTGGACAAGATATTCCTGACAGAACGTATTGGGCAATTGCCGCCTCGAGTACTTGTCGAGGTTGAAGAAGGTCTGCGCCTTGTCTTGTCGATCTAGCTGAATACAATTTGGCAAAGACTACAGAAGCGGCCACTGCGTGATCCGGCCCGATCTCGTTTGCGTTCATCACCCGTAACCGGCGTTCGAACCAGCACGTCTGTTGGCGCGGTCGAGACGCTTCTTCCTGTCAGGCTCGGCAACAGACGCATTCCGTTCGCGCGGGGCGTGCGTGCGGGTCCATGGGTCTTTGCGTCCGGCATCCTCGCGGCTGACGACAAGGGTGCGCTTGCGCCGGAAGCGGTAGACGGCGGCCGCCCGCTGTCGGGCTTGCCGCGCTGGTACCGCGAAGCGCTGTGCCTCTATCGAAGGGCCGAGGAAGTGCTCGCGGCCGGCGGCACGGACCTCCGGCATGCGGTTCGCAGTGACCAGTACTTTCCCGACTGGCGCGCCGTACCGTTCCTACACTTCGCGCGCAAGGAGCGCTGCGGCGACTACATTGCGCCCAGTACCTCGGTGCTCGAGCCGCGGCTGCTAATCCCCCGCGCCGGCATGGCGATGGAGATGATCGCGGTTCGCCCGGGCGCGGGTCTCGATGTGAAGCCGTTGTATCCCGCAGGGCTCGAAGTTCCTTCGACGTCTGCATTTGCACCTGTCGTTACCGCCGGCGATTACGTATTCATCGCTGGATTCCTCGCGGCGTGGAAGCCCGGCGACCTCGGCGGCATCGCGCCCGAGGCGAAGGTCCCCGAAGGCCATCTCTGGAAGGGAAACCGCATCCAGCTCGAGGCCGACTACATCATCACCAAAAAGCTCGTGCCGGCGCTCGATGGCGCCGGCGCCTCGCTCGCAAGCGTCGTGAAGGCGCAGGTCTATCTCGCGGACATCCACGACGTTCCCGCGTTCAACCAGGTGTGGGCGCGGCATTTCGGGAACGCCGTGCCTGCCACCACCTTTGTGCAGACCCTCAATCCAGGCTTCGCCATCGCGGAAGCGCGGTGCGAGATCAATCTCGTAGCGGTGACTCGCAACGGCAAGACCGCGAGAACGCCACTGAAGGGAAACTATCCGGCGGTGTGTGACGGCCACCCGCTCGCGGTGAGGGCGGGAAGCCTGCTTTGCTTCTCCGGAATGGTGGCTGCCGATGCGAAAGGTCCGGTTGCGGCCACGCGCCGTGGCGCCGGGCGCTCGGGCTCCGGCATCCGGGCACAGATGAATTACCTATTGGATATTGCGGAAGAGGGGTGCAAGGCCGCCGGCACTTCGCTCGCGAACGTTGTGCGCATTCAGCAATTCCACACCGACCTCGGGGAATTCGAGCCGGCGTGCCGGGTATGGCTCACGCGGCTCGGAGGCCGGCCGCTGCCCATTTCGGCGATTCAGGTTCCGGCGCCGCTGGTGGTGCCGGGTTGCACTGTGCAACTGGACCTGTGGGTTTACGTGCCTTGACGGAGCGTCAGATCTTGATGTCCGCCAGCTTGACCACGATTTCCCACTTTTCCAGTTCCGCGCTGATAAACGTGGCGAATTGCTCCGGTGTGCTCGACTGCGGCGTCGCGCCGTTGGCCTCGAGCACCTTGCGCACCCCCGCCGTGGTGAGCGCGTTCGCGATCTCGCCATTCAGGCGCTTGACGATGGCGACCGGGGTCCCTTTCGGCGCGAGCACCCCGGCCCATAGCACGTTCACATAGCCCTTGACGCCCGCTTCCTGCATGGTTGGAACATCAGGCAGCACCGGCACGCGTTTCTCGGTCGTCACCGCGAGTGCCCGGATCCGTTTCGCCTGGACGAACGGGAGTGCCGCGGGCATGGTGGGAATCGCCATCTGGATGTGGCCCGCAACCAGGTCGGCGGAGACCTGCGGGCTTCCCTTGTAGGGCACGTGGCGAAGCTTGATCTTCGCGATCAGCATGAAATGCTCGACGGCGAGATGGGTCGTCGCCCCGATGCCGGCCGAACCGAAATCAATTTGCCCGGGGCGCTCCTGCGCGAGGCGGATCAGCCCGGCCACCGATTGCGCCGGCAGCGACGAGTGCACGACGAGCACGAGCGGAATGGTGCTCACCATGCTGATAGGGACGAAGTCGCGCACCGGGTCGTAGCGGATCTTGCGGTTGACCAGCGGGTACTGCGTCAACTCCGAAGTCGAGCCGAGCAGGAGCGTGTAGCCGTCGGCGGGCGCCCTGGATGCGAGTTCAGCGCCGATGCTGCCGGCCGCACCGACCCGGTTCTCCACGACGACCGGCTGGCCGAGACGCTCGCTCAGGCTCTCGGAGATCGCGCGTCCCGCTGTGTCCGATCCGCCGCCGGCCGGGAACGGAACGATCATGCGCACCGGCTTCTCGGGATAGCCTTGTCCTGCGGCAGTGGTGCTCCACGTGATGAGGCATGCAACGCTCAGAAATCGCAGGGAGCTCATGGTCACCTCTCGACCCCATGCTAACATGGCCCGGGAAATTCAATGATGGACTTCCAGATCAAGCACAGCAACCCCGCGGGACTTTGGACCTCACCGCGCCTGACGCAGATGGTGGAGGTCCAGGGCGGGCGGATGATCTATCTGTCGGGCCAGACGCCGGCTGATGCGAGCTACAAGGTCCGGAGTAGTGATTTTCGCGAGCAGGCCCATGCGGTGTACGACAACATCGAGATTGCGCTGCGCGCCGCCGGCGCAACGTTGCAAAACATCGTTAAGACGACGACGTACCTGACTGAAGCAGGGAATATCCCGATGCTGCGGGACGTACGACTGAAGCGTTACAAGAACCTGAAAGCGCCACCGGCCAATACACTCCTCATCGTGAGCCGCCTGGCGGAGCCGGAGTTTCTAATCGAGATCGATGTCGTCGCCGCGCTGCCGGCCCCGTAATTGCCGGCGCATGCGAGCGGTTCAGGGGAAGCCGCATGACCTACTTTGTCGAAGGCGTAAGCAAACATCTCGAGCCTGAGCCGCAGGTCCGGCGCATCGGCGAGTACCAGACAGTTGCAGAAGCCGTCGCCGTGGCGCAGAAGGTGATCGAGCAGTTCCTTCGCGAAGAGTTCAGGCGCGGCATGACCGCGAAAAGGCTTTATGCGCTGTACGAGGAGCGGGGTGAGCACACGTTCGTCTTCCAGGACGAGGCCAGGACCTTCAACGTTCCGGGCTTCGACCATGCCGACTACGCCAGGTCCCTCGCCGCGAAGATCTGCGGGCGCATGAAATGAGGAATCCTGGTACGCAACTGGGGCTACGCAACGAACGCCCGGGTTGAAGCGGCGCGCCCGGTCGGCGAGAAGACTACGGTTGGAAGACGAGGTTGAGCTGGATCGAATCCGTGTTCTCGCGCTGCACGTACTCGAACCGCAGTTTAAAGCTCTTGGTCAGGTTGAACCCCACGCCGATGCCGGCCATAAGGCCATCGTCGTCACCGAAGTCTGCGCCGACCCTGCCAAGCACCTCAATCGTTGGAGTGACGATAAGGCGTGCTACACCGGTCGCCCAAAGCCCGTTTGCCTTCACGCTGCCCCTGCCGGGTCGATCCATGCTGCCGGTATCCATGTAGCCGACCTCGGCGTCAATAATGATGTTGCGGGTCACTTCGCCGAAGCTGTAGCCGCCGAAGATCTGCCAGCCCGTTGCGCTGTCACTGTCCGACATTTCGTTCGAGCTTATCCCGCCACCGAAAAACATCTTGCTGGGCTCGAAGCCCTGGGCTGCCGCAACCGACGAAATCCCCATCCCAATCAGCGCGATCAGCAGTACGCGAGTTGTCTTCAACATGTCGAGCCTCCTCTCTATGCAGACCGTTGATTGCTTCTCGAGCCATATTACATTCTCGAGCGAGGTTTTTAAACGATCAGGCTGTCTCCTAATGACGACATTTTTCGCGATCTCCGAAACATCGCTGGACATCTAACCCATGGCATCACGCGGGGAAAATTGTGCGAAGTAATTCTCCATCAACCTCCGCGGGCGTCGCGTCGATCAGTACGAAGGCGGTGACAGCCGGGACCGAGCCGCGGTTCACCCAGGTGTGGATCGTGCCGCGCTGGATGACGACGTCGCCGGGCTTGAGATGCACGACCTCGCCGTCGTCGAGCTCCATGTCGATCTCGCCTGATAGCAGTATCGCGAAGTCCATGGTTTCGGTGCGGTGCGTGAAGCGTGAGTGGCCCGGCGCCCACTCGGTGATGCGGAACGCGACGCCCTGGCCGCTGCCGACGTAGTTGTAGCGCTTGACGAAACCGGCGCGCTGGGCGGCGTCGCCCCCCGGCGAGTTGTCCACGGGCATCCTGTCGGTGGACCATATCTCGCAGCCCGTGATGTTCTTGCCGATCCTGCGCGAGACCGCGGTGATCTGCTCATCGCTCGCAACGACGGCCTTTCCGTTCCCATCATGTCCGGTGACGACCCTCCTCACGATCAGCGTC
>Ga0105340_1000336_pt1 | contig 22980 bp, 17 predicted proteins | sample EasRivMeERMLT700_FD_89676 | JGI IMG/M metagenome (GOLD analysis project Ga0105340, IMG submission 89676) | Soil microbial communities from meander-bound floodplain in the East River, Colorado, USA - East River MetaG ERMLT700 | ecosystem: Environmental > Terrestrial > Soil > Floodplain | place...
ACTGGCTTGAGGCCCTCGACAAAGCGCAGCCCGCCGACTTCCCGCGCCTCGTGCGCCTCGCGCAAACAAACGACACCGCGTTGCGCTTCGTCACCGCGCGCTGGGTCGAGATCGCTCCGCGTCACATGTTCGACACGATCGTCGCCGCCCATAAGAACCCTCAGGGCTTGCCGGTCGATCAACTCGCAAACACTCTTTTTTCGGAATGGCCCAAGCGCGATCCCGACGCAGCCATCGCCGCGCTGAATGAATCCGGCGAGGTTGGAATGGGCAGGCATTGGAGATTCGACGTCGCGTACGGGATGGTCGACAAAGATATCGAACGCTCGCTCAAACTCATGTCGGAGTGGAGCACCGATATCGGCTTCGGGACGAGCGGGCTGAGGGCTGTCGCGAAATGGGCAGAGGCCGATCCTCGTCACGCCGCGGAATTTCTGATGGCCCATCCCCAAACCGGCCACGTTGGCCGGGGGATCATCGAAGAAATTGGAAAGGTGTGGGGAAAGACCGATCCCGCTGCCGCTCTTGATTTCATCGGGAATAGATCGGATACGCTTGCACGGACCCTCGGCGAAGCGGCCCTGAAGCAATGGTCCGAGCGCGATCTCAACGAAGCCGCGAACTGGCTCGCCTCCGCGGACTCCTTCACGCGCAATCGCATGAGTGCCGCCTTCGTCGAAGTGTGGGGAAAGCAGGATCCCACGTCTGCGCTGAGTTGGTGCGAAGAAAATCTTTCCGGCCTCAGTCTCAACAGCGCCGTCGCGGGCGTGGTGAAAGGGACCGCCGCCAAAGACCTCATGAGCGCGGCGGCGCTGGTGGCTTCGATGGAACCTTCCTCCGCGCGCGCGGAAGCCGCCGCCGGCATTGCGCGCAAAATGTTTCCTGATTCCTTGTCAGCCAAGACAGCTACCCCGGAAGCGATCGCCTGGCTGACACAACTCGACCCCGCTTCCTCGCGCCGCGTCACCGACCAAGTCTGTTGGAGTTGGGCCGGCTCCGATGCCAAAAGTATGGCCGCCTTCCTGAGCACGGCCGACCCTGACGCCATCTCGCCCTTCGCTTACAATATTGCGGCACGCGAACTCGCCCGCAAAGGACCGTCCGCAGCCCTGGAATGGGCCAGTCAACTGCCCACCGAAAAAGCATTCGTCGCCGGCGGCGAGGTCTTCGCCGAGTGGCGCAGCTTCCAACCCGAGGCCGCGATGAAATGGCTCGGCGCGCTGCCAAAAAATGACTCTCGCCGCGAACCGTTCTTCAGGCAGGCCATCCAGAACCTCGCGCATCATCCGCAAGCCGCCGAACAACTCGCCGCCATGGCGGCCACCGAACGCGCCGCCGCCCTGCCCATCCTCGAGTCCATGAACCTCCCCACCGACCGCCGCGCTCGCTTACTGGAGGCGGCGAATGCAAAATGAACCTCTCGTCCATTGTAGCAGCCGAGGTAACGAGGCTCTGACTAAAAACGAACCGCAAGAGCACTTTCAGAAGGGCTGCCTCGTTCCTCTGTTATCTTCGTTTCCTTCTGTAGAAGAATCTCGTCCAGGCTTGCGCTGCGCGACGGCCCATGGCTTAAATCCGCGCACCCGGCTCAATCCTGATGACGCGTGTCTTCCAAACCGCCACGTGGCGCAAACTGCAATGGCCGCTCCTTGCGCTCGCATTGGTGCTGCTGTTCAACTTCGCGTTCACCAAAGATTTCTTCGAGCTCACCGTGCGCGACGGACGTCTCTACGGAAGCGTCGTGGATATTTTCAATCGTGCCGCGCCCGTCATGTTGCTCGCGCTCGGCATGACGCTCGTGATCGCGACAGGCGGGGTCGATCTGTCGGTCGGCGCGGTGATGGCGATCGCCGGCGCGGTCGCAGCGCTGCTCGTCACGAAAACCGATCTCTCTGTCGCGGCGATCATCCCGGCGGCGCTCGGCGTCGCGCTCGTTGCGGGAATTTGGAACGGCATTCTCGTCGGGTGGCTCGAGGTGCCGCCTATCGTCGCCACGCTCATCCTCATGGTTTCCGGGCGCGGCATCGCGCAACTGCTCACCGACGGCCAGATCATCACGTTTCAAAACCGCGCGCTGGAATTTACTGGGCGCGGAAGTTTCCTGGGCCTGCCCTTCGCCATCACGCTCGTGGTGATCGTTTTTCTCGTTGTCATTTTTCTCCAAACAAAAACGGCGGCGGGATTGTTCATCGAATCGACGGGCGACAACGAGACGGCGAGCCGTTACGCGGGCGTGAACACGCGTGCCGTGAAGTTGATGGTCTATGCGTTTTGCGCGCTCTGCGCGGGCCTCGCGGGCCTGATCGTGACGACCAACATCGCCGCGGCGGACTCGAACAAAGCGGGGCTTTGGCTCGAACTGGATGCGATCCTCGCAACCGTCATTGGCGGAACCGCGTTGACCGGTGGGCGCTTCTATCCGCTGGGGTCAATCGTCGGCGCGCTCCTTATCCAATCGTTGACGACTTCAATTCTCACGCGCGGCGTGCCTATCGAGTACACGCTCGTCGTCAAAGCCGTCGTCATTTTCGCCGTTTGCCTGGTGCAGTCGGAGGAGTTTCGCAAAGTGATTTGGCGGCGGAGGGTCGTGGCGTGAAAACGCTCAAACGCAACATTCCGTTCCTGGCGACGCTCAGCGTCTGCGTGCTGCTCTACGTCGCCGCGGGGCTGAATTACAAAGGCTTCTTTTCCGCGCGCGTGTTCCTCAATTTTTTATCGGACAACGCCGTCCTCGGCGTGGCCGCAATCGGCCTTACGTTCGTAATTCTCTCCGGCGGGATCGATCTCTCCGTCGGGAGCGTCGTTGGCGTCGTCAGCATCGTGCTCGCGATCCTCGTCGACGGCAAAGGCATCCCACCCGCAGTCGCGATTCCGCTCGTGCTCGCGGCGGGGACAATCTTCGGCGCTGGAATGGGAATACTCATCCATTACTACGCGCTGCCACCATTCCTGGTCACGCTCGGCGGAATGTTCTTCGCCCGCGGACTCGGGTTCATGATCAAAATGGAGTCGATGCCCATCACGAAGCTCGGCAACATCGTCGATGCGATCACGATCCCGCTCGGCGGCGCTTACGAAATCCCCGCCACGGCGGTCGTCTTCCTCGCGTTCCTGGCCATCGCGATTGTCATCGCCCATTTCACCCGCTTTGGCCGCCACGTTTACGCGATCGGCGGCAACGAACAATCCGCGGTGCTGATGGGCTTGCCCGTGGCGCGCACGAAGCTTGGAGTCTACGCGCTCGGTGGCTTTTGCTCGGCTGCGGCCGGGGTGGTCTTCACCTTTTACACGTCCTCGGGAAACCCCACTGCGGGGACCGGCCTTGAACTCGATGCGATTGCCGCCGTTGTCGTTGGCGGCACGCTGCTCAGTGGCGGCGTGGGTCTGTTAGCGGGCACATTGGTTGGCGTGCTGATCTTCGGCATGATTCAAACCATCATCACGTTCCAGGGGAACATCAATTCGTGGTGGACGCCGATTATCATTGGACTGCTCCTGCTCGCATTCATTTTGTTGCAAAAGGCAATCCAGAGTAAAAGATTTCGGACTCGTTAATTATGCGCACATTGATCATCGCCCTGCTCCTCGCCGCACCGCTCTTCGCAGCGGAACAACTTCGGTTCGCAAACCCGGTCATGCCCGGCGATTATCCCGATCCGTCAGTCATCCGCGTCGGCAATGAATACTGGGCCACGGCCACAACTTCCGAATGGGCGCCGCTCTTTCCGATCCTCAAGTCGCGCGACCTCGTAACGTGGGAACACGTCGGCAACGTCTTCGAGAAACGTCCGGAGTGGTCTGTCGGCAATTATTGGGCGCCAGAGATCGCGGAGCATAAGGGCACTTACTTTATTTATTACGTTGGCCGCAAAAAGGGCGGCCCGCTCTCGCTCGCCGTCGCGACGGCACCGCATCCAAGTGGCCCATGGACCGATCACGGCCCGATGATCGGCCAGGAAGCCGGCTCGATCGACGCCGTGCCGATCAGCGACGAGAACGGCGATCGTTATTTGATTTGGAAAGAGGACGGCAACAGCCGCAAACGCCCCACGCCGCTGTGGATTCAAAAACTTTCGGACGACGGAACAAAGCTCGTCGGTGAAATGAAAGAGATCATGCGCAATGACGCGGTGTGGGAACGCAACCTGGTCGAAGGGCCTTTCGTGCTGCGACGCAACGACTGGTATTATATGTTTTACTCGGCCAACGCGTGCTGCGGTCGCGAGTGCAACTACGCGCTGGGCGTCGCGCGCGCAAAGAATTTGCTCGGGCCATGGGAAAAATATCAGCACAACCCGATCCTCGCCGGCAACGCGGAGTGGGTCTGCCCGGGCCACGGGAGCATTGTCACCGATCCACAGGGCCGCAACTACCTGCTCTACCACGCCTATCACGCGAAGACGTTTGTCTACGTCGGGCGGCAGGGCTTGCTCGATGAAATCACATGGAACGAAAACGGCTGGCCCTCGATCAACAACAACAAAGGTCCGAGTACGAACGGGGCAATTGCGATCTCGGCAAGCGCGCTCAGCTTCGCGGATGAGTTCTCCGCGCCAAAATTGCGCCCTGAATGGCAATGGCCGCAGAATAATCATCCGAACGTGAAAGTGTCGGAGGGCTTTGCGGTGCTGCGCCCAGCGGGCACAAACGCCACGGACGTGGTCGCATCGGTCATCGCCGTGAAAACGACGACAGCAAACTACACGGCGACAACGGCGATCGATACAAAAGCATTGAACGCCGAATCAAAGGCGGGCTTGTCAGCGTACGGCGATCGAGAGAACGCGCTCGGCGTTACGTCCGACGGAACCACGATCACGCTATGGCGCAGGCAGCGGAACAAAACTGAAACCGTGGCAACGGTGCCTTCTCCGAAAGCGGCCCGGTTGCACTTCCAAATGGTCGCCAAAGATGGCCACCGCTTCCAATTTGCGGTGAGCGGCGACGGCAAGGAATGGAAAAGCGTCGGCGACGACCTGAACGTCGAAGGCCAGCACTTGCCGCCATGGGACCGCGGCATCCGCGTGGCGCTGACGAGCGGCGGTTCCGAGAACGCAACCGCGCGCTTCGATTTCCTGAAGATCACCGCGACCGGGAAGTAACAGCTATTCCATTCTTGCACGGGGGCCGCGCGGTGTTAATGCTGTGCGGCTGTTTTTATGGACTACAAGATTTCGCAACGCGCCGCTTCGTTGTCGCCGTCGCTGACGCTGGCGATCGATTCGAAGGCGAAGCAACTCAAAGCCGAAGGGCAGGACGTTGTCGGTTTCGGCGCCGGTGAACCGGATTTCGACACGCCGCAACACATCAAGGATGCGGCCGTGAAGGCGCTCGCAGAGGGCTTCACCAAATACACGCCGAGCAGCGGCATCCCGGAGCTGCGCCAGGCCATCGCGGACAAGTTCAAGCGCGACAACGGACTGAGTTACAAACCATCGCAGATCATCGTCTCGTGCGGCGGCAAGCACTCGTGCTACAACGTCATTCTCGCGACGTGCGCGGATGGTGACGAGGTGATCATCCCGTCGCCGTATTGGTTGAGCTATCCGGAGATGGTGAAGCTGGCCGGAGCGAAGCCGGTGATTTTGCCAACGTCGGACAAAACGGAGTTCAAGGTCACAGTGGATCAACTGCGTAACGCGATCACACCGCGCACGCGCCTGTTCATTTTGAACTCGCCGAGCAACCCGACGGGCTCGCTTTACACGCGCGACGAGATCAAAGCGCTGGGCGATGTGTGCGTGGAAAAGGGCGTGCTCGTCATGAGCGACGAGATTTACGAGAAGCTCGTGTATGACGGCGCGGAGCACGTGAGCGTGGCGAGCTTTTCGCAGAAACATTACGAGCACACGATTCTCGTGCACGGATTCGCGAAGGCATATTCGATGACGGGCTGGCGGTTGGGTTACCTCGCCGCGCCGGACCCGATCGCAAAAGCGATCGACGCGATCCAAAGCCACAGCACGAGCAATCCGTGTTCGTTCGCGCAGAAGGGAGCGGTGGCGGCGCTGACCGGCCCGCAGGACCACTTGAAAAGCTGGCTGGCGGAATACGCGAAGCGCCGCAGCTACGCGCACCAGCGATTGAACAATATTCCGGGGATTTCGTGCGTGAACGCGAAGGGCGCGTTTTATCTCTTTCCAAATATTTCTCGGCTGGGTTTGAAGTCATCCGACTTTTGCGCGCGGCTGCTGGAGCAGGAGAAAGTCGCGGCGGTGCCGGGCATCGCGTTCGGCGCGGATGATTATTTGCGCATCAGCTACGCGACGAGCATGGCGAACATTGAGAAGGGCCTGGATCGGATCGAGCGGTTTGCGAAGGCGCTCGCCGCAAAGGGCTGATCAGTGTTTCGGAAAATGTGATCGCACGGCTTGCCCCACATCTCTCTGCATCGCTTTGCGAGCGTCACTGCGGTCGTACGAGTTGCCGAAGTCCATTCCCGAGAAAGCGGATCCGCGCCAGTCCAAAAGCCCCGGGGGCGGAAGGGTGTAGACCTCGGTCTGCTCGACAGGCAGTGGCTTGTTCCATGCGAAGTGGGTGTGGCTACAGCCGCACTGGCATGTCAACAGAACTGCGGCGAGGATGTTGCGTAATTTGATCATCAGCCCCCTCCAGGCCGGAATCATTGCTGCGCCCGAGAGACTTCGTCTCCGCAGGTCGGGGGTTACAAACCAGGCGGACGGCGATCCCGATGCGTCGGGATCCCTACCCGCTCTCGGAGCTCGCCGCTTCCTCAAAGCTTCCACTTTCATGCGATTCTTTCGTCCTCGTCCGGACACCATTCCTGCACGTCAGGGATTTCACGGCTGCGGACTACGTCGCGCCATTTGCCGCGCTCATCGACATAGGCCAGGCAGCGATAGGCGGGCGTGACCGCGATCACCCATTGGCCCCTGGGCGGCAGCCGGTCCGTGACCCGCACTCGTTTGGTTGACGGCATTCGTGCTCGTCAATCAATACGCGTTGGAGAGGGGTTTCTTTCAAAAAAGTTGCTAGCGCCTCGTTACCTCGGCGACTACTGGTGGGAAGCGGCAGGAGTAGGCTTTGTAGTGGATTTCGCTCCAGGCGAGGTTGGTGATGCTGAACGGGTGGCCGGGGAACAGCGGAATGGTCACGGGAGTGAAGGCCACACGCACGCGGATTTTGTCGCGGCCCGCGGTGAGGTCGCGGGGGACGAGGAACTCGTCGTCGCGAAAGCGGCGGTTGGACGTCTGAACATTGTGTTGAGTTGCGCCGAGTTCGTCGGGCGGGTTGGAGTAGATGCAGGTGTTGGCGCCGGCGAGGTACCAGATGCCGGCGGCGTCCCACGTCTTGCCGTCGCGGTTTAGGATCGAGATCTGAGCGCGCTGGTTTGGAAACGAGTAGTCGAGCTTGCGACGGAGCAACACGCCGAGGTTCTTCGGATCGACCTGGAGAGTGAACTCAGAAGTGCCGAGTGTTTTGCGACCGCGCTCGGTGTGCGATGGATAGGTCGTCTTACCGTGCAAACGGTCGACGCCCCATTCGTATCGTGAAGTGATCTCGTAAGGCTCTGAGGCGTCGGGCGACTGGTATTCGTGCTTCTTCTCGCTCCCGAGGTCGCCGATTTTCAACTCATCGGTTTGGACGAGAGTCGCGCCGGGCGAGCCATACCAGTATGTGACGGTTTCGTAATGCTCGGTGGATTCGTTGTTGCCGCCGTGCTCGAGTTGAATAATCGCGTTCTTTCCGAAGGGCATTAAATCGGCCAGCAGAAATCGGTATGCGGATTGGATCAAATCTTCGGGTTCCTTCGCTTCCTTGAAGCTGGTCGCGCCGCAGGGATGACCGGCGAACGGCAGCGTCATGTTGCGGCCGCCCCAATAATCGCCTCCCCCACCCCATTCCTCAGTGCCAGTGCCGTAGGCCTGCGGGCTGCCGCTGTCGTCGAAGAAGAAGCGCGGATCGCCTTCGAGCGTGGTGAGCACGCCGCGCTGGGAAAAAATCCAGGAAGTGCCGACGAAGTTGCCGGCCCAATCGCCGCCGCCTTCGGCGCTGCGCGTGTCGAGCAGGACGAGGTCGTGGCCGGGGGTTGGCTTGCCGTGATCACGATAAGTTGCATGGAAGTAGCCGACGTGTGAGCGCGGGTCCTTCAGCGGGAGCGAGCGAACCTTGAGGTGCGTGTCGGGAACGTGATCGATGAGTTCGATTTTTGCGGATTCGAAGAACGGCATGGGAAAATAGCAGGCGAGGTGGACGCGATTGCTGTCGTAGCGGATGTTCATGGGGAAGGCTTTGACGAGATACTCGCGGCCATCGCGATTGTAGAGCGTGCCCGCGCCGAAGAAGAGGGCGATAGGCGCGTCGATGGAGGCGTGGGGCCGGTTGTCCCACGTGATACGAATGCGTCCACGGCCTAGAAGAACCGCGTCACGCCGAGGCGCGGAAATATCAATACCGCGAATGACGGTGGGGCCGCGCCCGGAGAGTTCCAGAGCGGACGCGCGCTCTTTGCCGACGACTTCATCGGCGCGCAAGCCCTGCAGATCCGAAATGAGGTCGGTGCCCGAGCGCGAGATAAGGTCGAGCACGTCTTTTTCGGGCGCGGTTTTGTCGTCCCACGAGCGGAGCGGTTGCGAGAGTTTCGCGGCGCGGTCGTAGAGGTGATAGATGTAGTAGCCAGTGCCGTAGCGCGTACGCGAGTAACCAAGGCGGAACGTTTTCTCGAACGCCATGGGCACCCAGTTGAGGTCAGCGCCTTTGGTGATGGACCATGTCCACGTGAGCGGATTTGGGAAAAGCTTCTCGGGAATGAAGACGGAGTCCGGGACGGGTTTGGTTGGGTCGGCGGAACTGGTCTCCTGCACGATGTGGTCTGTGCCATCGACTTCGTAGTGCCACGGGCTGCCGTGCCAGTGATTGCAGCGCACGAAGTAAAGCATGCCGGGGCCGACGACATCGAGGGTCACGTTGAAGTCGTCGGCGAGTTGGTAAAGAAAGTGGCTGGCGTCGGCGCCTTCGTTGCCGCCACGGCGATCGTAGGTGCTGCGCATGTAAGCGCGCGCACCGATACGGTGATGCGACCATTTATCCCACATGCGGTAAGCGTCGAGGCCGATGGGAATGGAGGGCTGATCGGATTCGGCAGCGAAAGCTTCGAACGCACAAAGCAGCAACAGCAGTGATGTGACGCGGTTCATCGCTTGAGATTTCACTGCCGCCGCAGAATTTGAAAACACAAAAGCGGCGGCGCGAACCATTTCGGGGCGCGCAACTTTGATCTGACAGGTATGGACTGTTCGCTATAGTATATGCGAAGATGAAGCTGCAAAGGACCCGGATCGTACTCATTGTCATTGGCTTTGCCGCATGCGGCGCGCTTCAAACGTCAGCGAGCGACACCAACGCGCCGCTGAGAGAAGGGCCGCGGGCGATGGCCGCGGCTAACCCTGGTATTGGGCGACTCGCGCCTGATGTGGAGATCGAGCCTGTCTCGGGAAAGAAATTCCGGCTCAGCGTCTTCAAGGGCGCTCCCGCCGTGGCCATCGCATTCACCAGCACGAGCTGCCCTGTGACGAAGCGGTACTTGCCCACGCTCGCGGCATTGGAAAAGGAGTTCAGCGCCCGGGGAGTGAAGTTTGTTTTTGTGAATCCGATTGCCACCGACTCTGCCGGGGACGTAGCGGCGGCCATTAGCAGCGCGGGCCTCACGGGTCCATACATGCGTGACACGAAGGGGCGTATCCGTGACGCTTTCGGCGCGCGGTCGACGGCGGAAGTGTTCGTGCTCGATGCGGCGCGCACCGTGGTTTACCGCGGCGCGATCGATGACCAGTACGGCATCGGCTATTCGCGCGACGCGCCGAAGCAGCGCCACGTGGTTGATGCGATCGAAAGCGTGTTGGCCGGCAACCCGCCCAGCGTGCAGGCGACAACCGCTCCCGGCTGTGCTCTTGAACCCACGGACGAGAAAGCGGCGAGCGTTCCGCTGACGTATCACGCCCGCATCTCCCGCATCGTGCAACAGCATTGTCTTGAGTGCCATCGCACGGAGGGAGTGGCGCCGTTTGGCCTGGAGACTTACGAAGATGTGGTGAGTCACGCAGGGATGATTCGCAAGCAAGTTGAGAAAGGAGCAATGCCACCGTGGTTTGCAGCGCCGATGGCGTCGGAGCCGCACCATTGGGCAAACGATCGCACGTTGCCCACCGACGACAAGGCCGCGCTTTTCGCGTGGCTCGCAGGCGGGAGGAAAGAAGGCGACCGGGCCGACGCGCCGTTGGCGCGTAAGTTTCCGAAAGACTGGGAACTCGGGAGCCCCGACGCCATCGTGCGGATTCCCGAGCCGATTGAAGTGAAGGCGACAGGCACGATGCCGTATCAAAACGTGTTCGTGGAAACGACGTTCGGGGAAGACAAATGGGTACGCGCGATGGAAGTGCGCCCCACGGCGCGCGAGGTGGTGCATCACGCGCTCGTTTACGTCGTACCCGCCGACAAAGTGGAAAGGGCCCGCAAGCGCGGCGGGGACACGGACGGCGGAAATTTTTTTGCCGTGTACGTGCCCGGCAACAACGTGCTGCGTTTTGGCGATGGGTTCGGGAAACTGATTCCGAAGGGAGCCACGCTGCATTTCCAGATTCACTACACGCCCAGTGGCAGGGCCACGCGCGACCAGACGGCCCTTGGACTGATCTTCGCTTCGGAGGCCCCACGGCACGAGGTGCGCGTGGCGGCGATTCCCGCCAGGCTGGATATTCCGCCGGGCGATCCAAATTACGAGGCGCGCGGGCGGCTGCCGGTGCCGTTCGACGCGAAGCTGATGTCCTTCATGCCGCACATGCACGTGCGGGGCAAGGCGTATCGATACGAACTACAGTTGCCGGGAGGCGCATCGAGGCTGTTGCTCGACGTGCCGCGTTATGACTTTAACTGGCAATTGCAATATCGGCTCGCTGAATTTCTCGACGCGCCCGCCGGCAGCACGTTGCTGGGCACGGCTTGGTACGACAACAGCACGAACAACCCTGCGAATCCCGACCCGACCCAGCGCGTGAAGTGGGGGCCGCAAACCGACGACGAAATGATGCTGGGATACCTCGAGTATTACCTGCCGAACGTGCAAGCGACGGCGAAGAAAACGTCGATTGCCGAATTGGTTATGCGCGACGGCGGATTCGTTTTCAGCGGACTGGACAAGAACCAGGACGGAATCATCACACGGGAGGAGTCGCCTTCAGCGCAGCAGTTTCAAACGGCGGACGCGAATGGCGACGGGAGTGTAACGCGGGAGGAATTCAGGACCTATTGGCAACAAAGAAATAAGCGCCAGTCCGACGCAAAACAGTGATGTGGCACTCCAGGAGGCTGCGGTCGACACGAGAAGGCATCTGCGGTTCTTACCCCGGTGGTGAACCAGGCGGAAACGCTTACTGTACGGCTCGTGGACCAGAGAGAATATGCGCAGGAGGGACGGCGTTCGGGGCGAAAGAAATTTGTCCTGTGGCCTCTGCTGATAGCGGGTGTTGTAGTGCTTTTCCAGTATTGCAGCTCGCAGAAATACGTGAATCCAGAGACGGGGCGGGCGGCTCGCGTGGCGATGTCGGAGGGACAGGAGGCGGCGCTGGGCCTGCAAAGTTACCAGGAAGTCCTGTCGAGTTCGCGCGTTGTTACCGAGGGACCGGAAGTGGAAGTGGTTCAGCGAGTGATGCGACGGCTCGTGGCGGGCACGGGGGATGCGGGTCGGACGATGGAATGGCACGTCAGCGTGGTGGACGACAGCCAGGCGAATGCGTTCTGTTTGCCCGGGGGAAAAATGGTGGTGTACACCGGAATTCTTCCCGTGGCGCAAACTGAGGCAGGACTTGCGACGGTTTTAGGACACGAGATGGCGCACGCGACGAGCCGTCATGGTTCGCAGCGACTGTTGCAAAGCCAGGTGGCGAACACGTTGTTGATGGGGGCGCAGGCATCACTTGCGTTCGGTGATATGGACCCGCAGCAAAAACTGGCAGTGATGGCAGCGGTTGGCGCGGGGGCGAAGTACGGAGTAATTCTCCCGTTCAACCGGCAACATGAAACGGAATCCGACGAGATTGGGTTGTATTACATGGCGCGCGCCGGGTATGACCCGCGCGAGGCGATCGGGTTTTGGGAACGGATGAGCGAAGCGGGAGGAGCCCGGCAGGCGCCGGAGTTCGCGTCTACACATCCGTCGCACGGCACGCGGATTGAGCGGCTGAAGCAACACATGCCCAAGGCCATTCAGGAATATGCTGGGGCATCGCAGGCCAGCGCTACCGGGCGGACTGTGGGCGAATACCTCGAACCGCAGCCGCGCTAACCCGGGAAAGCGCCAGAGGACTGGCGCACTCCAAGACGCTTCGCGAAGTTTCAAGAGGCAGCTGCAATCTGCGGACACCGGCGGAGCGGCGTCTCTACCCGCTTGGGCGCGTCGCTACCCGACTTGAATTGCGGCGGACGATAAATAGCATCGCGGGATGAACGGAGTGTGTGGTGCGTTGCGTTGTCTCGCAGGCTTGTTCGTGATTCTTTCATGCGACTTGACGCAAGCAGCGGAGCCCCACGGTGCGCCGGTTGCTCGCGGAGAGCCCAAGCGGCCTAACATCATTGTCGTGATGCCCGACGACCAGGGCTATGGCGACCTGGGTTTTACCGGCAACCCGATCGTCAAGACGCCGCACCTGGATGCGTTCGCGCGGCAGAGCGTGCGTTTCACTGACTTTCATGTGAGTCCAACGTGCGCACCGACGCGCGCGGCCCTGATGACCGGGCGCCACGAGTTCAAGAACGGGGTGACGCACACGATTTACGAACGCGAGCGGCTCACGCTGCACGCGACGACCATCGCGCAGGCGCTGCAGAAAGCAGGATACGCGACGGGCATTTTCGGGAAATGGCATCTCGGCGACGAGCCGCCGTATCAGCCTGGCCGGCGCGGCTTTGACGAAGTGTTTATCCACGGAGCCGGCGGCATCGGGCAGACGTATCCCGGCAGTTGCGGCGATGCGCCGGACAACTCGTATTTCAACCCCACAGTCCTGCACAACGATCGCTTTGTGAAGACCACCGGCTACTGCACTGATGTCTTTTTTGCGGAGGCTCTGCGATGGATGGACGGGAAGCGAAAAGGCGACGCGCCATTTTTTGCTTACATCACGCCGAACGCTCCGCACGCGCCGCTGGATTGTCCGGAGGAATACTTCAAGCGCTACAAAGGTATGGCGCCGACGAACGTCGCGAGATTCTTCGGGATGATCGCAAACATCGATGACAACTTTGGGGCGCTGCTCGGGAAGCTCGACGCGTGGGGGATTTCTGAAAATACGCTGGTGATTTTCATGACGGATAACGGCGGGACGGCCGGCGTGCAGACGTTCAACGCCGGCATGCGCGGCAGCAAAGGCACACCGTACACGGGCGGCACGCGAGTGCCGTCGTTCTGGCGCTGGCCGGCCGGCTTCACCGGTGGAGTGGATTGCGCCGCATTCGCGGCCCACATCGATATCTTCCCGACGTTCTGCGATCTTGCCGGCGTGAAGCTTGATGACCCGATGACGCGCCAGGTCGAGGGCCGCAGTCTCGTTCCGCTCCTGAAAAACGCGGGCGCGAAATGGGAGGATCGTTTTTTCGTTACGCACGTTGGGCGCTGGAAGCGCGGGCGCGTGACCGACGCGAAGTTCGAGAAATGCGCCATCCGGAATGGCCGGTTCGCACTGGTAAACAACACGGAGCTGTACGACCTGGCGAAGGATTATGGCCAGAAAACAAATGTCATTGCGCTGCACCCCGAGGTCGCCGGGAAATTGCGGGGCCGTTACGAGCAGTGGTGGGCCGACGTGCAGCCGTTGCTGGTGAACGAGAACGTCACGGGCCCGAAGGTGAACCCGTTCAAAGCGCTTTACTGGAAGCAATTCGGCGGCGGACCCGACGAGGCGTTGCTGCGAAAGATGGACCCATCCCTCGATCTCGAGGCGTCCGGCGTTTCCAACAAAGTTGGAAACCAGGGGCGGACACAGAGCGAACCTGGGGAGAATCCCTAACCGACCCGCGGCTTGCGTTTGAAGGTTGTGGGGACGAGGGGTACAGTTATGAAGAGAGTTGGCCACGTCCTCTCGGTGGTCGCATTGTCGACCGTGATTACTTCGTGCGGACCCTCAGCAGTGGAAGAACCCCGTGGAGCGACGGCGCCGCCGGCTGATTATCAAACAGGCCGTGGTGCCAGCCAAACCCGCCCATCCGATCCGTTGGGCCGCAATGGCGCGGCCAGCAGCACGGCCAACCCGCGAGAACGCCAGGCGGCATTTCTCCAGCGTATTCGCAGTTCCGACCCGCAGTTCCAAACAATCGACCGCGCGCTGTTCAACGAGCGGAATGAGTTGGGCGTGGTGTTGAATCGCAGCGTGGAGATGGACGCGATTCCGCAATTGATGCGGTCGTTGCTGACGCAAATGGCGCGGGAGTTTCCAGGGCAGGATTTAACGGTATTGGCTTACGCGCCTACGGAGCCGCCGCGGCCACTCGGCGTGGCGCGGTTGGATGCGCGCAGTGGCCAAATGACATTTACGCCCGATCGACAACAATAAACCTCCACAGAAAGGATTGTTATGCCAGGAACAGTAGATGATTTTGTCCGTCGTTTCGGTGGACAAGACACCATGGATGATCGTGAGGCGACGCAATATTTTGACCGGTTTGCGTCGACTGATCCGAATGACCGGGACTTCGACAACGACACGATGTACCAGGGGTCGACCGAATACCTTGGGCAACTTCCACCGGACCAGTTTCAACGCGCGGCGTCGAACGCCTTCGAGCACACGCCGCCGCAAGAACGCCAGGGACTACTGGGTGGGTTGCTGGGCGGGTTGCAGCACAGCGGTGAGAACATGAGTTCGTTGCAGAGGCAACTCGGGTTGAGATCAATGGATCCTCAACGAATGGGACCGAACGAATACGCGCGCATCGCGGATTATGCCCGGACGCAACACCCGGAGGTAATCCAAAAGCAGGTGAAGGAGCAGCCGTGGCTGCTCAAGGCGATGGGCAATCCAATCCTGATGGGGGCGCTGGGTTTGGTGGCGGCGCGCATGATGAAAAACCGGGCGAGATAAGAAGGGTGTTATAAAATTATGAGAGCCATTGTTGCAAGCCTTGCCCTGGCATTGTGCCTGGCGGCATCGACCGTCACCGCGGCCGACAGCGCCAATACATACCAGGTGACCGGGACAGTTGTGGAGTTGACCGCGATGAAAATTGTCGTGCAGAAAAGCAACGACGAGAAATGGGAAATCGGGCGCGACGGGACGGCGAAAGTCGATGGAAATCTCAAGGTCGGTGCAAAGGTGACAGTGCATTATCGAATGATGGCAACGAAAGTTGAGGTTAAGCCGGCGGACAAGTAGTAGCGTTGATCTGAGTTGTTCGAAAGCGCCGGAGGACTGGCGCACTCCAAGACGCTCCGCGACGTTGGAAAGGGCAGGTTTCAAGTGGCGCGCAGGTTGCTATTGCTGAGCGTCATGCAGACTGAGTGCCTCCAGGAAGTTGAAAGTTATAAAGTCTGGGCTGTAGACAACATGGTTTACGGCCCAATCGAACTGCAAACGCTCATCGAGTGGGTGCAGGAAGGCCGTGTAACACTGCAGACGTGGGTCCACACGGCGTCGCGCAATTGCTGGGTGCGCGCGAAAGATTTTCCGTCGTTGCGCGAGCATTTCCCTGATGCTGCGGACACCGTTTATCTGCCACGGCACGGCGCGATCACGGCTGAAGAATTGCGCAGATTCCCTGTGTTTGCGCGGTTGTCGATGCGCGACCTGCAACAGTTCCTGCGCTTCGGCCAACTCCAGCAGGCGGGAGTGGGCGATTACGTCGTGGAAAAGGGCGCGCCCTGCGATGCGGCTTATTTTGTTGTGTCGGGAGAAGTGCGAGCGCGGTTGATCGTGGGCCATGAGGAAGCGACGCTGGCCCGGGTTTCGGAAGGGGGATTTTTTGGCGAGATTGGGATGCTCATGCAGTCGACGCGCACGGCGGACGTAGTGGCTGAAAGTGAGACACGACTGCTCAGAGTCACGGCACAGGCGTTTCAGTCGATGATCGCGGAAATTCCGCAACTCGCCGCGCCACTGCTTTACGCGATGGCGCAGTCGATGGCGCATCGGGTTGCCGGTGACGACGAGAAGGTGTGGAAGTGAGTAAATCAGTAATCAGTGATCCGTTAGTCAGTAATCAGTGAGTGACTGGATGCGACGCGCGGGAACGAAGGATCGAAAGCGCCAGAGGACAGGCGCACTCCAAAACGCTCCGCGAATGTGGGTAGGTAGGGCGCGCTGTCCCCAGCGCGCCGCTAAAGCGGAGATAAATCGCTGCTCGTCTCGGCGCGCTGGGGACAGCGCGCCCTACCAATTCACGCCAGGTTTAACGGGCCGCCTTCGCAGAGTTTGGGGTTGCCGAAGGTGGAGATGTCGTGGCCCATGGCGTTGGCGATCGCGATCCAGAGACGGTTGTGGGCGGCCTTTTCGAATTTGAGTGAGCGACCCATCCTCAAACCACCGCCGTTGCCGACGAGCACAAATGGGATGTTGTCGAGGGTGTGGGAATTGCCTTTGCCAAGTTCGTTGGTCCAGATGATGAGCGTGTTGTCGAGCAGGTTGCCGTCACCGCCCGGTTCTTTGGTTTCGGAGAGGCGCTTCGCGAGATAGGCCATCTGTTCGCAAAACCACACGTTGATCTTAGTGAGCTTTTCCTGCGAGCCCTCGTTCAAGTCGGGGTCGTGCGAGAGTTCGTGGTGGCCCTGCTCAATGCCGAGCCAGCGCATTTTGGCCTGTCCCACAGAGTTGGTGTACTGCAGCGTGGCGACGCGAGCCATATCGTTTTGGAAACTGTTCACGAGCAACTCGATTTGCATTTTGCTCGTTTTGGGAATGTTGTCGTTGTCGTTGATGACACCCTGGTCCAACTGCGGCATGGGATGGGCGAGTTTCTGTTTCTCGGCGCTCTGGAGGTCGCGTTCCATGTCGCGCACGTAGGAAAGGTGCTCGTCGAGTAACTTTTTGTCCTCGCCACTGAGCTTCGATGAAACGAGACGGATATCGTCGCGGACGTCGTCGAGGATGCTCTTGATGGTATCCTTGTCTTTGACGCGGCCATAAAGCTTTTCGAACATCTGATAGGGATCGTCGATGGGGGCGACGGGCTTGTTCGGTCCCGCGTAACTCCAGCGCGTCCATGGGTCGGCGCGGTCGGGGACGGCGATGCCGAATTCGAGCGAGCCGAAACGGGTGCGGGATTCTGGCTGCGAATCGAAGAAGTTTCTCATTTCCTGGTCGATGGAAATGCCGCTGGCCCAACCGGCGGGCGTATCGGAGCCGCCCTGGATGTTTCCGGGGAACAACTCGATGGCTGTGAGCAGGCAGCTCATGCCGCGCATGTGGCCGTCGCCGTCACCGCGGACTTTGTTGGAGATGCCTTTGAGAATGAGCGTCTGCTTTTTGAAAGGCGCGAGCGGTTCGAGAATGCGCTTGAGCGTGAATTCCTCTCCCTGTTCGTCCGGCCAGAAGACGGGAGGCACAATGCCATTCGGGCTGAACATGAGGATGAGGCGTTGCTTGCGCGCCGCGGTTTTCGCCAGGCCAAGGCTCGGCAGACCCATGACGAGCGGGAGGACGGTGGCAGAAACGCCCACGTCACGAAGAAACTGTCTGCGAGTCAGTGATTTCATCATGTGTCCTTTCGCGTGCCCGCGTTCTTTGGCGGAGAAGTTTTGTGCATCGCGGCTGTTTTGGCAACCTCGACGACGAGCTTCTGGATGTTGAATTCTGATTTGGCAAAGGAACGGCGAAGATCTTCGAGCGTCGTGGGGCCATAGGCCGCAGCGGGTTGCTTGACCATGTGGTGGAACAATTGCTGAACGAAGCCGCGGTGAGCATCGGGACTTTTGGCGGCGAATTCGGCGACGTCGCGCGCGCCGGTGAGCTTCACGCTCTTGCCATCAGCGGTGCTGTACTCGCCGGTCGGGTCAACGGGCTTTTTGTTGTCCTCCGTGCGATAGCGGCCAACCGCATCATAGTTTTCGAGGCTGAAGCCGAGCGGGTTGATGACGGAGTGACAGCTTTGACAGGCGGCGGGGCGAGTCAGTTCCTCGACCTTCTCGCGCATGGTGAGGCTGGGGTCGAAACGGCCATCCATGAACTCGATGGCCATGGGCGGGGGTTTGAGCGCGCGGCCCACGATGTTGCGGGTGAGAAAGACGCCGCGGTGAATCGGCGAGCTGCTTTTGTGATACGCGAAGGCCGAGAGCAGAAACGGGTGGGTGAGCACGCCGCTGCGGTGATTCGGGTCGAAGGAGATTTTGGCAAACTCGTCTTCGCCTTCGACTTTCACGCCGTAAAATTTTGCGAGACGCTCATTGAGGATCAGATGATCCGCGAGGAGAAGCTGGCGGTAATCGGATTTGTCGCTCCAGACCACGTCGTCGATGAAGAGTTCGAGAGAGGTGCGGAGGTCGGAGAGGAGCGTGTCGTTGAAATCGGGGAACGCAGTTGTGTCCTTGGAAACGTCCTCGGCCTTTTCCATTTCGAGCCAGTGATGGAAGAACTCGCGCACTTTCGCTTTGGCGCGGCGGTCCTTCAACATGCGATTGGCGTGCGCAGTGATTTCTTCCGCCGCACGCAGTTTCCCCTCGCCCGCCGCCGCGAGGAGTTCCTTGTCCGGAATAGAGTCCCACAATGTAAATGAGAGTCGCGCGGCGATGTCGAAGTCGTCCGGTTGCGCGCCGGGCAATTCGGGGTAAAGGAAGCGCGGGGATTTCAAAATCAGAGCAACGATTTGTTTGACGGCAGTCTGCTCGTCTTTGGCGTTTTTGAACTGCAACTCGATGAAGGCTTTTTTTTGTGCGTCGGTGAGCGGGCGGCGGAAAGCGCGGTCGGCGAATTGTTCGCAGAAAGCGCGGACGCGCTCAGTGCGATTGGTGGCGTCTGCCTTCACACCACAGAGGCGGTCGAGTTGCTCGACGACTTCGTCGGCGACATCGAGCGCGGCGTAAGTGGTGGCCTGGTCCCATGCCTTGGAAACAGCGGTGCCACGCGGGTAACCAACGCTGCTGTCGTCGGCGGGGAAGGACGTTGTGACGACGAACGTTTGCGGAACGCTCGCGGGGGCGAGGTGCCGCGCGGGAATCGTTTCCCAGGTTTTGTGTGGCGGTTTCCACTGCAGGACAAGCGAAGCGGTCTTGTCTTTGAATTTGAAAAAGTTGACGCGAATCGGATAAGCGCGACCGCCGAGAAGACGGATCGTGCCCTTCTCCTCACGCGGCTTCGCTCCGGAACTGACCCAGCCATCGATCAGCGGCTTCTCGTCACGGCCACCGGGAGAGTTGATCCAAAGGCGTGCGCCATTCTCGGTCTTGAGGCAGAACTCGTAGTCGCCGGTCTCGTCGGCGATGAGCGAGCCCTCCCATCTGATGGCGAATTCCTTCGCGTCGATCTTGTTCGTGTCGGGACTGGAATCATCGAAGTTAAACTCGACGCGCCGGTCGACGCGGTCGAAGACTTTCTTGTCATTTCGGAAGTTGCGCGCGTTGTAGTAATCGGCTTTGAGGCCACGTTCGGCGCCAATCTCTTTGTTCTGGCGAAAAGTGCCGAGAAGGTCGGCGACGGCGTTTTGGTACTGGCGAACGGTGAGTCGGGCGAGTTGCACGCGCGCGGGAGTCATGCGGGCGCGCGCGGACGGCGAATAGAACGCGTCGTAAATGTATGTCGCGACTTTGTCGGCTTCAGCGGGGCTGGTTTTTTCATCGCGATCTTCGGGCATCGTGCGCGAGATGAGACGCGCGAGGGATTTGACGGAACGATCGCCGTAGAGGGGTTCGTCGTGTTTGTCCGCGACGCCTTCGCCGGCCGGGCCGTGGCAACGGGCGCAGTCGGCCCGATAGATTTCAGCGCCGCTCCGGCGTGGCGCGCCATGAGCGGGCAACACGACAAGATAGGCGAGTGAAAAGAGGAGCGCGATCCGCGTGAGTTTCGTCATTGCTGTTCCGGCCATGGTATCCCTTCGATGCAATGTGCTCAACGCGAATTAGTTCGATTATCGCGGGCGATAAACTCTTAAGCCTCCGCCATGGCTGTGCCCATGGTGATGATGATAATAGTATGGGTAATAGTTGTAATGGTAATAGCCCGGATAGCCCCACCACGGATCGTAGTAGCCGTAGTCATAGTAGCGGTAGTAGCGGTGGACGACTCGCACGGGACGATCCTTCACGGTGGCGAGCATATGATCGGTGACGGCCTTGCTGACGCCGGCCTGCTGGAGGCGATTGATGTCGTCAGTGGTCAGGATGTAAACGACGGGCGTCGAGCGGAGATACTTGAGAACGGTGGCTTCGCTGACCTTGTAGCGGCCAAGCTCTTCGATGTCGGCAACGGTCAACACTTCGCCATCGAGCATTTTCTTTTTGAGGACAGGCGGGATGCCGCTGTTGTCGATTTCCTGGCGGGCATCCTGGCTATCCGCCGCGAGGAGGACAGGCTCGGGACGCGGAGGAATTTTTGAGTTGTCGCCTTTTTCCATGAGAGGACTGGAGACCGGTTCATTGGTGGAGACGACGATCCAACGTGCGTTGGGATCGACCTTGACGGCGGGTTCGGCGTCGTCAGTGGAGGCGCAACCGGAGATGAGGAAGGCGGCGCCGAGCGCGAGTAAAGCAATCGTTTTCATGCGCAACGTCACGGGGCTAATATGGCATGGCGGAAGGGAAAATACCATACGTATGCGTAGGGAATTTTGGGGCAGTGCAAAATGCGAAATCGAACGACATCGTAGGCCGCTATGTAGTGGCGCTGCGGGAGAGAGATGTTTTTAGTTAGAGCCTCCTTACGTCCGCTGCTACAGGAAGATAGAGGGCTCGCGGAGGTCGCCCCTCCGAAAGGTCGCGCTCCAGAATCTAGGGCTTGAGGACGCAGTTGCTCAGGTTTGGGTCGCCGGTTACGCGAAGGTGGTCCTTGAGCGAGGTCTGGGTGAATTGATGAGCGCTGCCATCGGTAAGCGCCATGTTGCCGGAGTATTCGTGGATGCCTTTGTCCCACCTGGAATTCGGTGGATTGAGGGCCGTCACAACGTTCGGCAGGCCGGCGGGGGTGCACGTCTCGAAGTCTTTGCCAATCAGGTTGCGATCGGTGACCACGTGCATCGCGGGACGGTCATCGCGCGCTTCGGTGCCGACGCCGTAGCTGATGGCGCCGTTGGTCAAGGTGAGCAATCCTGAACTTTCAGCGGTGAAATTCTCGGCAAAGGATTTTTCGTGATCGCGAGGGCAGCGAAGGATGCGTGGCCTGATAATCTCATTGCTGAGCGCCGAGAAATGCGCCCACGCCTGGAGCAAGCCCTGAGTGCCTTCTTTGTTAGTGCTCACCTGCCATGGATAAAGGCTCGTGTTGTCGTCGGCCCACATGCGGAAGCCGAGGGCGACTTGCTTGAGGTTGCTGATGCAGGCGATGCGCTGGCCGCGTGACTTCGCTTTGGCGAGAGTCGGCAGCAGCAAGCCGGCGAGGATCGCGATGATGGCGATGACGACGAGCAATTCGATGAGCGTGAAGGCGCGGCGAGCGCGAACTGTCCATTCGCATGAGCGATGCCTCAGAACTATGTCCTGACTGCACATGGCAATTTCCTGCGAGCCGTGTCTATAGGCCCGGTAAATGTGGTCAATCGTTAGTTGAACAAGGACGGTCATGTTTGGCAAATACCATTCGAAAGGGGAAGACATCGAACTGAGTCGTGATGAGGGTTTTGATTAGGGACTGGTGACCTCGTCTGCTACAAAACAGAAAGCTGGATGACGTTTCTGCCCATCGCTGCACGTGAATTGCGCGTCGCGTCGCGCAAGCGCAGCACATTCTGGGTGCGCGTGGTGGCGGCGATTGTCGCGGTCGTGATCGGCGCGGCGTTCATGGTGCTGGCGGTGTTTAGTTTTGGGGCTTTCGGCTCCGGCCTTGGCAGAGGATTGTTCGCAACGCTGACATGGATGAGCCTGGCCGCGGTATTGAGCGCGGGCCTGTTCTTCACTTCGGATTGCCTGAGCGAGGAGAAACGCGAAGGCACAATTGGGTTTTTGTTCCTCACCGACCTGAAGGGATTCGACGTGGTGCTCGGAAAGATGGCCGCGACTTCGCTGCGCGGGTTTTACGCCTTCATCGCGATTTTTCCGATTCTTGCGGTGACGCTGCTCATGGGCGGTGTGACGGGCGGGCAATTTTGGAAGGCAGTCCTTGCGCTCATCAACGCGCTTTTCCTCTCGCTGACCGCGGGGTTGTTTGTCTCGGCGTTCAGCCGTGATTCGCAGAAGGCACTGGGAGTAACTTTTGTGGTGATGGTGCTGCTCTCGGGCGCGGGTCCGCTGGTGGATTGGGGCATCTCTGAATGGCGGGGTTTGCCATTCCAGGCAATGATCAGCCTGATGAGTCCGGTTTATGTGTTCGCAATCGCGAGCACGTGGACGCCCGCGCCGTTCTGGACGGGCCTGGCGGTGAATCAGATTGTCGGGTGGGGGCTGCTGGGACTTACGTCGGTGTTGCTGCCGCGCGCCTGGCAGGAAAAAGCGCAGAGTTCGAACGTGAGTCGCGGTTTGGCTTACCGATGGAGGTTTGGTGGAGTGAAGAGACGCACGGCTTTGCGGCGGAAGTTGTTGGCGGTGAATCCTGTGTTGTGGCTTACGTGCCGCGAGCGGTGGCAGGCCGTCGTACTTTGGCTGCTGTGCGGGGTGACGGCTGTCACGGTGGTGGTCGCGTTTTTTGTAACCGATCATTTCGCGGTCTGGATGGGGTGGAGCTTTGTCGGCGGCCTGGTCACGCTGGTTCTTTACGTGGTGATTGCGTCGCAAGCGAGCAGGTTCTTCATTTATGCGAAGCGTAGCGGACTGCTTGAGCTGCTGCTGGCAACGCCGCTCTCGGCGGCGCAGATTGTCCACGGCCAGTGGCGCGCACTGCTGCGGATGTTTGCGGTACC
>Ga0105340_1000340_pt1 | contig 22811 bp, 20 predicted proteins | sample EasRivMeERMLT700_FD_89676 | JGI IMG/M metagenome (GOLD analysis project Ga0105340, IMG submission 89676) | Soil microbial communities from meander-bound floodplain in the East River, Colorado, USA - East River MetaG ERMLT700 | ecosystem: Environmental > Terrestrial > Soil > Floodplain | place...
TACCCCGGCCTCGACGAGGATCTCTACATCACGGCGGACGCCGAAGCCTTCGTCAAATGGCACGCCGGCCAGCTCACCTGGGCCCAGGCCACCCGCGACGGCCGCATTCAACTCGACGGCCTTCCGTCGCTGGTCAGAGCCTTCCCAACCTGGAACGCTCGCAGCATGTTCGCCCACATCAGGCCGGTCTCGCGCACCGCCACGAGCGCCGCAGGCTGACCAAGTCGATCTGGAATCTCGTTCTGATCTTCATCTGCGCACCTCGAAGCCAGCGGTCGCCAGTCAATGCATTGTGCACGAATCTCATCGTTGCTTACTTCTGGCGCGTGCTGACGTAGAGATCAGTCGCGCCGAAACCGCCAGGCCGATCGGAACTGAAGAAGAGGCTCGTTCGGTCAGCCGACAGCAACGGGGTGTTTTCCCCCGACGCGGAGTTGACTACCACCCCCAGATTGACCGGTGTGGACCACGTCCCGTTCACGGACGATCGCGTAGCGCTCCACAGATCGCGGCCCCCGACGCCTCCCGGCCGGTCCGAGGTGAACGCGATCTCGAGGCCGTCGTGTCGAATACTGGGGCTCAAGTCGAACTGCGCGGTGTTGAGTTCAGAAACAGGGGTGGGTGGCTGAAACACTCCTCCGACCAGCGCACTCACATAGATGTCGATACCTCCGAGACCACCGGCTTTGCTGCTCGTCATGTACAGCTGCGGAATTCCCGCAGCGTCATTCTCGAAGAAACTGGGGCCGCCGTCGGTGGCGGGAGAGTTGACGTCTGTTCCGAGATTCACGGGGGACTCCCACCCGAAGATGTCGTGCGTGTTGGCCCGCCAGGATACCCAGATGTCGAGTCCCCCAAGACCTCCCGGGCGGTCGCTCACAAAGAAGAGGTAGTGACCGTCACGCGACAGAGCCGGGGTACGGTCGTTCGCTCCGGTGTTGATTGTTCCGCCCAGGTTCATTGGGGGTCCCCACGGCGCGTCAGCGCTCGCTCGCTGCGACACCCAGAGGTCTTCTCCGCCAAACGACCCGTACGAGGCCGGGCGAGTCGAGGCGAAATAGAGAGTCCGCCCGTCCTTGGACGTGTGCGGCCCAGACTCCGCGAATTCCGTATTCACGAACGAACCCAGGTTTGCGGGGGCCGACCACGCCCCGTAGCCTGGGGCCGCCAGACCATCCTGGTGATAGGGGCGTAATATGGCGAGTAGTCCGAGTGCGAGCAGAAGCACGTTTCGGACGCGCATGCGATAGCAATTCATGGTTTTTCTCCTGTCGCCGGTATAGGCGGAAGCAGACGACAAAAGCGGCCATGTCTCGGAGTTCTCTTTGTGCCCAATGAACCGAACGGGCCATTCGGCGAGGAATCCTCTGGAGAAGTCACGAATCTCCTGAGGGCCTGGAGCGGCGGCGATCAAGCTGCGCTCGATCGCCTGGCCGAGCGGGTCTATCCGGCATTGCGTCGCCTGGCTCGCCGGTACATGAAGAACGAACGCCAGGCGAACACGCTGCAGTCCGCAGGGTTGGTCCACGAGGTTTACCTTCGCCTGGTGGATGTACGCAGGGTCGAATGGCGCGAGCGCGCGCAGTTTTATGCGATGGCCGCGCAGATGATGCGGCGCATCCTGGTGGACGCGGCGCGCGCCCGTGCCTCGAAGAAACGCGGCGGCTCGGCAGCCAAGGTGAACATCGACGCCGCCGCGGTGTTGTCTCCTGAGCCGGCTCAGTCGATTCTGGCCTTGCACGAGGCGCTCGCGGCGTTCTCGCGACTTGCGCCGCGTCAGGCCCGGGTTGTGGAATTGCGCTATTTTGGCGGCCTGACGGAGGAGGAGATTGTCGCGGCTCTTGACATTTCACCCCGGACGGTCAGGCGCGACTGGAGTTTTGCCAAAGCCTGGTTGTCGCGGGAGCTGAATCGATAGAATGGGCGCGCTATTCCCATGAATGTGGCGCGGTTCCAGCAAATCGAGACGCTCTATCACGCCGCCCGTGAAGCGACCACCGACGAGCGGGCGGCGCTGCTGGCGCGGGCCGACCCAGAACTGCGACACGAAGTCGAGTTGTTGCTCTCGGAGCAGAATGGGGCCGAATTCCTCGATCGGCCCGCGATCGAGCACGCCCCTGACCTTCTCGAGGACGCAGCGACCGTCCAACTGGAAGCGGGCGCGCGGCTGGGTCCCTACCGCATCGAACATAAGCTCGGCGAAGGCGGCATGGGCGAAGTCTTTCGCGCCATCGATACGCGGTTGGGCCGTGCGGTCGCCATCAAGATCACCCGGGTGCAATTCAGCGCGCGGTTCGAGCGCGAGGCGCGCGCGATTGCCGCGCTGAATCATCCGAACATCTGCACGCTCTACGACGTCGGACCGAACTACTTCGTCATGGAGCTGGTGGAGGGCGAAACCTTAGCGGCACGGCTGAAACGCGGGCCGCTCCCGATGAACACGGCGCTCTCGTACGCCTCCCAGATTGCGGCCGCACTGGCGGAGGCGCATGCCAGGGGCATAGTTCACCGCGATCTCAAACCGGGCAACCTCATGGTGGCGAGATCCAGCATCAAGGTTCTGGATTTCGGGCTGGCGAAATCGAGCCACGATCAAACGGTCACCGCCAGCCGCACGGTGACGGGCACGCCCGGCTACATGGCGCCGGAACAACGGGAGGGGAAGCCCGCGGACGCCCGCACGGATATCTACGCCTTCGGCTGTGTGCTCTACGAAATGTTGGCGGGCGAGCGGTTGCTGCTTCCGCGCAGGCGTCTCTCGTCACGGAAGCTCGAACGAATTGTCAACCGGTGCCTCGAAGAAGCTCCTGGACGACGGTGGCAGTCCGCTGCTGAGTTGCAACGGGCGCTGGCGGCGACCACGCCGGCGAGCCGCGCGACTCCCGTGGCGATTACTGCCGGCGCGATTCTGGTGTTATCCGCTGCGGCCGCGTACTTCTATCTGCACCAGGCCCCGAAACTCACCAGCACGGACACCATCGTGCTCGCGGAGTTCACCAACACCACCGGCGACCCGGTGTTCGACGATACGCTGCGACAAGGACTGGCGGTGCAACTTCAGCAGTCGCCGTTCCTCAGCCTCATCTCCGAGGAGCGCATCCGAAGCACGCTGCCGTTGATGAATCAGCCGGCGGACGCGCGCTTGACTCCCGACCTGGCGCAGGGCGTATGCGCAAGGACTGGTAGCACCGCCGTCCTGGAAGGATCGATCGCGGCGCTCGGAAGTCAATACGTCCTCGGCCTGCGCGCGAAGCACTGCACGACGGGCGACATCCTCGCCGACGAGCAGGCGCAGGCGGCACGCAAAGAAGAGGTCCTGAGTACGCTCGGTCAGATTGCGGACCGTTTTCGAACGCGAGTCGGAGAATCGCTCGCCACAATCGAGAAACACTCGACGCCGCTCGAGGAAGCGACGACGCCGTCCCTTGAAGCGCTGAAGGCCTTCAACACCGGAAGGAACACGATGCTCTCAGCGGGCTGGGAAAGACGACTGCCGCACCTCCAACGCGCGATCGCGATCGATCCCGAGTTTGCAATGGCTCACGCACTCGTGGGGTTTGGCTACAGCTCGATGGGCGAGTCGGCACTGGGGCGACAGAGCCTGGTCAAAGCCTACCAGCTGCGCAGTCGCGCCAGCGACGTCGAGCGCCTCAACATCGAAACGCTGTACGACCGCGACGTCACTGGCAATCTGGACCGCGAACGACGGACATTGGAAACATGGGCCGAAAGTTATCCCCGCGATCCGCGGCCTCAATCATTGATGGCAGGTTTAGCCCTGACCAGCACCGGCCAATATGAGTTGGCCATCGCCCAAACTGAGAAGGCGATCGCGCTGGAGGCCGGGGCTCCGACCTATGCCAGCAAAGCACGCAATCAGCTCTTGCTGAATCGCCTCGATGATGCGTTGCTGACGGTCCGTCGCGCGGCGGAGCGTAAGTTGGAATCTGACGAAACCTTTCTGGTTTCCTATTTCGTCGCCTTCTTGAAGGGTGACGACGAGGAACTCAGTCGAGCGGCCACGGTGGCCAGGAACAACCCCGGTTCGGAAGACATCGTCTCGCATCTGGAGACGCTCGCCCTCGCTCGCTCCGGCCGTCTGCAAGACGCGAGACGGATGTCCGCGGTCCCCGTCGAGATCGCGCAGCGGTCGGGTCGGCGCGAACGGGCCGGCTTGTTTGAAGCGGGCAGAGCTGTGTGGGAAGCGTTTTACGGCAATGCGGCCGCAGCCAGGCAGAGCGCCGCCAAGGCGCTGAAGCTCGGAAGGGGCCGCGACGTTGACTATGCTGCGGCGTTCGCGCTGGCCCTCTCGGGCGATCTGCCGCAATCGCGAGCCCTTGCCGAAGATCTCGCCCGCGAGGCCGCGGAGGATACGTCGGTGCAATTCATGTATCTGCCGACGCTTCGGGCCCTGTTCTCACTGAACGCTGGCGATCCGGCAGCAGCCATCCAAGCGCTGCAGATCGCTTCGCGCTACGATCTCGCTCTCGGTCGCGTCGGCTTCATTGGACGCTTCGGCGGCTTGTACCCGATCTACGCTCGCGGACTGGCGTACCTCGCCGCTCGTCAGCCCACGGATGCTGCCGTCGAGTTCCAGCGGATTCTCGATCATCGAAGCATCGTCCTAGTCGACCCCATGGACGCCATGGCGCGTCTGCAGCTGGCGAGAGCGCTCGCGCTCTCGGGCGATACCGTGAAGGCGAAAGGCGTCTACAACGATCTCTTGACGCTGTGGAAGAATGCCGACCCAGACATTCGGGTTCTGAAAGACGCACAAGCGGAGTACGCCAGGTTGCCGGATTGACATGGTCCGTTCGGCCGCGCGGCGTCGATGCTTCGCTGGCAGTTATACTGGAAAAGCTCGTAAGTGATCGCGGCGCATTAGGAGGTCTTTACACAATTCGCAGTTGGTTAGCTGAGTCGAAGACGTAAGTCGTTGATTCCAAAAGGGAGAGATGTCCGAGTGGTTGAAGGAGCACGCTTGGAAATTGCTCTGACGGTCTGCGATGGCGTGCTACAGATTTCGATTACCGTTGCGAAGCCAACCACTTAACGGCGAACGCGTCTACTCCATCGATCGCCGTAAACCTCGATAGATCTCGCGGAATCGACAGGGTCACGTCACAGTTACGTCACAGTCGGCCGCTGCCACAATGGCCGAGCACGGAACGCCATACACGCCTACAGGGACCGCGGTGTTGAAACATGCTTTGAGGCATCGGTTAGTCACCGCCCGCCGGCGGGAGCGCAAGATCGTCCCGCTGCTCGCCGCGGCTATCTCGAAAAAAGCGCCTTACGATCTCGTTGATGTTAATTCCAATACCCATAAAGTTCGGCTTAAGCTCAAGTATTTCATTCGCCTTTCTCGCTACACTCTCCTCATCTTCGTTCTTGCTCGCAATCATCTTCAGCGCCTCGAGGATTTCCTCATCCACTGACCGCCGAGTGTTTTCGATGCCACCCAAAAGCCTCTCGATCGAGACGTCCTCGGCGCTATGCGAACACGGTATCTCGCCTTTTCCTTTGAAATAGAACTTCTTCAGAGTGGCGTACTCAAAAAAGAACGGCTCATCAGACCGCTCACACTCCGAGCACACGCACTTAAGCATCTCCTTGACAGCAGGGTGGTTGAGTGTCCCATGAATGTATTCCACTCGTTCTCTGACAATCGCCATCAAGTCGGCCTTATCTTCGCCGTCAACCCAGACCTGGATTTTCCGATTAAATGGATCGCTAATCACCAAACACCTCGTGTCAGATCGCTTCAGGATCACGCCATTTTTCCAATACGAATCACGAAAGATCAGGTGGTGTGTGATGACGATGAAACGCGTTAAGATGCCTGATGGCATGAAATCGTAATGGAACTCGAACCTGAGATTGTCCGCATAGTTCCATTCGAGTGCGGTGGGCGTAGATGGTGGCAGTAATTCCGGCACGATGTACTCGCCGCTATCGCCGATCTGGAAGCAAAGTTCGAACTTCTTCATCAGTTCAACCAACTGCACATGCTTCTCAACGGGATAGTCACTCCATATCTGCCTGAGCGACTGGAAAGTAAACCGCCCCTGCCTTTTAATCACTTCCTTCGTGTCAATTAGCTTGTACACGGCGGCGGTGGCCCATTCAGGTTTGAGAAAAATGATGTTCCTCAAAATGTAGTTGTCTTGAAAGTGCAGAAACACGCCTAGATCGTGATAATAGAGGCTCATGAAATCAGCGTGCTCGGCGTCCAACCCATAGCCTGCGCACATCTCGAGGTATTCGCGATAATCGACAAACGCACGGTTGAGTTTCTCGAGTTCTTCCCTGACTGTGACCCACACCCGTGGCAGGACATTGCCGACGTGCTCGAGCGCCACAATGTCACGCTTGATGCGGTCAGCGAGATCGGCGATGCCTGCGCCAGTCCGAGCGCTTACTCGCAAGAAACCGATCACGTTTGTAAAACGTTGTTGAATGAAACGTTCGTCGAGCATTTTTATGCGCTCGTCCGCCTTATTCAGGACGATTAAGACTGGGGAGTTGTTACTCAACAGACGAATGATATTTAACCAGTAATCGAAGTCGACTTCATCGCTCCTAGCGATCCAGACGAAAAGGTAAAGAGACCGCTTTGTCAAGAAAAACTGGTGGGTCGCATGATGGATTTCCTGGCCCCCGAAATCCCAGATATTGACTCTAAAACTCTTGATTGAATCCGACGAAATCGTCCATCTGTGGATATCTATGCCTTCAGTAGTCGTCTCGGTCTCGCTAAACGAGCCGTAGGCGAGTCTATTGAGGAGAGATGACTTGCAGACGCCGCCTTCGCCAACGATAAGCAGCTTGGCTTCGTAAAGCCTAACCGTCTGATCAGCTAGGACCGCCCTGCAGTAGTTGCGGATTGCCTCCGTTGGTTGGGAGAGTATTTCGAGAGGTACGTTCTTGATCTGATTGCGGCTCACAGACAGGCGGATCAGTCTGTCGAGCTTGCCAATTGTGAGTGGAAGCGATGCGAGTGCATTGTTGTTGAGGTCGAGCGTCTCGAGGTGCAACAGGTCGCTGATCGATGGGGGAATCAGCGTCAGGCGATTATGCGAGAGGTCGAGTTTTCGCAACTCGGTGAGAGAAGAGATTCCATCTGGAACTGTCGTGAGGTCGTTGTGGGCAAGGTATAGCTGGCGAAGCGATCGGAGCTCGAACAACTCTGGGGGCAAATGCTGGATGCGATTCTTGGCCAGCACAAGCGTGGTCAGGCGCGTCAGGCGACCGATAGCTGAGGGGATCTCAGTAACGTTCGTGCGACGCCCGCCGTATGCACTACCGATGCTAAGTGTCTCGAGTTCCGTCAGCTCGAACACCTCGCCTGGGATGTGGTCGAGATCTGCGAAGTGGGCGCTATCGAGATAAAGTTCCTTCTTGCCAGACCGACGAACTTCGTCAATCGCCGCGCGGACTATCGAGAGGATCTTTTGATTTGCCATGGCGTTGAGGCTATAGGGACGACGAAGAGATGCAGCTGATTGGAGGTGCCCCGCACGTTGACAGCCTCTTGTTGGTGAGGGTTTCGCGGAGTGCGCACTGCGGGAAAGCGAACGGATCGAGCACCACCCGCGCATTGATAGCCATGTTCATCTCTATCCTTTCTGCAGGAACCTGAGACAGCGGTGTTCGGCACCAACGGTTGCGGCTCAATATGCCCATTCGTCGTGTCGGACCGGCAGGCGATTGAGCTGCTCCCGAACGATGCGCCATTGCGGCATCGCACCATCCATCAACGCCACGAAGCGGGCGTTGTGCGTCGGCTCAATCAGGTGAATCATCTCGTGGACCACGAGATACTCGAGACATCCGCGCGGTTTCTTCGCGAGCTCCGTGTTGAGGCGGATGCTGCTCGCCTTCGGATTGCAGCTGCCCCACCTGGTCTTCATCCGCTGCACGAAGAACCGCTGCACGCTCACACCCAGCAGTCGTTGCCATCGAACGAGGAGTGATGGCACGGCCTCTTTCAGCTGCTCTCGATACCACGCTTCAACCAGAGCCTTTCGCTTTTCCTCGCCAGTTCGCGGCGGCACTCGCAGGAGCAGGCGGCTGAGCGAGCGAACGATGTGCAGCAGGTAGGCGTAGTCGCCCTGCTTGGCGGGTGGTGTGCCGAACGGCTGGAAGCGATCGTAGGGATCGTGTAGCGGATCGATGCCGTTGCTCCATCGCTTGTCGGAGAACGGCGGATTGGCGACGACGAAGTCGAAAGTTTTGAGGCTGTCGCCGTCCTTGAACTTTGGATCGGCCAGCGTGTTGCCCTGCACGACCAGGGCGGTGGGGTTGTTGTGCAGGATCATGTTCATTCGCGCCAGGCCGCTGGTGGCCGCGTCCTTTTCCTGCCCGTACAGCGTGACGGGAGTGCCGGCCTCGTCGCCCACCTTCAAGAGCAGCGAGCCGGAACCGCAGGTCGGGTCGTAGACGGTCGTGGCGGCGCTGGTCTTCGCGTCGTGGATGCCGATGATCTTCGCCATGATGCGGCTGACTTCGGCGGGCGTGTAGAATTGCCCCTTGCTCTTGCCACTTTCGGTGGCGAAGTGCCGCATCAGGTATTCATAGGCGTCGCCGAGGATGTCGTCCCCCTCGGCGCGGTTCTTGGAGAAGTCGAGAGCCGGGTTCTCGAAGATGGCGACGAGATTGGTGAGCCGGTCCACCATCTCCTTGCGGTGCCAAGCTTGGCGGCGTCGTTGAAGTCCGGAAAATCAGACAGCTTGTTGGCGCTGGCCAGCGGGGCGATGATTTTCTTATTGATCTGGTCGCCGATGTCCGGCTTGCCCTTGAGCGCGACCATGTCCTTGAAGCTGGCGCCGGGCGGGATCGTGATCGGAGCGTACGGCTGGCCCGCGTACTTGTCGCTGACGTACTTGATGAAGAGCAGGACGAGGACGTAGTCCTTGTACTGACTGGCGTCCATGCCGCCGCGTAGTTCGTCGCAGCTGGACCAGAGCGAAGAGTAGAGCTCGGATTTCTTGAGGGCCATGTCTACTTGGGGCTCACTTCGACTTTTCCTGAATCGGCGGTAGCCGTTTTACCTTCTCGGCAACCTTGCGACAGGCGCCGATCAGATCCAAGACCAGCCTCTCATCAACATCGAGGGCACCTTCGTACTCGGTCCGATTCCGCATATCGTGGCACTTCGACAGGACTCGCCAGACTTCCGGCCCCAGGCCCAGGGTGTCCGGCAGCACCTGAAACACGATGTACCGTTTCGACGCCCGGAATCCATGGTGCCGGAGCGCCGCCAGACATAGTGCGTGAGCGGCGCTGTACGCGAGATCGAACCTGCTGTCCAGCGAGTTCGCTTCGTTCTCCGCGTCCTTGAGCCGTGCGAGGGCCGAACGGACGAGACCTGCAAACTCCTTCGCATCGGGAGGTTCCTTTGCGAGGACGTTTCCTGGACCTGTGAGGCGCTCAAGCGGCGACGGGGAGGTCATCTTCCGATCCAATCACCCAGAGTTTCGGCTGCTCGAGCACCCGCGTCACGAACGCGTTCTCTGTCCCGGCGCGCTTTGAAAACTCGGCCGCCGTGTACACCGTCGGGTTGACCTTCCGACCCACCGTGCGCGTGACCCGCTCGATGGCGCCGAAGACGTCGCCGTACGTGAGGCTGTCGCTAATGATCATCAGGTCGATGTCGCTTGCCGATTTGTCCGTCGCCTTGGCGACGGAACCGTACACGAAGGCCGCGCGAATGGCCGACGACAACGGTTTCAGGGCATCGCGCAACGGTTCCGCGAGACCGACTGTCTTCAACACGATATTCCGCAGCTCCGAATACAGCGGTGACGCCGGGTTGGCCTGGTAGTGCTTTTGATGGCCAATCCGACGCGCCACGATCAGCCCGCTTCCCTCGAGCCGCGCCAGTTCGCGCTGCGCCGCTCCAGAGCCGGTGCCCGCGTTTCGAATCAGCTCCGAGGCATAGAAACTGCGCTCTGGCTGGCCGAAAAGCACGCCGAGGACGCGCTGCTGTGTCTTGGTCAACAGAGCGTCCGCCAAGCTTTTGCGGCCAGATCGACGAGGGCTAGCCTTCACACCCAATATGGGCATCATCATGCCCTATTTGGGCATGAACGTCAAAGCCTCAAGGCGGCCAATGGGCGGTCTCAGCGTCCGGTAAGGGCAGCGACGCCGGCCGCGGCGTTGACAGGGAAGCCCGTTACACCCACGGGACTCTCTCCACCTCGCCCAGCCATCCGGCCGTGAGCCGGTTCCTGTACTCGCCGGGGTGGTCAAGCAGGTAGAGAAGTGCGAGCTCCTGGTACCAAAGGGAAAGCTGCCAGGCCTCGAACGTCGCGAGGTTCGGCGCCGATAGGACGACCTGCCGGCGCTTCCTGTTCGAGTGAACGTAACCGTGTCGGATTTCTGCCAGCGCCTCGCAAGCAGTCTGCCAGCCGTTCGTTGCCGCGAAGGCCGCAAGTTGTGAAAGCTTCGCCGGAATGGCCGTCGGCACCTTCATCACGTCAAGCAGCTGTGCCAGCTTTTGCTTGGCGGGCAGGTTGTCGTACTTGGACGCGCTCATCGCAGCCGCGCGATCGACGACGACCATCGCGCCAAGAAGGTCGAGTGCCGTCAGCCCTAGAATAATGGCGCCCTCCATCCCGCCTGCCCGCGTATTGCTTTTCTGGTACCAGTGCAACGCCAGCCAGAAAGGCGGCCCGAGTTCGGCATCAGCGTCGGCTTGTGCGAAAGCGCCAAAGAGTTCCGACAAGAGATTGCCGTGATGTTCATCGAACCAGTTGTCGCGCCCTTTCCATGGGTCGATCGGCTGTGAGCGCCATTGCTCCCAGACGATATTTCCGTCGCGCCCTGCTCCCCAGCGGATCGGCAGGCTGCACGCGGCGCCGCGGGCGAACGACAGGAAGCGAGCGAGCGCGCGAAGGATTGCTTCCGCATCAGGCGCCGCAAACAGCGAACTGTCGTCGCGCTCGAGCCGCCCGAGGTGAGTGAAGGCGTAACCGCCGGTCTCCCCGAGGCTCTTGAAAATCTCCCTTGACTGCTCGACGGCGGTCAGCCGGATGCGCCAGCCGCCATACCGAAGTTCGGCGACATGCGGCGGAAATCCGAAAATGGATGCTTGTCTCGGGCCGGGCGTCAAGAAGTCCTGAAAGTTCACGATCTGAAAACCAATTTCCTTGAGGCCGGCGCCCGTTCCTCTCTCGAACGCGCTGATGCTTCCGCCCACTCTCGCGAACGGCCCGGAGTCCCCGTTGCCGATACTCATTGAGTTGAAGAGGACTTCCGCAGTGCTGCCAGCGAGGTCGGCGTTCACGCGGGCGCCGGGCTGGGGCGCGTCCATGGTGCTCAGATCGGCCTCCAGCCGCAAACCCGTCGAAGGAAGCCAGCGAAGCTTCAGCGTTCCCGTCCCCGTCGCGCCACCCTGAATGGCAATCGGTCCCTCGAGCAGCGTCACAGGCTCATTGGCTGCGGCGTGCGGGTGCAGATAGACGGGAACGACATCGGGTGTGACCGGCATCGCCGGAGTCTTGATGGAAGGGGACCTGCCCGTCAACCGGCGAAGGCAAACGCGGGACCGTTGCAGCAATCGCGCCCAGAGCGCGCGGACACGCAGAAAAATCCGCCTAACGGTTCTCACATGTCGGCGGATTTCGACATCGTTGATGCGATCAGCTGATACCCATCGTTCAGAGTCGCAGTCCGCTCGAATGCTGCTCTAGCGTTTCGGCCCTTGCTTCAGGAGCTTCGGATTGTGGTCAAACAGCACTGCCCACGCCTGTAGGGTATCGTCGAACCGCTTGAGCAAGTCGGGCAGGTTGGCCTCTTCGACGAACAGCACCGTGAATCGACGGTTCTCGTAGGCGGGGGAACGATATGAGAACGACAGGGGAATCCAGGGCTGTTTGGCCAACACGATCTCTCGTTTGTCGTCCAGGAAGGCCTCGAACAGCCGGCCCTCGAGAACGACTAACGGCTGGTACATTACGAACGCGTCACCGCGGTCTTCGTCCATCCGAGCGATGGTCGCCTTGATCACCGACATCACGCCCTTGTGAATGTTGTTGGGCGAGCCCGCAGTGTCAGGTCCCTTGAATCCCTCGTAATAGCTGCGGCCTCGACGGGGCATCAACCAATACGGATGGTACGCAGTCACGGAGGCGATCGCGTCGGCTTCCAGCTTTTCTGGTTCATGTAGGCCCGCTTGCATGATCGTGCGGGCGTAGGACTCGTAGTTCGTCACCGGCGAGGTGAGGATCACCCACGGCTTGTCAGCCTGCGCTTTCTTGCAGTCGACGAGCAATCGAACACGCACCCATATCGGTCGCTTCTCACGCGGATGCGATTGCGAATTTCTGAGTGCGGAGATTTCGATCTCTCGTCCCTTCTGCTCGTCCTTGTCGATGTAGTAGACGTTGTGCTCGATGAAATATCCGCGCGCCAGAAGTTCGTGGGATACGCGGAGCTCCAGCGGGAAGCCCGATTTGTTGATGTCCTCGAGCAAGCGTTCCTCGAGGCTCTTCTTCGGAGGGGCGTCCTTTTTCGGCTCGTCAGCCATCGGTTTGCTTCTTGCCCGCGCGGATTGTGGCCCTTTAGCCCTTCCGGCGCGTTCATAGACGTCAGGGGTGGCGCCTTCGTGACGCCGGTGCTATGGGAGGGATCGCTCGACGAGTGCTCTCGATGAGGATCGCACACTCGTCGCCGATCCGCGTGCAGGACGGGGGCGTCACGTACGCACGTAATTACGCGCTTCGGATCCTCAAGTCAAGGGCCAACCTCGCTCTTGCCGGAACTCGCCAGTACTGAAGCTCGCCGACGACGTTCGTTGCGATCGCCGCAACACCTGAAGCGAACCGATCTCTCGTCCACGGCACACGACACCATCCAACACCGCCCAATACGCGCCGGCGATCGGTTGAGAAGCGTGTTCACGCGTCGCATACTCGGATCGCAGCAAGAGCGGTCGCAGTGGAGTTGTGACGTCCACGCTCGATTAAAGGAGCGGATCATGCTCGACAGATACGATCCTCGGTCGGATGACGGGAGAGACCGCGGCGACTCCTGGGACCGTAGCCTCAGTGGCCGTGGCAGCACCAGCGATCGCAACTGGAGCGACGAGCGCGATTCACGCGACGTGTTTACGAGAGACCTCGACCTGCCGCGTGGGCGTGAGCGCCGGCCCGTTCGGGAGCGCGACCGTGTCCACGAGATCAACGGCACCGAGAGCCGCATGCTGGCGACCGTCGGCGCGTTCCGGGTCGTCTCCGAAAGCGATCTGCACGACCTGCGCGACGATTCCGACAGTCCGCGTCGGAGCGCTCGACATCTCGAGCGCGAGGGACTGATTCGGACGAGCCCGCTCAGTTCGGACGATCGCGCCGTTGTCCTTACGGACCGCGGGCGAGACCTCCTCGAAGCCAACCGCTACGAACGCCACGACCGCTCGCACGAGCCCCGACAGACCTTCTACGCTGGGCTCAGGAAGCCGCGCGAACTGACGCACGACACCAAGGTTTATGGGGCCTACCAGCGCGCGGAGGAGCGACTGAGGGACCAAAGCGGCCGGGTCCTGCGAGTCGTCCTCGACTACGAGCTCAAGCGTGCCTATCAGTGTTTCCTGCACGAGCGCAACCGAGGCAAGAAGGACTGCGACGGCCGGCCGGACCGTGAGCCCGAAGAGATTGCCCGCTGGGCGCGGGAGCATGAACTGCCGTACGACGATGGGCACGTGCGTTTCCCGGATGCCCGCATCGAGTACGAGGACCGTGACGGCCGCTCGCGGCGTGAGGATCTTGAGGTCGTCACCGGCCACTATCGCGGCGCCCATGCCGGCAGCGCCGCCAAGTCAGGATTCACCTGCTATCTCTCGATCGGATGCTCGGTCGGCGGTCGCGGCGGCGGTGGCCGGCGAACGGCCCACCCGCGAATCGCCGAGGAGTTGATCCGATGACGCTACCGCCCGTGCCAGACCGGTGGACCATCGAACAAGCGAACGCGGAACGCCTGGAAGCCGTCGCCGCGTTCGGCTTCACCGAGCGTCAGGCACGCTTTCTCTTGAACGTGCTCCTGCACTCCGGCGTGTTCGTCGAGCGCCAGTACTGCAGCTTCGCCGGGATCGTCCACGGCCAGAAGAGCACCGATTTCATCAAGGCGCTCGTCGAGCGGCGATTCGCGACGCCGATCACCACGGGGAAGCTCCATCGCGGTCGGATGTTTCACGTCCACTACAAGCCGCTCTGGGCGGCGATTGGCGAGCCCGACAACCGCTTCCGGAAGCCCACCGCACAGGGACGCATGATCGAGCGTGTGATGCTCCTCGATGCCGTCCTCGACGATCGCGAGTTCGTCTGGCTCGGCCCGTCAATGGACAAGCGTCGTCACTTCACGCGGGACCTCGGCGATCGTCTGGAGGTTCGGGACTACCCACACCTGCTGTTCGGTGAAGGCCCAGAGAAGACGGTCCGCTACTTCCCGGACAAGCTGCCGATCGGGATCCAGCCGTACGCCGAGCCCCATGTCCTCATCTACCTGGTGACCCGCCCGTCGCCGATGGATTTCCGGCTATTCCTTTTGCGTCACATGGCCCTGCTACGGGTGCTGTTCCGATGGACGGTTCGGCTCCTGTTTCCGCGTCAACTCTCGAAGGCCAGACTGGCCTACCAACACGCTGCCCGGGAGCAGCTCGCAACGCCGCTGCACCCGTCGGTCGTCGAGACCTTGGAGTGGCTGTTCCCCGAACGGAAGCGGCTCACCGAACCGGGGGCCGCGCCCGACGCACGCTACCTCGACGCCTCCAGCGCCTACCGCACGCCGCGGTATCGAGCCCTTTACCGCCAGTGGTTGGACGATCCCCGGAACACGCTCTGGATGGCCGGCTCGCCCATCGTGGCCGACGCCATCGACCGCGATCACGGACGGGTTGAGTGCGTCGAGCTCTCGCGACAGTACCTGCATCTCTCTCCCCTGGTTGACGTCGCCTGATACCAACAGCAGAGGACGACCTGGGGGACGACCTCGGAAATTGAGGTCGTCCCCCGAGGCTCGTTCGAGCTACCCCGCGGAAGCAACCATGCGAGCGACGGAGCTTCCGCCAGCACCACCAGTAACCGGTTCTCTGGCAGTGATTTCCACAGTGAGCGAGCGACACCTGTGCACGATGGGCGGCGCTCTTTGCCGCCCATTGCAGGCACCCGTGCCGCGATCAGGGCAGGAAACCATGGCGTGAGCGACCCCGGTGCGCGCGATGGAAATGGCCCCGCGCGTGTCCGGAGGGTCGCTCACGCCATGGCGGTCAGTGTCGGTGTCGGTGTCGGTGAATCGCGCCGCCCCTGTCCACAAAGGCGGTGACTTGTGCCGCGGATGTGTTGCTCAAATCGGGGCGACTTTGTCCGGACGATCTGGTCCTGTTCGTGCGGGAGATCCTGATCACCAACACGCACTCGTTCCGCGCGCGATGACGCGACTGATACGGCGCTGCGCGGAGCTCACGATCGTTGCACGCTTTTGGGGCACGCATCAGAGCAACGAGCTGGACGTCGTCGGATGCGCCGACCATCACGGAGTCGATGCTCGATCTGTGCTCGGCACCGTGCAAGGCTCGTCGCTTCGCTCCGCCCGCGCATCTGCGCGGCCTGCGGGCCTTGACGGTGCCTGCGCGCAGATCATGTCTTGGCCATTACGTGATGGCCGGGGTGTGATGACGCTTAGCTGGACCGATCTTGACCGTTGACCGTGCGCCGAAGTGGCGGTAATCTTTTCTCACCGTCCGTGCTCACTGCACACCCTCCGCGAGAGGAACACTCCGCGCGGAGCGCTGAAGGTCGCCGCTCTCAGGGCCACGACTGACAGCCTACTTCCTGACTTCAGCACGGTTCTGAATCGAGATCGCACATAGTGCCGTTTCGAGATCAGACACTCGCAACCGCACGCGGCATTGCCCTCAGGGCATGCCGCCGCGCGGTGCTCCACCGAGGCGTGGCTGTATCGCCTGGCCATTCGAGAGAGCAGCGCGGCCAGAGTGACCCACCGCTTCGGGCCGCATGACGACGTGTCGTGCGACGACCGCGGCGCCCAGCGTCCCGGTCTCCGATGCCGGCAACATCAGCCCGCATCTCGCGCCACTGTTCCCGGCGCGTTGGCCACAGGTCAACGCGCCAGAGCGCGCCACTCATGGACGTTCGGCAACAGTTGCGAGGACGAGGATACGCGTCGAGCGAGGTGCACCATGAAGCCCTGGTTGAATGTGTCCGAGGCCGCGGAGTATGCCGGCGTGAGCCGGGACACGATCTACACCGCGTGCGAGCAGGGGGAGCTACGAAGCGCGCGAGTCAGCGGAAGACGCGCCATTCGAATTCGGCCGGCATGGATCGATGCATGGCTGGAACGACACGCGCCGGACGTTCAAGATCGCCGGCGCATCGGTGACACGCAGAACGGAGCGGCGTCATGAACCCGCTCGCGACGAGGTCAGGCACGACGCGCGCGCTGACCGAACGCGAGGTCGCCGAGCTGCTGGGGCTGTCAGTCGCCACGCTGCGTGCGTGGAGGCACAGAGGGAAGGGGCCGCGTTTCCTGCGGCTCGGACGGTCGGTTCGGTACCTGCCGTCCGACCTGGACGACTTCGTTCGCGCCAGCGCAGTTGACACGAGATCGGTTTCCTCGTCTGATGGTGAATCGGAGATCGGGGAGTTGCCGCTATGAGTCTCTGGAAACGCGGTCGCCAGTACTGGACAGACTTTAGCGTTGCCGGCCGTCGATACAGGAAACGGCTGGGCACGACGAATCTGCGAACCGCGACGCGCCGAGAACGCGAGCTCGTAGAAGAAGCTGGACACGGCCGGCTGGCTGCCGACGAACAAGGGCCGAAGCGGCTCTCGGATGCGATCGACGCCTACCTGGATGCCAAGCGGATCCGGTGCTCCCCGCGGACGATCGAGCTCGAGGAGGAACGACTGAGCCTCGTCAAGAAGCACTTCGGCGACGTGCCGCTCTCAGCGATCACGGCACCGGCGATCGCGGAGTTCCAGCGCACGCGGCACGAGGCCGGCATCGCGAACCGCACGATCAACATGGACGTCGGTGTGCTGTCGCGCGTGCTGAAGTCTTGCGGCCGGTGGCGCGCGCTCGCCGACCACGTCCACAATCTCCCGGAGCGACAGCATCCAGTCGGCCGAGCGTTGACAGCAGACGAACGGAAACGGCTCTTCCACGCAGCCGCGTCGAGTCCGGAATGGGAGCACGTGTACTGCGCCGCAGTCGTCGCGGCCAACACGTCGATGCGACCGGTCGAGGTCAAGCACTTGCGCCGGTGTGACGTCGATCTCGTCAAGCGCCTCCTTCACGTCCGGCGGAGCAAGAACGAGACGAGCCACCGGGTCATCCCGCTCAACGCATCGGCCATCGAAGCCGCTGCGCGGATGTTCGAGCGCGCGGACCTGCTCGGGCACACGGAGCCGGAGCACTATCTCTGGCCGGCGTGTCAGTGGGGACGCTTCGACGCCACGAAGCCGATGCTGAAGTGGGACACGGCCTGGCGAGCGTTGCGGGACGAGGCGGGACTGCACGGTCTGCGCTTCCACGATCTCCGCCACACGGTCATCACTGAGCTTGCCGAGATGGGCGTGGCCGATCACGTGCTCGAATCCATCAGCGGCCATCTGTCGCGCCGGATGCTGGAGCACTACTCGCACATCCGCATCGACGCGAAGCGGCAGGCGCTCGATGCGCTGGACAACCTGCGGCGAGGCGGTGACGCCGGGAACGGCAACGGCAAACCGGCAAACGAGGCCGAAATCGAGACGATCGTGGAGGTCGCCGCCGACCTCACGTCACAATCACGTCACAGTTTGACTTTGAGCGGGTCCCCGCCCTCCGGTAAACTGTTGATTCCACTCAATCGGAGAGATGTCCGAGTGGTTGAAGGAGCACGCTTGGAAAGCGTGTGTAGGGGAAACTCTACCGTGGGTTCGAATCCCACTCTCTCCGCCAACTTTCCAAGAATCACGAAATTCCCTGGACCCACATATCCATGCGAGCCGATCGATAGCGTTACTTGAAACGCTCTCCGAAACGCGCCCCCGATAGGAACTCTTTATCGAGCTCGACGCATGTTGGAGCGGGGGGGAGCAGGGCCCCGGGGTTTATTTGACGTTCCATCGGATTGAGTACCCACGGCCGGATAAATGCCGGATCATCGACCGTCGTCTCGAGCCTGAGCACGTCGCCCTTTCTGGTAAATCGCTCGGTGACTCTTGTGTCCGGGCTCATGGGCCACCCGCGTTCGCTGTACCAGACAAGGTCGGGGGCAAAGTCTACGGTCTCGACGACGAGAGTATCGCCTTCCCAGCGGCCGACGGTACTACCCCCCAAAATATTTGCGCCTTCGTATTGATCCTCTGATCGCAGCGCTCTGCCGTCGGTCGCCACTTCACGGATTGCCGAACGGGCCCCGCCGTACCGCAGCAGCACCTTGTGCGGGAACTGAATGATCTCCGCTGGGAAACCTCGCTTGACGATGCCGACCTCTTGACAGCCCCAGCCGGGATCGGCCGGCCTCTCATACCCGAACTCTTCGTTGTCTCGTACCTGCTCCCAATGTTCGGGCTTGTAGAGAGGCATGTTGTCGCGGTTGGACTTGATGATGATTTCCTGATCGATCTCCAGCCAAAAAAAGTCCCCGTCTCGCACTGCCCACGCGCTTTCATTGGCATTGGCCTGGTTGGGAGCGTTACCGTCATAGAGATAGAACGCTCTCGGCCCTCCGGCCGCAGCGGCGGCGGCTGGGACCTGTCGGTTCCAGACACCGTTCAGATCGGGATGGCCTTGTGCCGTGCGCGGTGTAGGCGCGCTGAGCATCTGTTCACGCGTGCGGGCTGCGGCAGGAGCAGGATTCTGCGCCAATCCCTGCTGCACCAGACTCGCAGCGATTCCAACGGCAACAAGCGCTGTCGACACAATACGCATGGCGATTCTCCCGCTAGTTCTTGCGCCTCAACGTCATCAACGTCAGATCGTACCCGGCGACAAAGTCCACGGGCCGGGCCTCAAGGCCCTGCGCCGTGTTGATCTCCAAACGACCGTCCGGTTGGAACCGATAGATGCCTTCCCACACGTCACCTTCGTGTGGCCGTATAAGGTTCTTGCCGCGGAAGGCCAGGTCAATGGTCCGCGCTTCGGGGTTCAGACGGTACGTGCCCGAATAGGAACTTCGCTGTGGCCGCTCGATCGCGAACGTCTGGTCGGCGTTGAAGGTCACCGTCGCTCCCACCATCTCCTGAGGGGGTAACGACTTCCTTACGGACTCTGTCACCACCCATGCCCCCACGATGCTTTGAGATTGGGTGTACGCGACACCCCCAGGGAAGCACGAGAACATGGCGAGAACCGCCATGAACGCCGCCGCAGACGTCGGTCCCCTCAGTGACATGATCTCCCTACGCGGTGGGATCTCCCGACCAGACAATATGGGATTTTCCATTCACGACAATTTCCGCCAGGAAGCCGCTCGGCGCCCCGTTATGGGCTCGCAGGCCGCGAATCGTGTACGTCTCCCCCACTTTCAAGGTCTCCTTGCCGAGTCCGAGGCCGTTGAGTCCCCGGATTCCGACGGTGGCGATCTCCCACTGTTCGACTTCACCTTTCTCGTTCTTGACGGTGAAGTAGAGATGCACGTGCGGATTCACGAAGCTCGCCTTCGTCAGCACGGCATTGTCGAACTTGAACGGCCAATCGTAATCGTACTGGGCGGACAGGGAATGATGAGCATGCGTGGGAGACGCGACGCCGGCCACGAGGGTCATAGCCAGACACACGCGCAAGCACAACTTGTTGTAGCTCGATTTCCTCACTGGCTTCATAGCATTGACTCCTCTAACGATCTTCGCCTCAACGTATTTCGCACCCCGGTGCGCATTTCAATCCCATCATCGGCCCGCCGAGGCCGAGATGATATTCGCAGGAATCGGAAAAATGACATAGGGGTTGGTGCACCAGCAGGTTTTGACTTGTACATCGAGGATCGTGCGGCCATTGAGCTTGTGCACGATGCGGCTCGGGAAGGTGAACCCGCTGAAGGCTTCGTCGCTCCGCAACGGATCAATCGGTTCGTAATCCCGATACCCGGAATATTCTGCCGTCAAGGTCGCCCGTTGCAGGACGGGGTGATCCACTGTCATCTCCACCAGCTCGGGATGACGGTCACGATCGAGTCGAATCTTCGTATTGTTCGCGGGAAAACTCAGTTCATAGGTCCGGTTTCCCAAGTCCGTCACTTTCACCTGCCTGACATTCTGATGCGCCAGTTTGATCGCGCCACCGGGGGTGAGGGCCAGCAGCTTCTGACGCCAATCCCGAAGCTGCGGTGCCGCGGCCTGCGACGTCCCCACCGGCGGCCCTTCACGTGCAACGTTCTGCTCGTTCCAGGAGTAATTGCCGGCGAAAGCCCATACCGCACGCTGGCCCGCGGAAGTGGTCTGATCCGAACGAAGCCCCGCTTCGGGCTCGTACGCGATCTCGACGTAGTACCGGCTCAGCTCAACCCGCGGCCAATCGGACGGGTTGGAGCCGGAAACCTCGTACATCGTCCCCGAGCCTTCGTAGCGCAAACTGGACCAGACGTCGAATTCCCCGACGCCGCGCAGCATACCCATCGCCCGCGCGGAGGTGTAGATAAGTCTGGCCGCTGTCGGCTCAAAGCTGCGAACCACCCAATCGCTCGGCCGCGCGTTCGCCGGCGGCGCCCCCTGCCCGTGGGTTAAGTGGCTCAACCCGACGAAGCAGCCACAGAATACGAGGATGAATGTCGGCTTCCAAAGACGCGCTCTTGTCGTCATTGTGATGAATCCTAGAAGAAACCCAGCCGCCCAACAAGTCAGGCCTGCAAGCAGCACTTAGCGGGTGCCGCCCGCGTCGAGGCGGATTATACGTGCGTGGTATTGCCGGCGCGACGTCTCATGAGATGCTGCACGCGAGTGCCATTTCGAGTGCCATCACGGCTTCAAAATCCGAAGGAGGCGGGGCGGGAAGGTCTGAAAGTTGCCGAGGCATTCGCGCAATGAACCGGTGAGAATGTGTCGCATGGCGAACTTGCTGTCACAGCTCACCAAGGGCGAGCAGGCGGGATTCCTCGAGGAACTCAACTACATGAATCTCGAGGAGATTCGCGGCTTCTGTTCGGGGCACGGAATCCCCTTCAGGGTCATGGCGGAGCACTCGAACGGCAAGGTGAGGGCCACGAAGGATACCGATCGAAAGCCGATCGTGCTGGCACGGGTCCGCCGCTACCTGATGACAGGCGACGTCGGTCAGCCGACGCGGATACCGTTGGAGATCGTCCGTGAGGAAGGTCCGCCGGCGCGGCCGGGGCCCAATGACCGCTTGTACTATCGTTGGTACGCAAGGGAACACAAGGGCGTCATTCGGCTGCTCCGCGAGTTGACCGACGGCCGGTTTCGGAACGGCGCCGTCGTCCGCGTGCTGGCGATGAAGTTCTGGACGCGCGGAGAGGCGCCCACGTTTGAGGAATTCGCTCGCTCGTGGACGACGGCCAAAACCGAAGCACACCGTCTGCTCACGCCGGAGTACGCCTACCTTACGGACCTCAAGCACCAGCGGGCCAACAGAGATTGGAAAGCGCTGCGCAGCGCCAAGGCAAGGTCGGCTCTGAAGACACTCGCCCGAATTGCTCCTACTCCAGCGGCGGCCGCGCGCCGGCGCTCTCGGGAGAGATTCGTCACGCCGTCTTGATGAGCCAGGGTCGAAAATCGTCTCGTTGACGAGTTTCATGCCCTTTCGGGTGCCGCAGGCCTATCTGAACAGTTGCGGAAATGGTCCCGCACCGTCCGCCATCTTCGCTCACTCGCGCTCGCTCGATGGCGGTTCGAGTGGTTTCAGGCATCGCGCCGCTCGCTTGTAGCTCGCCGCGCGCGGCACGAATCCCACTCTCTCCGCCAAACTTCTATGCTGGGATTTTCACGAGAACTGACGAGAGCACGATTCTCTCTGCCTTCGTGCTTCGCCGCGCTCATTCTCCTGAGATTTCTTATCGCCCCGTAGGCGAGTTCCATTTTCGCGTGTCATTTTCGTGCTGTGCGCGAACCCGAAGGACTTGGCGACTACTCGTTACCAACAGCGAACTCATGGCTGGTGCGCTAAGATGGCGGCGGTCGGATCAGCTGTGTGAGCGCCAGGCAGTTCGAGCGCTCTCTTCGATTACCTGGTAGTTCCGGGCAAAACGACTCAGCGACCTCGTTTCACGACATGAAGATCTTCATAAGCTCGCGTGCGCCAGGTCTGATAGGCCCGCGTTACGCAAACCGCGAGACGGCCCTAACCCTCCCCTACCGTCCGCAGTTCGACGTTCCATCATGATTGACTCGTCTCTCAGATAGTGTTAAGACGCCAAAGAAAACAGCAGTTCAACGAATGCTGCAAGCGAAAGAGGCGTAATGATGAAACTCTCGAGCCTCGTCACAAGCCTTTTGCTCGCCCTGGGCGTGGCCTCCTCCGCGCACTCCCAGTGGATCACACTGCCTTTGCCGGGTACGCCGCGCACCAATGATGGCAAGCCCAATCTCAGTGCTCCCGCGCCGCGCGCTTCCGATAGCCATCCCGACCTCAGCGGAATCTGGATCTCCAGCCGCCAACCCACCAATCCCAAAGGCCGAGGCCTTGAACGCTTTATGCCCGCCGGATCGAAGGTCCCCATGCTGCCCGCGGCGGAAAAGTTTTACGCGGAGATCACCGGGAACGGCCGTTACGATGCGGCCGATCCCTCCGAGCGCTGCCTTCCCGACGGCGTTCCGAACCACATGATCCCGCTCCCCATCAAGATCGTACAA
>Ga0105340_1000341_pt1 | contig 22777 bp, 27 predicted proteins | sample EasRivMeERMLT700_FD_89676 | JGI IMG/M metagenome (GOLD analysis project Ga0105340, IMG submission 89676) | Soil microbial communities from meander-bound floodplain in the East River, Colorado, USA - East River MetaG ERMLT700 | ecosystem: Environmental > Terrestrial > Soil > Floodplain | place...
CAGAGTAGGCCAAGGGCCAGTATCAGCTAGTCCGTAGTCTTGGCGACTAAAGTCTAATGACCACAGAATAGTCATCTAATAATTTGACTTCCAAATTTTTGGATTGCTAGACTGGACATCCAATACTTTGGACTTACTATACTTGCCATCGCCCTACCCGGCGTAGTCGGGTTTGAAGCTTCATTTTTCGCCTTGAAAATTACTAGTGGTCATCGCATCCGGTTTTTAATTTACATGGGAGTCCCGTATTTTCAGAATTTTTAAAATTTCAGAATTACAGAAAAAGTCCTATGGCAGAGTTGTTGTGGCTGATTCCAAAACGACCACAAGCCCTTGTGTATGTTGAAGTTACAGGGCTTGACTTCGGCATCAAAGTATGCTACCCTTGTCCTACATTAATTCATTTGGTGCAGTCTAATGTTTATTAATGAAGAAGACTTCAAGTCTCGTGTAGCTTCCGAGAATAATCTCTCGCATCAAATCAAGCGATGCGGTTCTGGCAGAACTCCCAATACTATCAATCGCACCTTTGAGGAGCGCGAAGTTATTGGAAGTGATGCTAGATTAGTCGGTCCTTCGGAAGCTGCCTCTTTGCACGGTTGCTCAGTATCTCAGGCTCATGCTTACGCGCAGGGTAATAACAGTTCTGGTAATCGTAATCCTGATTCTGAGCTGCATCAGCGTGTCAACAAGAGACTGGCTGATGTCCGCGAATCTGCCATTGATAAGATTCTTTCGACGATGGAGAATCTCACGGACGATAAACTTTCAAAAGCGAAAGCGGGTGAGTTAGGAAGTGTTGCATCGTCACTCTCAAAAGTAATGCAAACGACTCTCCCGCGTGAGAACCAGAATTACAATCCTAACGGCGCCGTTCAAATCGTTATCTTTGCTCCGCCTCAGAAGGACGAGGAAAGATACGAGACTGTTCATGTGAATCGGGTAGCTTAGTCTAGGGAGAATCTAATGCACAAGTATCATGTAATTCTAGCAGACGGCACAGAACGGGACATCATGGCGTCCGAAATCATTTTGGACAATGGGTCTTTGGTATTCAGAAGTGATTACGGCGACCCGACTGTCGTCTACGCACCCGATACTTGGGTGATGGTTGAAGTCGAACGCAAGGACGACAAGGAATAGTTTCCCCTTTCACAATCACGCAATTAGATTCACTGGAGAGAAAACAATGGGTGCATCAAGACTTGCTCTGATTACGTATCTCGATGGTTCTGGTGGAGTTCCTGACAATTCTTTGCCGGGAATTTCTGGTCCTGTAGACCCAGGATATGGTCAGGGCCGTCCGCCTTATCCTTCTCAGGGACTTCCGGGCGGTGGACATATTTCCACACTCCCAGTATTCCCGTTCGACCCCACTCTCTCACCAGACAATTCACTTCCCGGAGAACAGCCCGAAGCTGGGAATGAACTGCCACGGCCCGGCAAGAAGTATGTGGTCAAGTGGCTTGCTTGCCACGGTCTGATTCTGGTCCCAGACAATTCGCTTCCTGCAACTCCGGAACCGAAGTAGTAGAGTTTCGTCGTCGCCTCCTTACCAAATAAAAACGACGGCGATTCGGGGGCTGTCATCAGCCATGTGACAGTCCCCATTTTTCTCTAATCTGACTCTAGGTCACATAATGCTAGGAGCTATCACTAGGATTCTACCGGATAAGTCATACGGATTCATTCATTCGGATGGGAAGTTCTATTTTTTTCACAAAGATTTAGTCTCGAAGGAATCTCCCTTACAGTTTCATGAACTGAAGGTAACGCAGCAGGTTTCTTTTGAGCCTTCGTCAAGAATCATCAATGGCGAAGAAAAGCTTAGGGCAGAGAATGTAATCTTCGTTCTGTAGGAGTTTCAGACAATGCCAATTCCCAAAGAAACAATGGACAAGATTCAGTGGATGCAAGACCATCCAATCCAACTGGATATTGTTACCAAGGGTTGTTTCTGCACTCAGCACATCATAGGTGAGGAAATTGTGGAAGGCTTGAACGGCTATCCACAGAAGGCCGTGCCGTCAGACTGCATCGTGACAGTTCCAGGTCTGAAGCGTAGACTTGTATTCTCACGAGAAGAAGTGATGGAAGTCTTCTCTGCTGCCGCTGGTGAACCTGTTTCTCCAGTAGTCTCTAGTCTCAATCCCAATTCAGCAGTGCTCGGCGCTCCATCCTTTACTCTGCGCGTGCTGGGTTCAGGATTTGCTCCATCTTCTATCATTGTATTCAATGGTAGCGATGAACCTACTACATTTGTATCTCCCACAGAGATTACAACTGGAGTAAACATGGAGACTGCTGGAGTAGCCGTTGCAGTTCCGGTTAAAGTCCGGAATGCAAATGGTTTGGAATCTGCGCCTACAAACTTCACATTCACAGAAGCTGCTTCTAGAACTGCTGCTCAGAAGGTCGAAGACAAGAAGACTGAAGTCAAAGTCGAGACTGTGAAGGAAGCAGCTAAGAAGTAATCTATGTTCCAGACTAGGCTGGTTGATGGGGCTGTCCAGAAATATTGGCAGCCCTTCAAGACACAAGAAGATTTTCTTAAGATACCTGATACCGTCAAAGAAGCATTCTTTGGTGGGAAGTTGGGTGGTGGAAAGTCTGATTGTCTCTTGATGTTACCAGTCGTTAGGAACTGGATTAATATTCCTGGGTTTGAGGGAGTGATTTTTCGTCAATCATTCCCTCAGCTTGAGGAATCATTAATCCCTAGAAGCAAGGAATACTACTATCCTATCGGTGGCAAGTATAATGAGTCCAAGCATTTCTGGACTTTTACATGCCGTGATGAGGATGGCAGACAGACTGGAGTTTCTTATATCAGATTGTTATTCCTAGAAGATGAAGCAGACGCTAGAGAGCATGACACTGCCGAGTTTCCTTATATTGGATTTGATGAGTTAACTCACTTCTCATGGTGGGTTTACTCATACATGAAGACTAGGAATAGAACATCCATTCCTAATCTTCCTTGCATTATTCGTAGTGCAAGCAATCCCGGAAACATCGGCCACGGTTGGGTAAAGAAAAGATTCATAGACCCAGAGAAGCATGGATACAAATTAATTATCGACCATAAGACGAAGGAACGGCGCATCTTCATTCCTTCATCATTGGAAGATAATATCTATATCCAGAACAAGGATTCATACGCCAACTCCTTGAAGGATTTGCCTGAAGCTGAGTATAAGGCTAAAGTCCTCGGAGATTGGGAAGCGTTTTCTGGGCAAGTGTTTGAGGAGTTCCTGAAGTTCCCATTAGATGGTGATACCTCAGGAAAATGTCATACTTGTTCTGCTTTTGAAATACCAGTCTGGTGGAAGAAGTTTGTTTCTATAGACTGGGGATATGTTCATCCTACTGTCATTCATTGGTTTGCTCTTGCTCCTACTGGAAGGGTATACCTCTATCGCAGATACGCCGCCAAGAAGCAGAAAGTATCACAGTGGGCATCGACGTTCTCGCTACTATCGCGTGAGGAAGAATACGAGTTCATCAAACTCGACCCTTCAGCTTGGCAGAACAGAGGGACTGAGCAAACAATAGCTGAGGAGTTTCAGAAGTATTCAGGTAAGACTCCTACTAAGGCTGATAACGACAGACTTGGTGGGAAGCTCCTATTACATGAATACTTGAGACTCACTCCTAGAGCAAGACCAGAAGTCTCAACAGAGTATGATGCAGACTTTGCTCAGTCTCTGATGCGCCAAGGTAATATGCGTGAGTTTGATGTCTATATGGCACAATTCACGCCTGTAATTCAGGATGAGAATCTTCCTAAATTACAAATCTTCGAGCAGTTCGATGAAGTATGCGAGACTCTCACAACTTGTGTCTATGACCAAGACGCAAAGGCTAAGAGAGCAGAAGACGTAAAGAAGTGGGACGCTACAGACGAGACAATTGGAGATGATGATTACGATACTTTGAGGTATGGTCTAAAAGGAATAGACAAATACATCGAAGAAGTCGAATCAATCTCAAAGGGACTAGCTAAACTAGGAAGCATCTATGCAGACCTCGAAACATCCGGTAATCAAACAGCGTTTTATCGGCGCTTGGAAAGTCTTGAGAGGTCAAATAGTCCTGGTAGAGCCAAACTCTACAAGTCTCTCGGGAGAAGCCGTCCATTCTGAGTGTTTGGTCTGTGCTGAAAAGGAAATGCAGATAGAGTTCTTGAGTGATGAGATTCGATTCCTCAGAACTCTGGTGAAATCTCCTGAGATTGTTCCAGTAGATGGAGAACCCATCACAGAAGTCTCAGAGATGGAGCCAATCAAAGTCACTCGTAGGACTATGAAGCAAGTCCGTCGAGAACTAGAGCTGAAACATAGGAATCAGGAATCTCTGCGCGAATCTGTAGTGCATGAGACTGATACTCCACCAATATCGGCAGTTGTGGTAAAGTAAAATGTATCCTCCTGACGACGAACTTTCAGACCAAGAACCTGAGTTTGACTTGGGCGGAGAAATGGCCGCCCATGATGAACAGGTAGATTCTGAAATGTCTGGCGAGCCGGGCATGGAAGAAGAATTGCCTGAAGAAGCCGCGCCGTTAGAAGAAGAACTGGTAGAACCGGAAGAAGAAGAAGTCGAAGAACCAGATGATACAGAAGTTCAGAATATAATCTCTGGCCTGACCCAACAGTATGACGTAATAGAGCAGCCAGTTCGTGAGTCTCGTTCGCGTATGCTGAAGCTCTTGGACTTATACTGGCAGGGTCTAACAAACTGGTTCTGGTCTGAGGCGTTGATGGACTGGCGTCCCATTACTTCCGATGATTTGGGAGAAGATGGAGAACTGCCAAAGACTATCAACGTCTATAAGCCTTATGGTGAATCTATCATCGCGGCCTTGTCAGCGGCAGTCCCAAAGACTAGATTCTACCCTGAGGATGCAGACAATTACGATGATATCGTTACGGCCAAGACGAAATCAGTAATTGTTGACAAGGTAGAACTGGACAACGAAGCAGAGCTTCTCCTAATGAAAGCTCTCTTTATCATTTTCAATCAAGGCCCAGTCGCAGCATACATCAAGTCTGAGAATTACGGGAAGTCTGAGAAGAAACCCGTAATGGGCCAGCAAGAGAAGCAAGTAGACGATTTTGTCTGCCCACAATGTGGCGCTCCCATGATGCCGTCTATGGAACAGATGGCACAATGTGAGTCTTGCGGATTCCAAGGACAACCAATCAATGACCCAAAGGTTGAAATCGAAGAAGTAATTGAGAGGCATGAAGAACTCTACAGAAAGAAGATTTGTATAGAGCTTTATGGCGCATTCCATTTCTTCGTTCCTGCGTGGGTCAGAACTCAGAAAGAAACCCCATATATCGGCTGTGATTACGAAGCCGATTTATCGTGGGCAAAAGATACCTACACGAACGTCGCGGATTCGATTCAAGGCACACCGTCGCCGGATACATACTTGAGATGGGCGAGACTGACATCGCAGTATATCGACCAGTCCACGACTCAGCTTGTAACTATCCGCAAGAGATGGTATCGTCCGTGGGCATACAATATGCTCGCGGCAGAACAGGCTGAACTTCTGAAGACGCGCTTCCCACGCGGCTTATTCGTCACCTATGTGAATGACCAGATTGCAGAATATAAAGAGGAAGAACTCGATGATGTCTGGCACATCTCTGAGAATCCTCTTTATAATGATATTTTTGGTCAGCCTATGGGCCGTGGCTTAGTTGATGTTCAAGATTTGTCTGACGAACTCCTGAACCTCACAAGAGACACAGTAGCTCAGGGAATAGGCGTCACGTTTGCAGACCCGTCTGTATTAGATATACAGAAGTGGCGGCAGTCAAGGGCAAGACCTGGTGACGTATTCCCCACGAAGCCGTCATTAAACAAAAACATCTCAGATGGATTCTACCAGACTACCGTCGCCAATCTCTCACAAGAAGTTGACAGGTTCGTCAACAGAATTGAGATGATGGCACAGTTCACGTCTGGTGCTTATCCTTCAATTTACGGCGGCGTGCAAAAGTCTGGTTCTGGGACTTTCGGTGAATACGAGTCCAACAAGAATCAGGCACTTCAGAGACTCCAAATCAACTGGAGAGTTCTTGGTAATTGGTGGGCACAGCTTATGAGTAAAGCTGCCAACCTCTATATCAAGACTATGGAAGTCGAAGAAGACAAGTATGTCTCCAAAGTTGGGAATCAGTTCGTAAACAACTGGATTAAGAAATCTGAACTTCAGGGTTCGATTGGATTAGTCCGGGCCGAATACAACGAACAATTCCCAATCTCTTGGTCCCAGAAGAAGGACATTGTTACGAACCTGCTAACACTGGGGAACGAACAAATCAATATGATTCTGGGCCGTCCTGAGAACAGCAGTCTCATCTCATCTATTCTGGGCCTATCAGAAATCTTCATTCCCGGTGAGGATGATAGGAATAAGCAGCTGTGGGAAATCCTGGAACTTATCAAGACTTCTGACCAGTTCCAGCCATCTATTCCTGTTCCTCCCGGAATGGACCCAGAGATGGCAGCACAGCAGGGAATGGGACTACCACCACAACCTACTGTTCCTATCGAACCTGAGACTGATGACGATGAAGTCCACGTTGCAGTCTGCAAGGAGATTCTCAATAGTGAGAAGGGTATTCTCCTGAAGCAGACGAACGATAACGCCTATCAGAACATTCTTGCTCATCTTCGCCAGCATGTAGACAAGCAGGCTCAGGATGAGATGAATGAAATGATGAAGCAGTCCCAGATGCAACAGATGGGAATGACTCCTCCGCCAGAAGAAGGTGGTGAAGTTCCTCCTGAGGAGACATTGTAATGCCAACGAAACTTCTCAACGTAGGAGTTGTGAACGTAATCACTAACAATGCTATAATGGCACTTCCTGCCAAGGCGTGCAGGATGTTCATTACTGCACTGACAGCAACGTCAGTAGACATTAGCAATAATGCTGATATGTCTAATGCTAAGAACTCTGTAGTTGCTACAGGCCCAGCTTTTTCCGAGGCCGGAGTAGACACAGCAGCAGGGTTCATTCGAGTAAACGGCGGGAATGCTAATATCCGCCTTGTCTAATTTTCTATGAGTGGAGAGTCTAATGTCTAGAGTAATTCCTATCTTCAGTCCAGAGGGTGACGCCCCTGCTGGCGCAGGTCTTTCTGATATCGACGTTCTAGATTCTATGGTTCCTACTGAAGAAGTAGAAACTCCTGATGCCGAGACTGAAGATGAAGAAGAACCTGAACAACCAGAACAACAGCCCGACGAAGAAGACTCCGACGAAGAAGACGAGCCAGAAGAACCAGAAGCTGAACCAGAAGAAGAATTAGTCTCAGAAGATGGAACTCTCACCATCAAGAATATCCTGAAGAAGTATCCATCATTCTTCAAGGAGTTTCCTGAGGTTCGTAGAAACTTCTTCTTGGCTAATCAGTTTCAGCAAGTCTTTGCTTCTCCAGAAGATGCTGGGAATGCGAAGGCTGTTGCTGATACTTTTGACTTCTTTGAGTCCAAGTTACTCAGTGGCTCATCCAAAGAGATTCTACAGTCTCTCAGAGAGTCAGGCGACCCTGATGCTCAGGCAAAGTTTGTAAGAAACTTTCTGCCGACTCTACAGGAGACTGATAGGAATCTATACTTCGATGTGACAGCTCCTGTCATACAGACTGTGCTATACGCCGCTATCAGGACAGCACAGACTCAGGGTAACAAGAATCTCCAAGAAGCTGCAAAGTGGATTAATCATTTTGTCTTTGGAGATGCCGACGTAAAACAGCCGGAACAGCAGAGACTTGAGAACAAGCTGGACCCGGAGAGACAGCAATTCCTACAAGAGAAGGCTCAGTGGGAAGCTGGTAGATTTGGTCAGGAGTATTCTGAGGTTGCCAACGAAATCTTCAACGATTTGTCAAAGAGAATCGTGAAGAATCTGGACCCCAAAGAAGAACTTGGAGAATACACCCGAAAGAAGTTGCTCGGAGATGTCATTCGAGAAATCGGGAATCGTCTACAAAATAATCCACAGCATATCCGACAGATGGATAGCTTGTGGGACAAGCACCGTAAGACTGGGCTGCCTCGCAATGGAAGGACCAGAATCAAAGACACGTTCCTGGCGCGTGCATTGCAATTAGCCCCACAAGTAACAGCACAACTACGCAGTGAGGCACTTGGTAGGCGTGCAAAGTCTGCTCAGGGCAAGACTACAAGGCCCAAAGGACAGGCTTCTAACACCAGAAGGTCAGACAAATCAGAGTTCAAGAATACTGCGAGAATGACGGACGCGCAGGTTCTTGATAAGATTCTCGGGGACTAACCAATGCCTGCATTGGCAAATACGAACGTCCTCGCCAATCAGTTGGAGAAGGTAGACCCTACCCTTCCAACTCTGTTTGAGCGAGATGATGTCTTCTACTCCACTATCGAGAAGCGGAATGTAGAAGTCATCTCCACGCGGGATATGAGAATCCCGTTGGAACTCCGTCCCGGCGGCAGATTCGGTATGTTCGATTCTGACGGCGGAGACTTGGGACGCGGTGCCGGTCCTGAGTTCGACAAGGCAGTAATCAATACTGTCGATTTCAAGTATGGCGTCGAGTGGACGAAGAAGGCAGAATGGGGAACGGACGATAAGCGTAAGGCTATCGTTTCTACTCTGAAGCATCTTCTTGCCAAGGCGATGCCAGAGTTCCGTCGTAATGTGGAAGCTCTCTGCATGACGGCGGGTGATGGAGTTGTCGCTACAGTAACTTCGACCTCTACTGCTGGCGGCAAGGATTCCATCGTCTGCACCACGGATGGATTCGGCATTAAACTGCTTCGGCAGAATAATGGCTACTCCATCTACAACAGCACGCTTACAACGCGTAAGCCATTCTCCACCCTGAACTCCTATGACGGCTATGCTCCAATCGACTTCTACGACTTGGAGAACAAGACTGTCAGGTTCGACGGAACTACGGGTGGTGCAGCTATTGTGGCTGGCGACAAAGTTGTCGTCGAGGGAACTGTGGCGACTCCTCCAGTGTCGCTTTTCGGAGTTCCTTACCACCACAATGGTTCGTCTGCTGGAACTTGGCTCGGATTCAACAGGGCCAATACTCCGGAGATTCGTGCAAACCGTGTGAATGCTAACGGTGCTGGTCTGGCACTTCCTTTCGCTCGTCTTGCCCTGAACAAGATTGGCGACAGAGTTGGCGCTTCTCACGGATACCGGCCTGTAGCATGGATGCACCCGTGCCAGCAGCAGGCATACGAAAGTCTTGGACAGGTTGCCAGCATCATCCAGAAAGTAGCGAGAGAAGAAAATCTCAATCTCTACTTCAATGGCAACGGAATGCAGCTTGCCGGAGCATCGGTCAAGCCGTCATTCTGCTGGGACAAGACTCGTATCGATTACGTCGTGAAGGAAGTCTGGGGTCGCGCAGAAATGCACCCAGCCAAATTCTACGACGTTGATGGGAAGCGAATCTTCGAGATTCGTGGAACATCTGGAGGCGTCGCCGCCCGGCAGATTTTCTACATTGTTGCGAGCTTCAATCTGTTCGTCAACAATCCTGCCGCTTGCAGCTACAACGACGGTCTGGCAGTTCCAGACGGTTACTAACTCTAGGGGGTGGGGGCTAATAACTCCCACCCTTTTTCTATGGAACTACTAGCAGAGCCTCTGAAGCAACTGAATAAATATCTATCTGATAAGTATGGAACTTATCTAGACGGGAGAGCTTGGTTTAGAGTAGTGTTTGCAAACTCACAGACTGAACTTCGTCGTGCAGTTTACGAAGACTTCTATGGGCCAATCTTCATACGTTCCAGGTCTGAAATCAGGGAGACTCTCAAGTATCCTATTTTTAAGGATTGCTATGTTCTTGAGAAGCTCATACGAATTGATAGTAATCATCTGGAGTTGCTTAGGCGGGAAATCGTTACGATAGAGGAGTTCACATACGAATGTGTGTGGGCCTTCTATGACAAGGATGATAATCCACTTCCTGTTCATAGAAAGATTTTGGACTTTCTAATTCACTCTCTACTGTGGCCCATTGAGAAGCCAAAGATTACTGCTGCTAACGAGCAATACTACAAAGACCTTGAGATGGAGAAGGAATACGAAGAATACCTAGCCTACTTCGAGGACAAGCTACAGTCTCCTCTATTCGAGAATAAACAGGGAGTTTTCATCGACTCCACTAAACTTCTAAAGGGATGACAATGCGTAAAGCTACAGTAGTTTCTCTCTGTCCATACGACTTGAATGAAATGAAGCCTGGTATCTATCCCGGCTCATTCTTCATTCCTGCGGCTAAACCACCAGACTTTGAAGTTTGCGTCATTACTGACGCTGTAGGACACACGTATATTGACCAAGACCGTGGGTCTTTCTCTCGTCCGTATTCGTGCGATGAGATTGCAAAGTCAATTGTGCGTGACCACATCGTGGCGTGCATCTGTGTAGACAGGGAATCTGAGACTTGGCCCGGACTGTTCTGGCTCGAAGAAGAACACTCCAAGGAAGACATCAAGAAGAATCATGCAGACAAACTCAAGTCTGCTATGAACTCTCAGAATCGCTGGCTTCTGGCTCTCGTCATGATGGCAGATGATGATTGGGGAAAGACTCATTCTCATCGTGCTATCTCAGACTTGCAGCGCCGTGCAGCCGGTATTCTGGAGCATCAGGTTGGCAAGAAAGAGTGGGCAGTAGAAATCAAGGACATCGCAGATTTCAAACTCTGCCCATTCTGTCGGACACAGATTCCTCAGGAAGCGTTGGTATGTGCTACGTGCAGGATGGATTTGAGAACTCCTGAACAGCAAAAGGTAGCACTCCCATTCGCTGGAAAGTAAAACAATGCTTGCTTCAGATGCAATGAGAGCGGCGGCTACTCTCCTCAATGATTCTACACAGTCATTGTGGACTAATGCCGTTCTTCTAGAACCTGCTAAGCAGGCATATGAGGAACTCTGTAACGACCTCATTGCACACGGTTTCAGAGTCTTCTCTGATGTGAGCGAGGTTCTTCCTGTAACTGCTGGAACCGTAGAACTAACGAATCAACCAGCAGACTTGTTGATGCCGATTAAGTTGGAAGAATCTGACCCCAGTTCTAACCAGTGGACTCCAATGCTGGAAAGAGTTTGGGAACAGTCTTACAAGGCTGGTCCTAGACTCTCATTCTGGGTGTTTCGTCAGAACAAGTTGATGTTTCCTCCTGCTACTGCTGATAGAGATGTCAAGGTCTTCTATCGCAAGAATGATTTGGGTGTCTTACAAGGTGAGAACTCAAACATAGACCTTCTCAATGCCATAGGTCTACTGGGAGCGAAAATAGCCTCAATCGCAGCTTTCCACATTGCTAAGAATCCAGAAGATGGAAAGATGCTAGAAGCAAGATATATCACTCGTCTGAATACGTATACGAAAGGAGAACTCAATAATCAGCAGGCAATGCCGGGCCGTAGAAAGCCCTATCGTGTGCGGGGTGTTACTCTCGAAACTAACAGACCCGTATAGCATAGCTATACACGTAGGAGAAGAATCATGTTTCCAGGAACTGTCAGCCGAAGGTCAGAAAAGAAAATCGCTTCTGCCGCTACTATTAAGGCAGAGGCTGATATTCTGGTTATCACTGGCTCTGTTGCTATTGTGAATATCACCCCGTTCAATGGTGGTATTGGAGCACAGTCTGTGACAATCATTCCTCTGGCTGCACTCACTTGCACTGCCGCTGGGAATATTGCAGTTGCAGTAACTTTCGTCTTGAATCGGGCACAGGTTCTTACTTGGAGCCAGATTCAGAAGAAGTGGTATCCCTCGATAGCGGCGGTCTAAATGATTGCCGAACACGAGAGAAAAACCATCTCAGAGTTCTATGGCACATACAGAAGGGGGACGGCTGATGTCGTCCCTCTCCAGTATGACATAGAAAATCTGAATGTGTCTTTTGACCAGAATGAGGTAAAGACTCGTTCGGGGTATATTCTCGACCTTCCATTCCCCGGCAACATTCTACGTGTTCATACCTACGAAAAGTCGAATGAGGCAACTCGTTATCTCATTCTTCGTGATAATGGGTCTATCTACGATAGCACTGCCCCTAGCACTCCTATACTTTTTATTGATGGTATGCTGGATTTCTCTTGTCAGGTAATGTTTGACAGAGCATACATCAGTCCACATAATGGCAATACAGGACTTCCCGGCCAATCCGTATACGTCTATGAAGGAGCAGGATTAGCCAGAGTAGCAGGTGGAAATGCTCCAGTATCTGCACCTACAGTAGCTAATTCTACTATCAATGGTCACGTAGAAGCTGGCATTCACTTATTCGCCATAGCCTATGAGACTAATTCTGGTTTTATTACAGCAGAAGGACTAGCAGCACAATTAACTTCTGTTGGTGATAAGAAAGTAGCTATCTCAGCAATTCCCCTTGGACCTACTGGAACGATAGCTAGGTATGTCTTAGCAACTAAGAAGTTGATAGGAACATACAATGGCAATAAGGACCAGTATGAGTTTTACTTTGTTCCAAATGGTCGAATTGGAGACAATACTACTACCACATTAACAGTTGATTTCTATGATGCGGACTTATTGGCGTCTGCTGATTATCTTAGGAATCAGCTTGCTACTATCCCTGCTGGTGTGGGGTTAGGAATCTATAAGGGCGCTCTCTGTGTCTGTGGAGAAGATGCAAATCCTGCAAGAATCAGAATCTCAAAGTTCAACGACCCAGAGTCTCATGATTCTGTAGCAGGATATGTAGACTGCTATCCTAAGGACAATGGTGGTTCCGTAAAAGCTGTAGTTGAGTTCAGAACGCAGCTTAATCTCCATAAATCCTTTAGGAGTTACGTAACTGTAGACAATGGTAGTAGCCCGTCTTTCTGGCCTGTCAATAGTCTTGACGTTGCCATTGGCACGGAAGTCTTTGGGATTGCTAAGGTTCTAGACATCAATGGTTCTACTGGAGACAATTACATTGCAGCGTCCCGTAAAGGTCTGATGCTGTTCAATGGATTGTTCTCTATGGAATTGTCTGCTAATTTCAGTGATAATTGGAAAAGAATTACTAAGACACATTTCAACATAGTCACACTAGTCCTTGACCCAATACATGAGTGTATGTATGTAATGGTGCCATTGGACGGCGCGACTGTATGCACACATATCTTCTTCATAGACTTTACCGAGGGCATGGACATAGAGACTGTTAAGTGGTCACTATGGAACATGAGCAAGAGTCTGGCAGCCGTCTTTGTAGACTTAGTCTATTCTACTAAGAAAGCAGAGATGAAGTTTGCTGCCATCGCAGGTAATATCTATAAGATGGATGATGACACGCTAAATGACAATGGTATAGCCATTGAATCATATGTGAGGTTTGCACAAATATCGTTTGACAAAGCAAGAGGAATGTGCTTCTTCTCGGGTATCAGACCAAGAATCAATGGTAATGGTATCCTACAAATAAGAGCACTCTCTATTGATGAAGTCTTGACCGTTGATGCTGCAAGCATAGTCTTGTCAGATAAACCCGGTCTGATTCCACTTAGAGAGTTCTTTCTACAGTCCGAAGCTTGTTCTATTCTTCTACGTGTTTCTACCATTAACGAATGGTTCTCATTGAGAGAACTGAATGTATTTGGGGTGCCACTCTGGAATGAACGGCCTAATATCTAAATGGCTACTCGCGTCGATACAGTGCAGTCTCTCATCGAGGGTCTACAGTTCTCAGACCCTAGATTATACGATGCACTAAAGCTTCTAGTAAACGGCATGGTGGAACTTCAGAACGAAGTTTTCCCCATTCTGGAATCAATCTCCCAAATCACAACGCTTCCAATTCCCGGCACAGCCACGGGATTTAATTACTCGACTTCTCCACGCATTCTTCGTCTATTCTGGGACGCAACTCCTGACGCAAGATTCTATGAAATAAGACGGGGCAGTGATTGGGCCACTGCTGTTCAGATAACTATTGTTGCAGTTACTGAAGTTAGACTCGACCCAATTCCATCAGGTGTTACCAGATATCTATTAAAAGCTCTTAATGGTAACGGAGTCCCGTCCGCTAATTCTACATATGTAGACGTAATAATCAGCAATCCTGGCACTACGACTGTCACAGGACGTGTCATTGATAATAACGTCCTATTGTCATGGTCAGTCCCAACGTCTATCTGGGAAATTGATTATTACATAGTCAAGAGAAATGGTCAGTCAGTTGGCAATCAAAAAGGAACATTCGCTGTCATCTTCGAGACTGTAGCAGGGACGTTCCTTTACAGTATTACTCCAGTAGACTTGGCTGGAAATGTCGGGCCGGAATCGACAATCTCTCTAACAGTCAATCAGCCACCTGATTTTGAGTTACAGGACTATCGAGTATCCATTCTTGATGGATTGAAGATAAATGCTCTTGTAATCGGTTCTCCTTATCTTGGCTGGAAGAATGATGTTGATTTAGGCTGGGATACAGACCTTCTAGTAGGTCAGGATTGGACATGGGACAACGCTAATACTGGTAAACTTCTGGTCTGCGTAGGCACAGAGGAATACGACAATCATTTCACTGATAGAGCTTGGGACCAGCCATCTGACCAAGTAGGACTTGGCTATCCAATCTATATTCAGCCTGGCTTCTTAACAGCGAAGTATCAGGAGATAATTAATTATGGAACCGTGATACCAGACACGATTCTAAATATTAATTATACTCTTGAACAGTTAGTTACTACTGGCACAGTAGCAGCTAATTCTACGATAGAGTTTTCTCTGGACAATCTTACGTGGACTCCAGTAATTAATGGTAAATCAGCATTTGGAAGTAATTTCCAGTATGCTAGGATTACTGTTAACTTCACTTCCAGCAATGATAAAGCACTAGCCGTCTTCTCTAGCTTGATTGTCACATTAGATGTCAAGAAAGAAGTTGACTCTGGTAGTGTGATAGCCAATGCTAATGATGTTGATGGAACTCTTGTAACTTTCAACAAGCAGTTTAAGGACATAGATTCTCTTACAGCTACTCCAGGTTCATCTGGGTCTATTGAGCCATTAAAAGTTGTCATTAACTTTGTAGACATTCCTAATCCTACTCATTTCTACGTGTTCGTATTTGATGAGACTGGATACAGGCGCACATACACGGTAGCTTGGAAAGCTAGGGGAATAACATAATGGCATCGCAATGGATTAGGTGGCGCAACGATACTCACATCTATGAGTATTCAATAGACTTTGGTGCCAATTGGGGACCATTGCCTCTGGATGCCTCTATCCTAACTCAGGGGACAATTAACCCTGCTAGATTACCGAGTGGGTTGGTAGACCCTGCTGGTAATAACGTATTGACTGGTGTCAATGTCCTATCTAATGTTTATCCTAGACTTACCTTTAATGAAACTGATGCAGCAGTTTCACTCAGGAATTGGGATATTGGTGCTGACGGCTCTGTTTTCAGACTGAGGGCTTTGGATGATGCGTTTGCATTATTAGCCAATCTTGTAGGAGTTACTCGTGCTGGACAGGTTGCTATAGTTCCAACGGCTCCGGGAGTAGCATTAGACATAACTTCTGGACTTAATCCTAATCTAGCAGTGAGTATACGTAATACTGATGCTGGCTCTAATCGGACAGCTGGCATTTTACTGGGTAATGATACAGGGGTAGGATACGGGCAGTTAGTTATAAATTCTTCAGGATATACACCATCTGCTTGGAATCTGGCAGGTGGCTTTACAATCCTAGGAGCAGGAGCAGGTGGTATTAGTCTTGCTGCTTCTCATGCAAATGGAGAGCTTCGATTCTATTCTGGTGGCTCTGCAAATCCTAGATTGACTCTCCAAGTCTCTGGTAACTCAGTCTTTCTTGGAACAGTTACCGAAAGAAATCGTTCTGTTGCAATAGGAGACTGGGCTTCCTATACTCCAGTCTGGTCATCTTCTGGAACTCAACCTACGCTTGGCAACGGCCAATTGAGTGGTAGATATACAAGAGTAGGTAAAACAGTCTATTTTGAATTTCTCTTTGTTTACGGCTCTACCTCTAATGCTGGCACTGGAGCTTATTGGTGGAATCTCCCACTTACGGCAGCTGGATATGCAACATTCGTTGGTAAGTATTTGAGGAGTGGTGCAACTTATCAAGTTTGTATGGGCGTCTTTAAGGATGCAAATAGTTTCCAGATGCTTGCTCATGGAGTTGCTTCTCAGTTTGGTGCAACTGTCCCATTTGTTTGGGCAGTTAATGACCAATTTCAGGTGAGCGGATTTTACTCAGAACCTTAAAAGGAGATATCATGACACTCCGTTCCACTGAATTAAAGCTAAATCAAGGTGTTGGTAGAAGTCTCGTCAAACTTGCCATCCTTGTTATTGCTAGAACCACAATCAAGAATAAGAATAACCTACCTGAATCAGAGGTTTTCTTGGCTAAGCGAATTCTTGATAATCCTGATTGGTATCAGGAGAGAATCTATCCTCTTATTGTAGATGATATCGAAGAAGATACCGATGATTCTACAATCATTCTCAAGGTCAAAGAAGCTCTTTCACTATTCGAGGTCTAGAATGGAAACTAACGTCGATGAAATCCTAGTTAGCCTAGCTAAGAAGCAAATCATTATCGAGAAACAAGAGGCTGCTTTACAGTTACTTGTTGCTCAATATAATGAGCTAAACGAGAAGTATCAGATTCTTGAGAAAGAACTGGGAGAACGTCCCGTAAAGGCGAACTGAAATGGCTGATTGGGCTGACCCTACAATAACGAGCATCTATTCAGACGTAATAGATAAGTTCAAAGCTCGTGATATAGATGCTATCACTCTTAACAGTGGGCCAGCATCTGGTCTGCCCATTGGTGCAATTAAGTATGACCGTGTTGGTCATAAGTTCCAAGAGTGGAGTGGCTCTGCTTGGGTGGATATAGTCCTAGCAGTAGCTGGTGGTGGAACTGGTGGTTCTATTCCCGGTGGTGGTGGTCTAGGACTGGGAACTATGTCACTTCAGAATGCCAATACTGTTGCCATTACTGGCGGCTCTATTGTCAATCTGAATTCGTTCAGTCTTGCTTGTGACATATTGTTTACAACTGACGGTTCTCGTAACATTGGCTCTAGTGCTGTCAGACCTAATAACATCTACATCAGGAACGGTCTAGTGATTCCAGTTGGCACCGATAAGTGGGTAACGGCCTAGGGAGAATCTAATGAAGAAACTATTGTTCGTGCTTCTACTTTGTCCTTTACTCGCATGTGCGTGTGATGATGACAATGATGCTTGTGAAGATATTGAGAATGCTGCTGTCAGATTGCAGTGCATTGAGAAGCGTGATGGTTTAGTTACACCAACTCCGCTTCCTATTCCAGTTGCAAGAATCTATACTGTAGAGTATAGAGTGATTGGAACGGCACGGAGAGCTAATATCGTATATGCAAATACGATTCATGGCTCTACAGAACTGACCACTGGACTTCCTTGGTTTGCAGATTTCAGAACGAATCGTGACCGAGTTTTTGTTTCTTTATATGCAAAATCAGGTGGTGATGGGGTTGTAAGAGTTCAGATTCTAGTCGATGGCGTTCTTTTCAGAGAAGCCTCGACTGATGGATTCTTTGGTTCTGAAGTAGAAGTCTCTGGAACTTTTCTTCATCCTGACACAGCTTCAATAGCGAGCCAGAAGAAGTAATGGCTAAAGCAGCAGGAAGCATCTGGATTGAGGGCACAGAGTTACATTTTGTGTCCTCATCTTCAGAAGAATACTACTATATTGGTGACTTAGTAGCCAATAGACCTACTGCTGTTCCCGGCTCAATTTGGGTTGATGATGAACAAGTGCATTATATAGATGCACTGAAGAATGAGCGGAAAGTTGTTAATGAGATTGTAGCTGGTGTATCAGCATTATCAGGTTCTCTCTGGTCAGAACTATCAAGACTTCATTGGGTAAATGAGTTTGCTGACAGAGAGTGGAAAGGTCATTCAGACATCATTCATAATGATGCCCATAATGATGCTGCACATCAAGATGCTGCACATACAGATGTAGTTCATAGTGATAGTCATAGTGATAGTCATAGTGATGCACTGCATCAGGATGTGCCTCATACTGATTCTCATACTGACACTCACAGCGACTCTCATAGTGATGTAGACCATAAAGATAGTCACACTGATACTCATGGGGACGCTCATAGTGATACTCATACTGACGTAGCACACGTGGATTATGCTGGTGGACATGGGGACCATCAGGACGTAGGGCATGGTGATGGTGGTTCTCCACATGGGGACCATACTGACCAAGCTCACTCTGATACTCATACAGATACTCATTCTGATGTAGCACATCAGGATGTTGCTTTTAAGGATTCACATTCAGATTCTCATTCTGATGTGGCCCATAAAGATACTCCAGCTGTGAACACTGGACATGGAGATTCTCATACTGATGTTCCTCATCAAGATATTCTGCATCAAGATGTAGAACATTCAGATGTGCCATTTGTTGATATTCATACAGATGTGCCACATAACGACCAACCCGTATACGTGGGGCCATAATGTCTGTTGAAGTAATGCCTTCTGGGGTTAAGTGCAATCTCAATTGTAGCTACTGCTATCAGGCACCATTGAGAGATGCAGGAAACTTTACTTCAGAGGAAACATCTATCGATAAGATGATTCAGGCTCTTGAGAAGTCTGGACAGTATTTTACAGTCTTCGGTGGTGAGGCATTGTTGACTCCCATAGCAGACTTAGAAAAGCTATTCCAGTATGGCTTCAATAAGCATGGACAGAATGGCATACAGACTAATGGTTCTCTAATTACTGATGCTCACATTGAACTGTTCAATCGATACAATGTCCATGTCGGATTCTCTATGGACGGCCCCAATGAACTCAATGATTTGAGGTGGGCTGGGTCTTTGGAGAAGACACGACTGACAACAGAAAAGAGTCATAAGGCTCTATACAAGGTTATTAATCAGCACATGCCGTGCTCTTTAATAGTCACGCTGCATAAGAAGAATGCAACAGGCGACAACCTAGTCAAGCTGAAGAACTGGTTTAATATGCTTGCTGGGATGGGACTCAAATACGTGAGACTCCACCTGTTGGAAGTTGACCATCCTTTCGTGCAGAGTCTAGCTCTGACAGAGGATGAGGCATTCAACGCTATTGTCCTTCTAGAACAAGTTTCTAGTAAGCTAGAAATCGATACCTATTCAGACATTCCTAGAATGATGAAAGGTGAAGCATTCAGCCCTACTTGTATCTGGAACAATTGCAACCCGTTCAATACGAGTGCTGTATATGGAATTAATTCCGATGGTTCACTATCTAATTGTGGCAGAACTAATAAAGATGGAGTCAATTTCCTTAAGTCTGACTCCGAAGGGGATGAGCGTTATCACGCGCTACTCAATACACCTGAGGAATATGGGGGGTGTAAAGGATGTGAGTTTTTCCCAATTTGTGGAGGTGAATGTCCCGGACAATCTCATGATTGGAGAGTGAGAACTTCGCACTGTTCATTGCTGAAAAGGATTTTCAGATTCTATAAGGATAGAGTCGGCTATAATCCAATTCTGCATGATGGTCCTAGGACAAATGTAGAACATGGCGACCACTATGATTATGGTTCTACTATGGTAGTTGAGGTTAGGCAATGAACAGGCTAGATTTTACTGATAACATTCCAGATACTACGCGAGTAGTCTGGGTATCTCAGAAGGCCAAAGATAGATGGTCGCCTGTCATTACCTCTATCAATGCTATCTGGAGTCAATTGGAGCTTGAGACAGTCTTCAGAAATGAGAGAGAAGCTACAATCCAGACTGTGGCTCCTGATAAGATTGTCAACTTCTGTAAGAGAGTAATGAGCTACGGCTGTTTCATTACTGAGTTGGGGAAATCAGCGGATACTGGCTTTTATTCTTCTAGACATCAACCAGCAATTGAAGGTCAGCCCTATACTTACAGGGTAGCGGTGCATAGAAGCAATGTCTATTTTGAAGACAGTGTTCTTAGTGCCGTTACTAGGCTTGGTTATCCTGGGTGTTGCGCTAAGTTCTTTGATAACACTTGGAATAAGGAGCATTACTTCGATACAACGTGGCCTCAGCACTTGAACTCTCATTTATACAGGCCACATGCAAACTTGCTATTAAAGTCAATCGGACTCAGGCCGTGCTTTCATCTGCCTTGTTCTTTTGATTGTGAACATACTGAGAAAGTCTCATCTATGATTGCAAGAGTAGCCGAGCAATTGGGCTATGAGAAAATCATGGAAGGTCTTTATCAGTTATTGGACATGCCTATGGAATGGTCAGCACTCCACGGGTATGCGGAGATTAAGACTCCAATCTTCAAGGTCATCACAAAGACCGATGCCACTGGAGAGGAATACAAGTTTCAATTTCCGGGTAGTTTCTATCCTGATGAATCGGCTAGAGCCAATAAGTTTCCATATGTAGTTCCTGCAAAGCAGATGACTCTGTTCAAGTCACAGGATTTTGCAGAATCTACATTGTCTCCGGAGGATAATGGATTTCCAAGTTATCAAGCCGAAACTGAGGCACACAACAAAATTCTTTCTAGCCTCTCTGACAATATTGATTCTAATGATAGCGGCGCTCTTGTGGATTTGGGGTGTGGGAATGGTCTTCTTCTGAGTAAGATTGGAAGATTATTCCCAAACCTCAAACTCTCAGGTGTTGAGGTAGAGATAGCTAAGTCAGACAAGGCTCAGCAATTACTGGGATTTGGTGTCGCTATATCGTGCAAGAATATGTTCTTGTATGACCTAGTAGATATCAAATACATTCTAATTGCTAACCAGAGAATTCTAGAAAATCCAAAGTTCCTAGAGAAACTGCACGGCACCGTGTTCATCTATGATTATCTCACTCATGAGGTTGAGGTATGCAGTTTAGATACACTAAAGAGACTGACCTAGAGTCTATCGATAGGATTTGGAAAGAACACTACAATACATCGTTCGGATTACCTAACCTAGAAAATGTCATCATTCATGGTGTGGTAGAAGACGGGGACAAAGGTAGTGTTACTGGATTTGGCCTCGTCAAAATCTTCGCTGAAGGCATTCTGATTCTTGACAAGTCTCTATCGGCAAGACAAAAGGTAGACACTCTAAGAGAACTAATGACTGCTCAAAGATTGGGAATAGATAGAGCAAACATTAGTCAAGTTCATGCTTTTATTCAAGACCCGACGTTCGAGTATCTCTTGAAAAAGCATTACGGCTACAAAGATACAGTTGGTAAGTGCATAGTGATGGAGACGAAATGAAACCTCAAATGGACCCTTCAATGGGTGGAATGCAGAATCGGCTAAATCCTCAGATGTTGCAGCAACAAATGGCTCAGGCCAATCAGATGAGGCAGCAACAACAGGGAATGCCAGAAGGTGGAGTTCCCGGAGTTGGCGGCTGGCAACAGGCCATGCAGAATATTGGTGGTCAATTAGGCGGTGCTAGACCGGGCGCTCCAGCATACGGTGGCTTCACTCCGCCTGACCGTGGAGCTATGCCGCTACCTCCTTCTGCACAGCCCAGAATGCAGCCTCCTGCCTATGGTGCTGGTGGTAGATTTGGGATGCCTGGTGGTGCTCCTCCAATGGCAGGAGTTGATTCTGCTGCTGGTGGTGCATTCCAGCCTCCTTCTATTGGAATGCCTCGTGGTATTCCTGAAGATGGGATGGCACGGCCTGAACTGATGCAGCAGAAGATGCAGCAAACTATGCAGCAAGCCAATTCTGCTAGGGATGCCTTCAGAGCTTCCAATCCTATGCCGCCTCCCGGTCCAGACCCCGGTAAGGCTGGCTTGCTTGCAAGAATGAACATGAAACCATTTCGTGGTGGCCCAAATGAAGGCAAAATAGCTGGACCTGACAGAGCAGAAGCTATTTCTGCACTGGCCCCAGCTATGGGTGGAATGAAGCCTCCCGGTGGAGCGAACTTCTATTCCAACGCCATCAAGGGAACTACCAAGAATCCTGCTGCCCAGCGTAGTGCAATTGGTAGAAAGCCTACACCACAATTGCAGAACAGAGCTTCACTAGCAGGGAAGAATCCTAGAGCAGCAGCCGGAGCCAAAGCAGCCTCATTCGCGCAGCGCCGGAGAATGTAAATGGCGAAAGGTGGAGAACGGAAAAAGACTAATCGTCTTCTAGACGAACAGATGGCTATCTCTAACGACTACAGTAAGGGATACATCCAGCAGACTGCTCCAGAACGTGACCTTGCCCGTGATAAGGGCAATCAGATGTATGATGTCATGTTCTCAGGTAACAAAGGTCTAGCTCAGGGAAGTGCTGTATCTCCTGAACTATTAGCTGCTATTCGTGGTAAGGGTGGTTCTGGTGGCGGTGGTGGTGGCGGTGGCTATTCTCCAGTAGACCTTGGTGGACATGGCGTTCAGAGTTCTTACGCCAATTTCATGGGTGGTGGTGGAGTTAACCTCGCCTATAATCAGAAGGCTATGCAGAATCTTGCTGGCCTTGCAGAGTCCGGTGGATGGTCTAAAGAAGATATTGCCAAGCAGAAAGACATAATCAACCAGTATGCCGAGATGGGCAAGACTGGTGGCCTATCTGCTGAAGACATGCAGCGTATGCGTGGTGGCGGAGTCTTTGAAGACTTCCAGAAGACTGGTGGTTTCACTCCGGGAGACATTGGAAATATTAGGTCTAGAGCTACATCCGTCATTCCTAGCATGTATGGACAGGCTATGAATGAAGCTA
>Ga0105340_1000342_pt1 | contig 22757 bp, 21 predicted proteins | sample EasRivMeERMLT700_FD_89676 | JGI IMG/M metagenome (GOLD analysis project Ga0105340, IMG submission 89676) | Soil microbial communities from meander-bound floodplain in the East River, Colorado, USA - East River MetaG ERMLT700 | ecosystem: Environmental > Terrestrial > Soil > Floodplain | place...
GCCAGACGCTTCGCACGCCACCATGGCCCCTTGACCCTCCCGGACGTTCGATTCACACGTTCCCCCTCCGCCCTCGGCCGATCCCCTTCCCCCTATCCCCTTCCCCCTATCCCCCTTCCCCTGTCAATATGTTGGCGCCTTGTTGCACCTTCTTTTTGTCGATGACGAACCGGCGCTTCGGGCGCTGATGGCGGAGCGTCTGAGTGACCGCGGCTTCGAGGTCGTGGAGGCCGACAGCGGCGAGAAGGCCATTCAGATGCTGGAGCAGTTCGCGTTCGACGTGGTCATCACCGATCTCCGCATGCCTGGCATCGACGGGACCCGGGTCATTGAAACCGCCCTGGAACGCTATCCCGGCATTGTGGGGATCGTCATTACGGGCTACGGAACGATGAAGGACGCGGTCGATGCGATCAAGCGGGGCGCATCGGACTTCATCGCAAAGCCGTTTCAGTTCGACGAATTGATGCACGTGTTGCAGAAAGCCATCGAACAGCGGCGGCTGAAATCTGAAAACGCCTACCTGCGATCGCAGCTCGAGGAGCGGTATCAATTCGAAGGCATCCTCGGCCGCAGCCGCCCGATGCGCGCGTTGTTCCAGCTCCTCGAGACCGTCGCCAGGTCGTCGAGCACGATTCTCATCACGGGCGAGACGGGCACGGGCAAGGAAGTCGTCGCCCGTGCCATTCATCACAGTAGTCCCCGGCGCGCCTATCGCTTCGTCGCCCTGAACTGCAGCGCGATCCCTGAAACCCTGCTCGAGGCCGAGTTGTTCGGCCACGTACGCGGCGCGTTCACCGGCGCGGTCGGCACGCGGCAAGGGCGGATCGAGCAGGCGCACAAGGGCACCTTGTTTCTCGACGAGGTGGGCACAATGAGCACCGGTCTGCAGATGAAGCTGCTGCGAGCGCTGCAGGAGCGCGAATTCGAGCGTGTCGGCGACAGCCACACGATCAAGGTCGACGTAAGGTTCATTGCCGCGACCAATTCGGACCTCACGCGGATGGTCGCCGAAGGGACCTTTCGTGAGGACCTGTACTATCGGCTGAACGTCATTCCAATCGAGTTGCCGCCGCTGCGCGAGCGCCGCGACGACATTCCGCTGCTCGTCACGCACTTTCTCGAGAAGTTCTCACCCGGTGGTGCGATGCACGTGTCGCAGGCCGCCATGCGCGCGCTGATGGCGTTCTCGTGGCCGGGCAACGTGCGTCAACTCGAGAACGCAGTTGAACGCTCCGTCGCGCTCGGCGCCGGCCGGAATGAGATCGACATCGCGGATCTGCCACCGGAAATGCACGCCACCCCGCAGGCGGCTGCAACACCGTTTATCGATTTCCCAGACGAGGGCCTCGACCTCCCGGCATACCTGTCGTCCATCGAGCGCGATCTCATCCGGCAGTCGCTCGAACGCACCGGCGGCAACAGGAACAAGGCCGCCGAATTGCTCCGCATCAAGCGGACGACGCTCGTCGAAAAACTCAAGCGCCTGGTCGATTAGAAGGGACCCGCAGCCATGCCTCCTCGCTACGCTTACTGGACCATCATCGCGGGTGGGCTGCCAACCGCGTTCCGCGCGTCAGAGCGCGAGGAACTGCTGCCGACGTTTCAGCGCATCAAGGAGAAACACCCTGACGCGGAAATGAAGTGGTTTGCGCGCGGAAAATTGTGGGACTCGCCGGAGGCCGCTCGGATTCGACACGACGATGGCCGCGGCCGCAGGCCTTATGGCGAGACGCGGAGTGAAGGCAACCAGGGTCGCCATGACGCGCCAAGAGCCAAGTCACAAGGCCGGCCTGATCAGGAGAAGCGCGGTCGCGATTGGCGCCCCGGAGGCGAGCATCGCGATCCCCGCCAGAAGTTCGTCGACGCGAAAAAGCAGCAGAACTCCGCGCTGCGGAAGGAGCGCTGGGAGAGAAAAAACGCTCCCCCTCGCGCGAAGCCGCATGGCGATCCGCCGCGACCCGATATCCGTCGGGAGTCGCGTCCCGCTGGACGTGACAGCTGGCGTGATCGCCCGCGCGAAAATCCGGGCGCCAAGCCGGGCGATTGGCGCGAACGGCCACCGGGGGAGCGCGGCGCGAAGCCGGAACGCCTGTGGCGCGATCGACCTCCTCGCGACGCGCATGGGCCGCAGGGCCAACCCGACCGAAACGCACGCGGGCCACAGGGCAGACATGATTGGCGGCCCAAGCCGGGTGGCTGGAAACCCAAGCCTGGCGGCTGGAACCGGAACCCTGGCCTTCGTGGACAGGATACTGACGACCCCAAGCAGCCGCCACGACCGCGCGGACCGGATCGCGAGCCGCGCCGGGGTGACCCGACCAAACCGACGCCCCCGCCCAAGCCCGACGAACCCAAGGTTCCGCCGCCTGGTCCGTCGGAACGCGGCCACATCAAGGCACGTCGTCCATTTCGACCGCGGCAGGGTCCGCCCAAGGGTCCCCGCCGTTGATCGCACACGTGGTGCTCTTCCGTTTGCGTGCCGACGTGCCGTTGTCTGAACGGCGCGCGCTCATCGACGCGTACGCGGTTGCGCTTCGCGAGATTCCATCCTTGCGCCGGGCGCGCGTCGGCCGCCGCGTGCGCATGGGGCGCGCCTATGAGGAGCTGATGCGTACCGATTTCCCGTACGCGGCGATCATGGAATTCGACGATGCCGACGGCGTTCGGGCATACCTCGACCATCCTGCGCACCAGGAGATTTCCACGAGATTCTTCGCGGCAATTGCTGAAACGCTGGTGTATGACTTCGAGATGGAAGGAAGCGCGGAAGGACTACGAGGAATGTTGGCCGACGGCGGCCCGGGAAGCTGATGGTAGAACCAAGACAGGCGTCAGATGCCCATGACGTTGCGGAGACGCGAAACAAGGGTCGACTTCGGCGGCGAGGCAACCATCTCCTCTACACGCTTCAGCGCGTCCGCAATCGAAAAGACGATCTCAATACCGAGGCGGGCGGCTCCAGGCGGGACCGTCTCAATCGGGTCGCGCCACACGAGGATCGGCCGCGCCTTTGATTCGCTGATTACCTCCAGGCAATTCTCAGGACGATCGTCGAACACGAGGTCGATGCGCAGCGCGGCCGCCGCTTTTCCACGTGACCCGCGAAGCACGCACACCGACGGTAGCTCGAAGCCATGGGCGACCAGCCATCGCTGCGTCTGCAGCTGTGTGGGTTCACCAGCCGTGTCGGGCCGCTGGGTCAGGAAAATTACTTCCAAACCATGAGCGGTTCTCAGCTCGGCCATACGCGCCACCGATCCCGGCTCGATCTCCTCCAACGTCGTCCAGAAGTTCTCGATCGTGGCGACATGCGCCCAAAGCTGATGCAGCTGGCGCGACGTAAGAGTCTTTTTGCCGGCGGATACATCGACTTTCGACGCGCTGTCGGCGAGCGCGTCGACATCCACCGGGGCTTCGAGGTGCGTACTGCCAGCTGGGCGGAGAAGGACATCGGGGCCGAAGAGCCGTTCGGCTTCGCGCTGGAGCCCGCCCTCCATGTCCGCGATTGTGCCGTCGAGATCGCATGCGACCCTGAGCGTCCTATTGCCCTTTGTTCCAGCCATTTTCCGTTTTCTACCCCGCGCGGGCGATGCTGAGCGTCCGCTTCCCCGCGAATAGCGCCCCTGCCGATGGTTCGGGCTGGCATGCGGATTGGACCGGCCACGGTGACGTGACAACTGGAGCCTGGCAACTTATCGGGTTAGCAAGCACGCTGCTGGCCCTCATTCTGGTCAACTAGCACATGAAACGCACCCGTCGTCTTCGCCGCCTTCTGAGGCTTGCCGTGTGGTGGAATCGTTTCGTCCACGCCCCACATTCATTCGACACTGGGCTCATCGCGGCGACGAGGTAGTCGTAAGCTGGCCAAGCTGGAACCCGTCAGCAACAACACACCCCACGAAGAATTCGTCGATGATTTCGCGCAGCTCCTGAACGCTGGCCGCGCTGTTCACGCGCACGCGGAGCTGTGACCCATGCTCGAACCCCTTGGAGTACCACGAGCACAGCGCGCGCAACTTGTTAATTACCCAGCGCTCTCGGCCTCGCGCTACGCGCTCGCCGTTCCGATTGTCCTCGACGCCAGGCGCGAGATGCCGGAATCCGTCTCCCTCGTTGACGCGTTCGTTGACGAGCAGATCGATGTAGTCGAGCAGGAACTCGCCGCGTTCGCGAAGGGTCACTTCCCGCGGCGCTCGCCCGCTCACGATGTCGGCGGCCTGGGCGAGCACCCATGGATTACGCAGCACTCCTCGCCCGACGAGAACGCCGCTGACGCCCGACCGGAGACGATCGACGATTTGCTGCGGCTCGATGCAGTCTCCGCTGCCCAGCACCGGGATGCTCAGGTCCTGCGCGACGCCGGACACGAGCTCCCAATCCGCCGAACCGCTGTACGACTGTTCTGCGGTGCGGCCGTGGATCGTTACCGCAGCGGCACCGGCATCCTGCACCATTCTCGCGAGGTCCGGCGCGTTGCGCGATCGTTCGTTCCAGCCGGCGCGCATTTTCACCGTCACCGGAATCTTCACCGCCTTCGCCATCGCGTTGATGACCGACGCCGCGTGATGCGGCTCCCGCATCAAGCTGCACCCGGCGTTATGCTTCGCGATCTTCGGCACGGGACAGCCCATGTTCACGTCGACGATATCGGCGCCCATACCCTCCACGATCTGGGCGGCCGCCGCCATCTTGTCGGGATCGCCGCCGAAGATCTGAATCGAGACCGGACGCTCCTCCTCGGTGAACTCGGCGTATTCGAGGGTGCGATCGATTCCACGCACGAGACCTTCCGACGACACCATCTCGGTGACGACAAGGCCGCATCCACCCTGCCGCTTCACAAGACGGCGAAAGGCCGTGTCGGTCATCCCCGCCATAGGCGCAACGACGAATGGCGAGGGAAGCGTGACGTTGCCGATTTTCATTCGATGCCTGGTGGTCGTCGAGTCTTCGTGGTGCTCAGTACGCTTTGACGTCGGCGGCGTCGACTTCAACGCTGACGGCCTGTCCGATCAGGTCCACCGACAGGACGAGACGGGCGTGTGCGCCTTTGCGCATGAGGCGGCCGATCACACCCTTGAGCGGTCCGTGCACGACCTCCACCATCATGCCCTCGCGGATCATCGGGCACGGGTCGTACGCGAGCTCGCTCTCGATCAGCATACGGATGGCATCGATTTCGTGCTCGGGAATCGGCGCGGGCTCGCCCTCAAACGAGATGATGTTGACGACACCCGCGCACTTCAGGATGGGGAGACGCTCGCGAAGATTGAAGCGGGCGAAACAGTATCCGGGAAACAGAGGCCAGTCGATCTTCTTCTTACGGTCCTTCCACCGGCTCCAGCGTGTCACCGTCGGCAGGAACGACTCGATGTGCTTCTGCTCGAGCTGTTCGCGCACGACCTGCTCGTGCCGCGACCGCGTCCACAGCGCGTACCAGCGAACGTCCTGCTCGGACACGCGCGTCACGCCGGTGCCGCCGGGCTCGATCGTCGAATCCTGATTCATCGGCGAATCAGTTGTTGGCCTGTGCCGGCACTTCCGCTGCGAGCGCCTTCTGCCGCTCGGCCAGCGCCTGTTCGTACGCCTTCTTCAGCTCGTCGTTCCTCCACGTGATGGTCGCCGCGCTGCGGAGCTTCTCGAGGTACTTCTGGGTTTCGCCTCGCCGCTTCTGCTCGGCGATCTTGTCGCTGATGTCGGAACGAGCCTCGTCGAACGTTTTTACCTTCGTCTCGGAGCGCGACTCGAGGAAGAGAATCTGGTATCCGCGCTGCGTGCGGATGACTTCGGAGGTTTCGCCGGCCTTGATGTTCTCGAGGACCTTCTGAAGCGCGGGCGCGAGCTCGTCGATGTTGATCGGACCGATCAACCCGCCATTGGCCTTCGACGACGCGTCGGACACCTCGCCGGCCAGCCGTGCGAACGGTTCGCCGCCAAGCAGCCGATGGCGGACATCCTCGGCCTTCGCCTTCGCGGCATCGTCCTGCGCCACGTTGACGCCGCGATCCGACGTGGGCACCGCGATCAGAATCTCCCTGAGCATGATCGCCGAGGGCGTCGTGAATTCCTGTTTATGCGCGTCGTAGTACGCGTGCGCCTCGTCTTCGGTCACGCTGATCTTCGCGAGCACCTCGTTCTGTTGCACTCGCGTCTCCAGCATGTTCTTTTCAAGCTGCCGGCGCAGATCGGCAAGGGTCATCCCTTCCTGCTTCAGTGCTTCCTGGAATTTGGTCTCATCATCGATGTTGTTGTCCTTCTTAATGTTGTCGAGGACGCTCTTGAACTGCTCGTCGGTCATCGTGTAGCCGAGTTCGCGACCGCGCTGTACGAGCAGCAGCTCGTCAACGGCGTTGAGAATCAACTGCGGCGTGCTCGCCGCAACGGCCTTCTGAAGCTCTGGACTGTCGGCCGTGACGTTCTGGAGATCGGGACGCTGGCGCAGGAATTCGACCTGGACTCGTTCGAAATCGCCTTTGGTGACGATGTCGCCGTTCACCTTGACGAGCACCTGTTCGAGAATCTCCGCCCGCAGCGGGGAGGAGGCAATGAGCGCTGCCAGAAGGGCGGCGACGACCGCGAATTTCTTCATCATTTGCAATTCCTTGGAATTCATCATCTTAGCAACGTCAACGGGGTCCCGCCAGCGCGGCCAGGAGCGCCTCGAGCCGTGAGAACATCCCGCCCTCGGCGCGGGGATCCTGCTGAGGTTTGCGAAGGATTTCGTCCTTCGTGAACCCTGACGTCACCTGGCCGGTGGTCGCACGCGCCGTCCACCAGCTAGTTTCCCTCGGGACGCCCGCCTGTCCGCCTCTGCGCGGATAGGGGGGACGGTTATAAGACGTCGGGAGGGCTGCGGGCGTCTTTGGCTTCCCAGCCGCGGCGTCCAGCTCAAGCTTCAGCGACACGGGAGGCACCAGGATGGCGCCCGGCCACTCGTGCACCACCTTCACGAGGCGGAGCGGATCCATCTTCGCCTGAGGCCTGAATTTGATGACGGCCAGCCGGCCCTCCCGGTCGATGGTCTCGATTCCCAGCCGGTCGGCCATGATGCGAATGCGCCCGTATTCGGCAAGATTCAGCACTGAGGCGGTGGGCGGACCGTAGCGATCGGCAATTTCGTCGAGCGTCGCCTCGAGATCGGTCTCGGTGCGCGTTGCCGCGACCTTGCGATAAACCATCAACCGCTGGTTCATGTCGGGGATGTAGCCCTCGTCTATCTTGAGGTCGATTCCAAGATTGACCGTCGCGCGCAGGTCGTCTTCGAGCTCTTCGCCCTTCAGCTCGCGGACGGTCTCCTCGAGCAGCTTCATGTACATTTCGAAGCCAACCGCGTCGATCTGGCCACTCTGTTCCCCGCCAAGGAGATTGCCGGCGCCGCGAATCTCCAGGTCGAGCGCCGCGACGCGGAACCCGCTGCCAAGGTCGCTGAATTCCTTGATCGCCGCCAGCCGCTTCCGCGCGACGGGCGACAACGATTCCTGCGGCGGAATCAATAGATAGGCATACGCCGGGCGATCCGACCGGCCGACGCGACCGCGGAGCTGATAGAGCTGCGACAGGCCGTACCTGTCGGCACGGTTGATGATGATCGTGTTCGCATTCGGGATATCGAGTCCGTTCTCGACGATCGTCGTCGCCAGCAGGATGTCGAACCTGCGCTCCACGAATCCCAGCATCGCCTTCTCGAGCTCGTCTTCTCCCATTTGTCCGTGGCCGATGACGATCTTCGCTTCCGGGACCAGACGCTGCAGCAGGTTGCCGATTGAGAAGATCGATTCGACACGATTGTGGACGAAATAGATCTGGCCCCCGCGTGCGAGCTCGTTCCTCACCGCACGCTCGATCACGGGCGCATCGAATTTCACGACATTGGTCTGGATGGACAGCCGATCCTTCGGGGGCGTCTCGATGATCGACATGTCGCGGATACCAACGAGCGACATGTTCAGCGTCCGGGGGATGGGCGTCGCGGTCATTGTCAGCACATCGACGCGCTTGCGCATCTGTTTGATGCGCTCCTTATGCGCGACACCGAACCGCTGCTCCTCGTCGACGACGAGCAGGCCCAGATCCTTGAACAGGACGTCCTTCGACAACAGGCGATGCGTGCCGACAATGATGTCGATCTTGCCGGAGGCCACACCGGCGATGATGTCGTTCGTTTCCTGCTTCGTGCGGAAACGGCTCACCATGTCGATCGTCACAGGAAATCCTGCAAACCGGTCGCGCAGCGTCTTCGCGTGCTGAAACGCCAGAATCGTGGTCGGCGCGAGGACCGCCACCTGCTTGCCATCCATGACGGCCTTGAACGCCGCGCGCATCGCGACCTCGGTCTTGCCGTAGCCGACATCGCCGCACAGCAGGCGATCCATCGGTGTGGCTATCTCCATGTCGCGCTTGATGTCCGTGATGGCGGTGACCTGATCTGGGGTCAGCACGTACGGAAACGCGTCCTCGAACTCCTCCTGCCAGTGCGTGTCAGGCGAAAACGCGTGTCCAGGTACGGCCTTTCGCTGGGCGTAAAGCTTCAGCAGTTCCTCGGCCATGTCGCGCATCGCCTTCTTGACGCGCGTCTTGGCCTTTTCCCAGGTCGTGCCGCCAAGGCGATCGAGCGCCGGACGGCTGCCGCCTGTGTATTTCTGAATGAGGTCGAGCCGCTCGACGGGAACAAAAAGCTTGTCGTCCCCGTGATAGCGCAGCTCGAGAAATTCGTGTGTGCCTTCGGCACTGCCGCGGACGCCGATCTGCTTCAGGCCGACGAATTCACCGATGCCGTGATCGACGTGGACGACAAGATCGCCGACTTTCAGATCCCGGAGGTCTGAGAGGAACGTCTTCGCGAGATTGCGCCGCTTCTCGGGCGCGCGGCGTTCTTCCTCGAAGACATCGGCCTCTGCGTACACCTGCAGGCCCGCATCAGCCAGCCGGAAGCCCCGCGAAAGCGATCCGACCGCGACGAGCACCGCTGCAGCGTGCACATCCTCGGCCCGCTCGACGAGAATGGCAACGATCTCGTATTCCTTAAGGATCTCAATCGTCCGCTCGGCACGGCCATGGCTGTCGGCAATGAACAGGATCGTGTCGCCGTGCTCGCGTGCCTGGCGGACCTCCGTGATCCAATCATTGACGCGACCCCGGAACTCCATCGCGGGCTGGCATCGTACCTGTCGGACGGCAACGGTTTCGTCGAGCGCGAGCTCCTCGAGGCGTGGCGCCGGCCCGAGGCGCGTATCCAAATCGTCCCATGCGACGTAGGCCTGATCGGGCGGTGATGCCACGACGTGCCCGCGCGCCGCGGCATCGTCATAGCTGGACGCGAGCTGCTCACGGACCTTCTGTGCCTGTTCCTTGACCTGTTCCTGCTCGGACACCAGCAACCGCAGACCGCGCGAGGCGGAAAGAAAATCAAAGACAGGGAGCGGATCGTCTTCTGCTTCGAATCGCTCGCGAACCGGAACGATCAGAAGTTGATCGGTCACGCTGGTCGAGCGCTGCGTTGCCGGGTCGAACCGCCGGAGCGATTCGACCATGTCACCGACGAACTCAATCCGGACGGGCTCGGCGTCACCGGCGAGGAAGAGGTCGACGATGCCGCCGCGGATGGCGAACGAACCGTGCTCGTCGACGGGATCCTCGCGGGTGAAGCCGGCGTCAACGAGGAGATCCGCGAGCTGCTGCGGATCGATCTCGGTTCCCGATCGAATGTCGAGCGAGGCACTGAGCAGCCGCTCGGGACGGCTGACGCGGGGCAGAAGGGCAGCGGCTGAGGCGACAATCAGGCGCGCCGTGCCGGTGGCGGCACCGTGCAGCGCACGCGCACGCGCGGCCGACACCCGGAAGTGAGGCGTCATCCCCCGGTAGGGATCGACCTGGAGCGACGGCAGCGGCAGCACAGCGCGTTCGACATCGGCGTCAGACGCGCCCTCGAGCGCGCCATAGAAGAACCGAGCATCGGCCGTCATCTGCTCTACGTCTTTGTCCGTTGGCACGACCAGGACCGTGATTCCGGAGGCAGCCCGCGCCGCAAACGCGGCTGCAAACGCCTTAGCCGCCGGAGTGAGGCCGGCAACAACTGAAGAGGGTCTATCGAGGGCCGCCTTGGCGGCTGCCTGGCTGAAAAGGGCGCGAAGGGTGAGAGAGGTTGCCGTGGTCATCTGGTGTACATGCGGACGGCCCACCGCAGCGCGCAAGGGCTGGGTGAGCAAGCAACTCCCATTGTCACATGGGGACAGCCTTGTCAGGCTAACGGGCGAGCGCTTTCACTTTCCTGATCAGGTCGGTCGTCGAATGGCCGGGCGCCAGTTCCATGCGAACCACGCGGCCCCCGCGCGCTTCGACCGTATCGCGCCCAACAATGCTGTCCGGTCCCCAATCGGCGCCTTTGACGAGCACGTCCGGCTGAACACGCCTGATAATCGCGTCGGGCGTCTGCTCGTCGAAGATGGCGACCGCGTCCACAGACTCCAGGGCAAGCAGGACCTCCGCCCGCTCCTCAGCCGGCGTTATCGGCCGTTCGGGTCCCTTGATCGCGCGGACCGAGCGATCCGAGTTCACACCAACGATCAACGCATCGCCAAGGCGCCGGGCATCGCGCAGGTAACGCACGTGACCAGGATGAAGCAGATCGAACACACCGTTGGTGAATACGACCGTCGCGCCTCGGTCCCGGACACGTTCGGCGAGCTCCGCCGCATGGTCAATGGAATAAATCGCGGGCGTGCCGCTGCTGGTCATAAGCCGGTGATGCGAATCCCACCCGAAAACGACCATCGGTGCGGTGGGCGGAAAATGCCGGCCTCCTTCAGCGTCGACTTGACGCGAAAGGTATACAGCAGCCGGTGATAGTCGTATGGCACGCCGTTCTGCCGGTGGACCGCGACATCCAGCTTGTAGGTCCCTTCAACCAGATCGAGCTTGTCGATCACGAAGCGCACCTCCCCGTCACCGGAGAGCTCGCCGGCGGTGGCGCCCTCGATCAACGTGTTGGTGCCGTAGCAGCAGACGCCGTCGGTGTTGAAGATGCCTACGCCGAATACGAAATCAGTGACCGACTGATTCGCGCGAACCCGCAACCGGATCTCGACACCCTCGCCTGATTGAAACATGTGGGAAGGATCCCCACTGGCGCCCACAAGATGCACCGACGTGATTTCCACTTCGCGCGAGCCCCACCGGCCTTCGGAGGCCTTGAACATGTCTGAGGGCTCGCTCTGGTCGGGATTCGGGATTCGGGATTCGGGATTCGATGCAGCAGTTCTGGTCTCACGAGTCCCGAGTCCCGAATCCCGAGTCCCGGTGATGGCATCGTCGGCGGCGAGTTGCCGATTCTCCGCACCCGCCACATCCATCAAGTACGCGTCGATGACCCGCTTCGGATCACCGTGTGCCTTCACCACGCCGCCGTCGAGCCAGAGCGCCTCGTCACAGAAACGGGTGACCAGGTCCAGCGAGTGCGTGACCAGCAGCACCGTGCGCCCGCGGCGTCTGAGGTCCGCAAACTTGTCCAGGCATTTGTGGGTGAAAGCCTCGTCGCCGACCGCGAGCACTTCATCGACGAGCAACACATCCGGGTCGACGTTGATCGCGACGGCAAAGCCGAGGCGCATGTACATGCCAGACGAATACGTTTTGACCGGCGCTTCGATGAACTCATCGAGCTCGGCGAAACGGACGATATCGTCGAAGCGGCGGGCGATCTCGCGGCGGCTCAGGCCGAGCATCATGCCGTTGATGTAGACGTTCTCACGTCCGGAAATCTCGGGATGAAAGCCCGCGCCAAGCTCGATGAGCGCCGACACGCGTCCGTCGACGCGAACAGTCCCCGAGGTCGGCTTGCCGATACCCGCGATCAATTTCAGCATCGTGCTCTTGCCCGAGCCGTTGCGGCCAACGATCCCGAACGTCTTGCCCGACGGCACGTCGAACGACACACCCTTGAGCGCTTCGAACACCGCGTCGGGCGTGAGGTCGCGCAGGAGGCTGCCCGACAACAGCGCGCTCTTCAGCGTCGCAAACTGCCTGCGCCGGCCGTAGCGGCGATAGCGCTTATGGACGTCGCGGACCTCGATCGCGTTCATACGGTGGCCACCAAGAACACAAAGACGAATTGGCCACAGAGGTCACAAAGAACACGATTTGCAAAAACCATAGTGACCTTTGTGTTCCTTGTGGCCAAAACCGTCTTGGTGGCCATCGTGGCGCTCGTCATACTTCCTCCGCGAGCGTATCCCTCAGCCGATCGAACACGAAGTACCCGAAGAGAAGGACGACGAGGGAGGCCGCGCCGACCGCAAGCAGCCGGTTGCTCTGCGTGAAGGGTCCGGACTTGAACAGCACCTCCTGATACGCGATCACGAGGTGAGTAAACGGATTGAGATCCAACAGCCGCCGCACGCGCTCAGGTGCCTGCGTGATGGGATAGATGATCGGCGTCGCGAAGAACCAGAGCGTCAGCAGGTTGGCAAGGAGGTCGCGTACATCACGAAAATGAACGGTCAGCGCGGAGACCAGCAGGGCCAGCCCCACCGTGAGCACGAGCTGTATGGCGACGATGAGCGGCAACCACAGGAGATCCGTTGGCGTGACCGGCACGCGGTAGTAGATCAGAAAGGCCGCCAGAATCGGCAACCCCAGGCAGAAGTGCACGAGCCCGGCAAGCACCGTGACGATTGGCAGCACTTCGGCCGGGAACAACACCTTCTTGATCAAGTTTCCGCCGGCCACGAGCACATTGGACGATTCGAGCAATGACGAGGAAAACCACGTCCACGGCAGGATCCCGCAGAACATGAAGACCGCGTACGGCTCGAGCTCCGGCGGGTGCACCCCCGGCAACACGACCGTGAAGACGACGGTGTAAATCACGAGAAGCAGAAGCGGGTTGACGAACGACCAGAAGAAACCGAGGACCGAACCGCGATAGCGCGCTTTGAGTTCCCGCGCGACGAGGCTGGAGATCAGCGCCCGATATCGGAACAGTTGTTTGAGATTGGCGAGCAACTGTCGCCAGTGTAGCCGAGGCGGGCCTGAGCCCACAGGCAGCCTCACGAGGCTCGCCCTGCCCGGTCGTCTAGGCGCGTGTGCGGGCGCGCGTGGCGACCTGGAGGCGGATCAGCGATTTCATCAGCGCGATGCGAGCGCGCTCAATATCGACATCAACCGACGAGGTCGGGCTGGCGAGCAGCGCCTCCGCGCGCTGTTTCGCCCGCTCGGCACGCTGGATGTCAATCTCCTGGGCGCGCTCGCCGATCTGCGCGAGCACGGTGACGTAATCGGGCAGGACTTCCACGAAACCAAACGCGATCGCGACGTAATGCTTCTCCTGGCCCTGCCGGTACCAGAGCTCGCCGACCTTCAGCGTCGAGAGCAGCGGGGTGTGACCAGGCAGGACGCCAAGATAGCCCTCGCTGCCAGGCACCACCACCTCGTCGACCTCCTCGCGGAGAACGGCGCGATCGGGCGTCACGATCTCGAGGGTCAGTTTCGTTGGTAGAGCCATGATCAGGCCGTTTTCATCCCTTGAGCTTTTTCGACCACTTCTTCGATCGTGCCGACCATGTAGAACGCCTGCTCCGGCAGCGCGTCGTGCTTGCCTTCGGCGATCTCCTTGAAACCGCGGATCGTGTCCGCGATCTGGACGTACTTGCCCTTGAAGCCGGTGAACTGCTCGGCGACGAAGAACGGCTGCGAGAAGAATCGCTGCAGCTTGCGCGCGCGCGAGACCGTGAGCCGATCCTCTTCAGACAGCTCGTCGATGCCGAGGATCGCGATGATATCCTGCAGATCCTTGTAGCGCTGCAGGATCTGTTTCACCGATCGCGCGACGTTGTAGTGCTCGTCACCAAGAATACGCGGATCGAGAATGCGTGACGTCGACGCCAGCGGATCGACGGCGGGGTAGATTCCCAGCTCGGCGATCTGCCGCGAGAGGTTGGTCGTCGCATCGAGGTGCGCGAATGTCGTCGCCGGCGCCGGATCGGTGTAGTCGTCCGCAGGAACGTAAATCGCCTGTACCGACGTGATCGACCCCTTCTTCGTCGACGTGATGCGCTCCTGGAGCTCGCCCATCTCGGTCAGCAGGGTCGGCTGGTAGCCGACGGCCGACGGCATGCGGCCGAGCAACGCCGACACCTCGGAGCCCGCCTGCGTGAAGCGGAAGATATTGTCGATGAAGAGCAGCACGTCCTTGCCTTCCGCATCACGGAAGTACTCAGCGACCGTGAGCGCCGAGAGACCGACGCGGAGACGCGCGCCCGGCGGCTCCGTCATCTGTCCGTAGACAAGGGCTGCGCGCGACTTCGACGGGTCGTTCACGTCGATGACGCCCGACTCCTGGAACTCGAGCCAGAGGTCGTTGCCTTCGCGCGTGCGTTCACCGACACCGCCGAACACCGACACGCCGCCGTGCTTCAGCGCGATGTTGTGGATCAGCTCCATGATGATGACGGTCTTCCCGACGCCCGCGCCGCCGAACAGCCCGATCTTGCCGCCCTGCAGGTACGGCTCGAGCAGGTCGATGACCTTGATGCCCGTCTCGAACATCTTCAGCTCGGTCGACTGCTGTTCGAGCGTGGGCGCGTGCCGGTGGATGGGCCAGCGCTCTTTCGACATCACGGGACGATCAGGGAAATCGACCGGCTCGCCAAGGACGTTGAGCACGCGGCCGAGCGTCTCGGGACCGACCGGCATCGATATCGGTGCGCCTGTGTCGATCACCTGCATGCCACGCGTCATGCCGTCGGTCGGCTTCATCGCGACTGCTCGCACGCGGTTCTCGCCGAGATGCTGTTCGACCTCCGCGACGACGTCGATCTTTTCGGCGCCGCCTCCGCCGTCGGAGACCACGCGGACCGCGTTGTAGATCGCGGGGAGGTGTCCGTCGGCGAACTCGATGTCGACCACGGGACCAATTACTTGAACAACTTTGCCAGTTCGTTGCGCAGTTGCTGCTGCGGTTGCCATAGCTGATTCCTTCTGTATGCCAGGGGAGGGGCTGGGGGTGCCACCTTCCCCCTTCGTTGTTCTACGTCGCGGCCGCGCCCGACACCACCTCGATGATTTCGCGGGTGATCGCGGCCTGCCGAACCTTGTTCATATAGAGCGTCAGGTTCTCGAGCATGTCCGCCGAGTTCCGGGTCGCCGCGTCCATGGCGGTCATCTGCGCCGCGAAGAACGCGGCGTTTGATTCGAGCAGTGCCCGGTAGACCTGCACCTGCACGTGCCGAGGCAGCAGGTCGCGAAAGATCTGCTCGGGTGTCGGCTCGTAGAGGTAATCGACAGCAGGTCCCGCAACGGCGGCGTCCGATTCCAGGCGCGGGATGGGCAGCAGTCGCTCCACGACGATCCGCTGAGACATCACCGACTTGAACTCGTTATAGACGAGGTAGACGCTCGATGCCTTGCTTGATGTGAAATCCTCGATAGCGGCATCGGCGATGTCCGCCGCGTCGCCGAACGTCATCTTCTGAAAAATCCCGACCGCTTCGTAGCGCACGTCGAATCCGCGGCGGCGGAAGAAATCGCGACCCTTGCGCCCAATCAGGCCCAGCGCCACGTCGCGACCGGGCGTCTCGTTGAGGATGAACTGGCCGGCGGCTTTGATGACGTTCGAGTTGAAGCTGCCGCACAGGCCGCGGTCTGCGGTGATCACGATCAGGAGCGGCCGGCCGCTGCCCTGCGGAGGAATCCGGAGCAGCGGGTGCGCGTCCTGCTCGACCCGGGCCACGAGGCCGTTCAGCACTTTCAGCATCCGCTGGGCAAACGGGCGCGCCGAGATGACACGATCCTGCGCTCGCTTGAGGCGTGAGGCCGCGATCATCTTCATCGCCTTCGTGATCTGCTGCGTCGACTTGACCGCGCGGATCCGGCGCCGGAGATCAATCAGAGACGGCATGCGTTACGCGACAGCGGCGGCGGCGATGGTACCGCTGAACTGCTTGCCAAACTCCGTCAGGGCTGCGTCCAGGGCTCCCCTGATCTCGTCATCGAGAATCTTCTTCTCCGCGATCCCGGTCAGCACGCGCGGCGCCTGTGTCTCCAGGTATCGATGCAGCTCCTCTTCGTATCGCCCCAGCGCTTCCACCGGCACGGGGTCGAGATAGCCCTTCGTTGCGGCGTAGACGATCGCCACCTGCTTCTCCACACCGAGCGGCTGATACTGGGGCTGTTTCAGAATCTCGACGAGCCGGCGTCCGCGATTGAGCTGCGCCTGGGTCTGCTTGTCGAGGTCGCTGCCGAACTGCGCGAAGGCGGCGAGCTCGCGGTACTGCGCGAGATCGAGCCGCAGCGTTCCAGCAACCTGGCGCATCGCGCGGATCTGCGCGGAACCGCCGACCCGCGACACCGAGTTGCCGACGTTAATCGCGGGACGCACGCCCTGGTGGAACAGGTCGCCCTCGAGGAAGATCTGCCCGTCGGTAATCGAGATGACGTTCGTCGGAATGTACGCCGACAGGTCGCCCGCCTGCGTCTCGATGATCGGCAACGCCGTCAACGAGCCGCCGCCCAGTGAGTTATTCAACTTCGCCGCGCGCTCCAGCAGGCGCGAGTGCAGGTAGAAGACGTCCCCGGGATACGCCTCGCGGCCGGGTGGGCGCCGCAGGAGCAGCGAGATTTCGCGATATGCCTGCGCATGCTTCGACAGGTCGTCGTACACGAGCAGCGCGTGACGGCCGCTGTCGCGGAAGTATTCGCCGATCGCACACGCCGAATAGGGGCTGATGTAGAGCATCGGCGCCGGATCGGACGCCGTGGCCGCGACGACGATGGTGTAGCTCATCGCGTCGTATTCTTCGAGCGTCCGGACGACCTGCGCGACGGTTGATTGCTTCTGGCCGATCGCGTTGTAGATGCAGATCACGTCCTTGCCGCGCTGGTTGATGATCGCGTCGACCGCGACGGCGGTCTTGCCCGTCTGCCGGTCGCCGATGATCAGCTCGCGCTGGCCGCGGCCAATCGGCACCATCCCGTCGATGGCCTTCAGGCCCGTCTGCAGCGGCTCCTTCACGGGCTGGCGGTCGACAACACCGGGGGCGAGGCGCTCGATCGGCAGGAACTGCTTGGTCTGGATCGGGCCCTTGCCGTCGATCGGCTGGCCGAGCGCATTGACGACGCGCCCGAGCATCTCATCGCCGACGGGCACCGAGATGATGCGGCCGGTGCGCTTGACGGTGTCGCCTTCCTTGATCTCCTTGAAGTCGCCCAGCAGCACCGCGCCGACGCTTTCCTCTTCGAGGTTGAGGGCGATGCCGAAGACGCCGTGCGGGAACTCGAGCATCTCGCCTGCCATGGCGTTTTCGATTCCGTGAACGCGGGAGATGCCGTCGCCGATGGAGATCACCGTGCCGACCTCCGCGACGTCCACCTTGACGGTGTGGCTGCCAATCTGGTCACGAATGATCTTGGAGATTTCGTCCGCTCTGATGTCCATGTCGATCCTTCACACGCCGGGCCCAAAGAACCCGGCCTACCTCTGCTGCGTCAATCGTTGACGAATCTTCGAGAGCTGCGTCGCCACGCTGCCGTCGTACACGGTGCTGCCGATCCGCGCGATGATGCCGCCGATGATCGTCGGATCCACGCTTGTGGTGACATCAACGCGGCGCCCGGTGGCCTGGGCGAGACGCTGCTCAATCTGCGCGGCACGCTCGGCTGACAGCGGCGCCGCGGTGGTGACTTCGGCTCGCACGATCTGCTGATGATCCATCAGGCGTTCGCGGTAGACCGCGAGCAGATCCGGAACGAGCGAGAGGCGGTCGCGCTCAGCGAGAAGCGCCAGGAGCTTCCGTACCGGGGAGGAGACCTCGAGTCGTATCGTCAGCGCCTCGGTGACAGCCCGCTTGCCGGCGACGGGCACTCCGGGGTTGGTCAGAGCGCTGTGGAGCTCGGGGTTCGACGACATCAGGTTCGCGAATGCGGACAGGTCGCGCTCCGCCTGCACCGGATCTGATTCCTTCAGCGCGACATCGAACAGGGCTCTCGCGTAGCGGGCGGCGGAGGCTCGGGATCGCATCGTTTCAGGCTGTTTCTGACCGTGTTCTCGTATTCGGGCCGGGGACGTACAAACGAGCTTGTACCTGGAAGGCACAAACTTCCTTTTTATATCAGGCCGACAGGGGGAATGGGAAGAGGAATCCCTGACCCGGGCCATAGGGGCACAGAGACACAGAGCTAAATCAAAAGGTCTTCTCTGTGACTCTGTGTCTCTGTGGCTCGCTTTACCGCACGTCGGTAATTTGTTCGTAAATACGGTTCAGTTCGGCCTCGGATCCGAAGCTGATTTCGATGGTGCCGCCCTGGGCGCCCCGCAGGATGCGGACCTTCGTTCCGAGCGCAAACCGCAGGCGATCCTCAGCGGCGCGGGTATGGACGTCTTTCGCCCCTTCGGCCTTGGGTGCGCGCGGCGCCGGTGGCGACGCGAGCCGTTTGACGAGCGTTTCGGTCTCGCGCACCGAGAGCGAGCGCGAGATAACCTCCCGGGAGGCCTGTCGCTGGAGCGCCGGATCCGAGAGCGCGAGCAGCGCGCGCGCATGTCCCATGGCCAGCGCACCCGACGCGAGATCCGCGCGCACTTCATCCGCCAGCTTCAGCAAACGCACGTAGTTCGCCACGGAGCTTCGATCCTTGCCGACCGCGGCCGCAATCTGATCGTGGGTCAGGCCGAATTCGTCGACGAGCCGCTGGTACGCAGCCGCTTCGTCAACGGGATTCAGGTTCTCGCGTTGAATGTTCTCGATGAGCGCCAGTTGCAGGAGTTGTTGACCGGAATCGACGGGCATGTCGCGAACAACCACCGGCACCTTGAGAAGTCCCGCGCGCTGGGCCGCACGCCACCGACGCTCGCCCGCGATGATGCGATAGAGGTCGCCCACGCGCTGGACGAGAATCGGCTGAATCACGCCGTTTTCCTTGATGGAGCGAGCCAGCTCGTCGAGCTTCGCATCATCCATCTGCACGCGCGGCTGCTTCTCGTTAGGCGCGATGAGATCGATGTCGACTTCAATGGCGCCCTGCCGCGAAGGCTCCGGCACGTCGGGGATCAGCGCACTGAGGCCTTTGCCAAGTGCCGGTCGTCGTTCGAGCATGTCGTCCCTCTCCGAAATCAGGCCGCGTGACGCGACAGCATTTCTTTCGCAAGCGCCATGTATGCCGCGGCGCCGCGCGACTTCGTGTCGTACAGCACCCCCGGCGTCCCGTGGCTTGGCGCCTCGCCCAGTTTGACGTTGCGCGGAATGATGGTGTTGAAGACTTTTTCTTTGAAGAACTCGCGCACGTCGCGCGCCACGAGCTGTCCCAGATTCGTCCGGTCGTCGTACATCGTCAGGAGGACCCCCTCGATGTCGAGCGAGGGATTCAATCCCCCCCGGACGCGCCTCATCGTTCCGACGAGCTCGGCAAGGCCTTCGAGGGCGAAGTACTCGCAGTGCAGCGGTATCAGCACGGCGTCTGCGGCAACCAGTGCATTCAGCGTGAGCAGACCGAGCGACGGCGGGCAATCGATGAAGATGTATTGGAAGCGAGACCGAAGCGGCTCGAGTACGCGTTGCAGACGACGCTCGCGTTCGAGCATCGGAACCATCTCGATCTCGGCCCCCGTCAGATTCCGGTCGGCGGGCATCAGATAGAGGTTTTCGATCCCTGTCGGGAGGACGAAGGAGTCAGACACGGTTCCGTCCACGTCCATCAGCGCCTCGTAGGCGGTCCCGCCAGGCGCACGCTGTCCCTTGAGGCCAACGCCGCTGGTGAGGTTCCCCTGCGGGTCAACATCGACCAGAAGAACCGGGCGGCCTTCAAGGGCCAGCGACGTGGCGACATTGATGGCCGTGGTCGTCTTACCGACCCCGCCCTTCTGGTTGGCGACCGCCACGATGCGGCCGCGGACGGTTCCGTTCAGCCCAGCGTTTTCTGTCATGTGCCCAATTGAAGAGTTATAGTGTCCTTACACAATGTAGTACGCAGCTAATCGTGTGTCAACGGTTAGTTTCACGTGAAACGGCGAACATAATACGAATATCTGGGAGTCTCGGCGCGGCTGAATTCAAACTTCAGCGTTCGCCATTCAGCATTCGAGTTGCCGCTTTGTTTCACGTGGAACGTTGCCGTCCAACGTGACGTTTCTCCAAGACAACCAGCCGGCTTCGCAAGGATTCCAGGAGCGGAAACGTCGCGGACCATGCGAGCGGTGGGGGAACCGTTTCGGAGGGATCGGCGGCGGTCGTGCCTCTGAACAGCAACAACACACCGCCCGGCTTGATGAACGCCTGCAGGTTCGAGAGCAGTCGCGGTTCGACGCGAACCGCTCTCATCGTCACAAGATCGTGTGCCTCGTGCAGCTCCGGGCGGGCGAGCAATTCCTCATAGCGGGAGGCCGCGACCTCAGCGCCTTCGAGCGCGACAGCACGGACAGCTTCGCGCAGAAACACGGACTTTCGAGTCTTGGACTCGACCATCAACAGCCGGACCGAGGGGACTGCAAGCGCCATTGGGATGGCTGGTGATCCGCCGCCGCTTCCGACGTCGAGCATTCGCGTGGCACCGGTGGGAACGTGTCGTGCCGCAACGAGTGGCTCGATCAGAAGCCGGTCCAGCGTGTCTGGCGTCGGTTCGGTGAGGTTGAAACCGGTCAGGTTGATCTTGCGGTTCCAGGTCTCCAGCAGGCGGAAGTAGGTCTCGAGGCGAAGCGCGGTGTCCGAAGGAATTGTGAGCCGGGCGCGTTTCGCGCGCCGAAGCAGCCGATCCTGGAACTCACGAGTCGTCACGGCGTTCCGAGAGAGTCCGACGGGAGCCTTCCAAGAAAGACGCTGAGGACCGCGACGGCAGCGGGTGTGACACCTGGAACCCGGGAGGCCTGGCCGAGCGTTTCTGGTCGTACCTGCGAAAGCCGTTGAACGACTTCGCGGGAAAGACCGGGAACGCGCGAAAACGGAAAGCCTTCGGGAATGCGACGGCGTTCGGCACGTCGCGTCCGCTCGGCGCGCGCAGCTTCCTGTTTCAGGTAGCCGTCGTACTTTACGGTCGTTTCAACGCTTGCGATATCGACGTCGCGCGTGCGCTCGTCGACGTCCAGAGGCACGCGACCGTCGACAACCAGCGCCTCGAGACGGACCGACGGCTGTTTCAACAACTGCGAGACCGTAACGCGATCGCCGCCGGCGTCGCGAATGCGGGTCCGGTGTAGCAGTGACAGGTTAGAGACGTATCGCTCACGACGCGCTTCGAATCGGTCCCACCGATCGTCGCTCAGGAGACCCGCGGCGTGGCCGACCGGCGAGAGCCGGAGATCTGCGTTATCGATTCGGAGCAACAGGCGATGCTCGGCGCGCGACGTGAACATTCGATATGGCTCGAGACATCCGCGCGTCACGAGGTCGTCGACAAGGATGCCGATATACGCCTCGTCTCGTCCCAGCACGATCGGCATCTCTTGGCGAACGGCCTTCGCGGCGTTGATTCCCGCCATGATCCCCTGGGCCGCGGCCTCTTCGTAGCCGGATGTGCCGTTGATCTGCCCGGCCAAAAACAATCCTTGAACCCGGTGCGTTTCGAGCGTCGATTTCAACTCCGTTGGCTGCACGAAGTCGTACTCGACTGCATAGCCTGGACGCAGCATCACGGCGTCCCCGAGACCAGGAAGGGCGTGCACGAGATCCTCCTGCACTTCACGCGGCAGCGACATCGAAAACCCGTTCACGTAAATCTCGTCGACGTCCAGACCCTCGGGCTCGAGATAAATCTGGTGCCGTTCCCTGTCGGGGAACCGCATGATCTTGTCCTCGAGCGACGGGCAGTAGCGCGGACCGATGCCCTGGATCTGTCCATTGAACAACGGACTCTGCGCGATGTTGCTTCGCACCAGATCGCGCACGCGATCGTTCGTGTGAATCAGCCAGCATTGGATCTGATTCCGCAGACCTGCCGTGGTATCGAACGAGAACGGCACCGGGACGGCATCCCCGGGCTCCTCTGCGAAGACGCCTTCAGAGACTCGCGCCGCGAACTCGATGCTCCTGCGATCCAGGCGCGGCGGCGTTCCCGTCTTGAGCCTGCCCATCTCGAACCCGAACGATCGGATCGACTCCGAGAGTTCATGCGACGGAGGCTCCCCGTGCCGCCCCGCCGGGCGCTGCTCGGGACCGACGTGAATCAGGCCGTTGAGAAATGTGCCGGTCGTGACGACGAGCGCGTCGCACATGTACGCATCGCCCTCCTCCATGGCGATGCCGGCAGTTCGACCGTTCTCAATCAGAATGCGTCCAGCCTGGCCGAGAATCCAAGTGATGTGTGGTTCGTTCGACAAGGCGTCGATGACCCACGTCGCGTAGCGCTTCTTGTCCGCTTGCGCGCGGGGCGACCAGACAGCCGGCCCACGGCTGCGATTCAGCAGCTTGAACTGAATGCCTGTCGCGTCGATCGCGCGTCCCATCAGCCCGCCGAGCGCGTCGATCTCCCGCACGAGATGCCCCTTCGCCGTCCCCCCCACCGCAGGATTGCAGGGCATGTGCGCCGACGTGGCCTGCGACAGGGTGCAGAGGCCGACGCTGCAGCCCAGTCGCGCAGCAGCATGCGCCGCTTCGACACCCGCGTGGCCCGCGCCGATTACGATGACATCGAAGCGCATCAGCTCTTCATTTCCCTATGCAGAAGCGCTCGAAGATATGGCGCAGCACGTCTTCGCTCGTGCGTCGGCCAACGATCTCATCGAGCCGGAACCTCGCGGCCTGCAAGTCGACCAGGAGAAATTCTTCCGGCAGGTTCCC
>Ga0105340_1000345_pt1 | contig 22574 bp, 23 predicted proteins | sample EasRivMeERMLT700_FD_89676 | JGI IMG/M metagenome (GOLD analysis project Ga0105340, IMG submission 89676) | Soil microbial communities from meander-bound floodplain in the East River, Colorado, USA - East River MetaG ERMLT700 | ecosystem: Environmental > Terrestrial > Soil > Floodplain | place...
GAGCGGCCTGTTCACGCCGATCGACAGCATGGCGCCGTGGGTGCGTGTGGCGTCAGAGGTCAATCCGGTGCGGCATTTCGTGACGATTGCGCGCGCGATCCTGATAAAAGGAGCCGGACCCGCGGAGATTGCCCGGCCGTTCTTGTTCCTCGCCATCTCGGCTGTAGGGGTCCTCACCATCGCGGTCCGGCAGTACCACAAGCGAGCGGTGTAGTCAGCAATGGCGTATGGGTAACCACCTTCCCACTCGAATCCCTTCCGCTACCCACTGATCAGTTAGTGGGGTCATTGCCCCTACCGGACGATTCCCGCGTCGCGTCGCCGCACTCTGCGGGAAACCCTTCGCAATTACGCGTATGTGTATGGCGCGGCTTTGAATTGGCATGCCGCCTGCTCTAAGTAGCGACAGAGATTGAAAGTCACCTCACCCCGCAGCGAAAGTGGCGGGGTTATCCGCTAAACACCCTGCCTGTGCACCCGGGGGAGGCCAAAAGCCTCCCTCCTGCCTTGTACGCTGGCAAGACGTAGGGATCGGGGATCCGGGATCCGATTACGTCCGTGCCTCCGTGGCCCGTCGAAGAAAAATGGTCTAGAACGTGAGGCCGAGCCCGAAGTGCCATCGCGCGTGACCATGTCTGGGCCACGCCACATCGAGGCCGGCCGTGAGGGCCGCCGCGCCGAAATAGATTCCTCCGCCGGCGCCGTGATCGAATTGCTGCTTCGAGAGCGGCATCCCCGTCGGCCAGGTAGTGCCTGTATCGACGAACACCTTCCCGCCGAATCGGCCGACGCTCAAAGGTGAGGTGAGCGGCACTCTTATTTCTGCGGACGTCGCCGCGATGCCATCTCCCGCGCGATACCCGGCCCGATAGCCTCGAAGCGAATCGCTTCCACCGAGCAGCACCTGCTCGGATGGCGGCAGCGCCGCGCCGGCACGAACTGTTTGCGCCCTCAGTGCGAGCACCGAGCCGCGGACGAGGCCCACGTATCCGCGAAGATCGGTGGACCACCGTCCGGAACTGCCGCCCTCGAATCCGATACGTTCCCACGCCACCCTGGCGAGCGCGCCATTGCGCGGAAATGAAGGATCGGGCCGTGTGTCGAGGACGACATGTCCGCCTGCTGCCTGGTGACGCGCATCACTAGGCCCGAAGTCGATCTGCGCCACGCGCGCATCGCCGCCGACGCGCAGCCATGATGTGAGCGCGCGATCGGCTTCGAACCTCGCCTCGCGCCGCGTATCGGGCAGGTGGAAATGCGGGTTGACGTTCCGATGCACGGCAACAGTCCCGCGCATCACGGTCAGCGGGCCGTTGTCGAACGCTCGTTCCACTTCCAGGGCGGCGCGGCGCTCACCGCCCCATGTGAGCGGCGCGGAGACGCGGCTTCGCGATCCCAGCTTGTTGACGACGCTTACGCGGGCGCCGTAGGTAAAGCCGTAGCCGTCGGCGAAGCTCAGGATTGGAAGCCACATGGCGGCCTGACCCAGGCGTCCGAGGGGGCCGGGTATCAGGTTATCCCTGCTGACGCCGGGCAGCTCATCGACGAGAAGGATGACGAGGATCTGCGAGGGATCGGCGATCGACTGGTATCGGCGGCGGACCTCGATCGTGGTAAACCGCCGGCTCGCGAGAAGCCGTGATTCCGCCTCAGTGAGGCGATCTGGCGTCGCCGCCTCGCCCAGCGCCAGCCCGGCGATGGCGAGGATATCGGCATCAGGCGTCGTGTGGTTGCCGTGGACCCGGATCTCGGTAATGCGTCCCTCGTCTTGCGCGGTCGCCGTCGAGGGAACGGCGAAGGCGTGCGCCATCGCGAGCATCGCGAATGCGCAGATCTTCATTGGACTCTGATGGTTACATCCGCAAGGCGGTAGTCGTGGTAATCGACGCTGTAGCGCGCATCGATGGTGCCGATCGCGAGCGTTGCCTGGAACGTGACCGCAATGGATTGCGGCAGCCAGACGTCCGGGAACGGCTGCGTCATCCTCATCGTCGCATCCATGCCGTCGATCTGCAGGATGGATCGCGCTGGGAGGAAATCCATGTCGATGTTGTGGAAGTCGTACTGGAGGATCTGGCGCGCCGCCGGATCGACCCAGAGGGTGACGAGCGATGACTTGTTCATCTTCTCGTCGATCTGGTCGTCTCGCTTCCGCAGGCTTCGGTTGGGGCGCAGGCGCCCTTCGCCGAAGAGCTTCGTCGGGTAGTACTCGATCTTGAGCACGCGGCGGCCGCCGAGTTGCTCGGGTCCCACCAGCGCGTACTGGCCCGGATCGAATTTGAAGCGGAGGAAGTACGCCGCCTGGATGAACTGCGGTTCGATCGACTGCTTGAGAACGTCTTCGATCGATCCTGCCGGCGCGGCTGGATCGGTCAGCTCTGACGTCGTACCGTCCCGCGCAGCGCGACGGGTCTCTCGCCGCCGCTGACGGGTCAGCCACTCGTCCTCGGCGCGGCGGCGCTCGCCCTCACCGATCGTCACGCCATCAGCCCGGATCGGACTGCGGATGAAGAACCCCTCCCGAACGAACCAGGAGTAATCCCGTTCGAAGCCATAGAGGCGGGCACCCCCGGTGGCCGCAAGCTGGAACGCCTCGCGCTCTTCGAGGACGTACTGCTGCAGCTTCTTCCAGTTCTCGTCGCGCCGCGAGAGGACCTGCGACATCAGCTCGTCGAGGTCGGATTGCGCGGAGACGCCGCACAAGCCGAACAGGACGAAGAGGGACGCCACGATAATTCTCACGGCTCTCCTCCTTACGGATGAAACCAGAACCCCGTTTCACCCGTGCGCGAATGTTCTTTATACCGCGGCGGCGATTGCCTTGCCCATCTCCTGAGTTGAGGCCTTACCACCGAGATCCGCCGTGCGAGGGCCGCTCTCGCACACCTTTTCGATGGCATTTTCCACTGCGCGCGCGGCCTCGGGCGAACCGAAGTGGTCGAGCATCAGCGCTACTGACCAGATGGTGCCGATCGGGTTCGCGATGTTCCGTCCGGCGATGTCTGGCGCCGAGCCATGGACCGGCTCGAACATCGACGGGAACTTCCGCTCCGGATTGAGGTTCGCCGACGGGGCGATGCCGATCCCGCCCGCGACCGCGGGACCCAGGTCCGACAGGATGTCGCCAAAGAGGTTGCTGCCGACGACGACGTCGAACCAGTGAGGGTTGCGGACGAAATGGGCGGTGAGGATGTCGATGTGGAACTGATCCGTCTTGATGTCGGGATAGTCTTTGCCGACCGCCGCGAAGCGCTCGTCCCAGAACGGCATCGTGTGGATGATCCCGTTTGACTTGGTGGCCGACGTGAGGTGCTTGCGCCGCTTCCTGGCGAGGTCGAACGCGTAGCGCATCACGCGATCAACCCCCTTGCGCGTGAACACCGTCTCCTGGATCGCCATCTCCTGGTCGGTGCCGGCGAAAATGCGTCCACCGATTGACGAGTACTCACCTTCCGTGTTTTCGCGAATGACCACGAAATCGATGTCCTTCGCCGTACGGTTCGCCAGCGGCGTCTCCACTCCCTTGAAGAGCTTGACCGGTCGCAGGTTCACGTACTGATCGAAGCCGCGGCGGATGGGGATGAGCAGCCCCCACAGCGACACGTGGTCTGCAACGCCCGGATAGCCGACGGCGCCAAGAAAGACGCTGTCGAATTTCTTCAGCTGCTCGAGGCCGTCTTCCGGCATCATGCGGCCGGTTTTCGCGTAGACCTCGCAGCTCCAATCGAAATGCGTCATCTCGAAGGACAGGCCGAACTTCTTGCCGGCCGCTTCGAGGACGCGCAGACCTTCCGGGATCACTTCGTGACCGATGCCGTCGCCGGGGATGACGGCTATTTTGAATGTGGACATTCCCGCAATCTTATCAATGGATTGACCCTCGACCGCCTTGGCCGCCTCAACGCCGCGAGGCTGCCCGAATGATCACTAAAACCTTGAGGACCAGTCCCCGGGAGGTATATACAGGAGCCTCCCTTGCCGTAAGGGCCACACCCTGGAGAGCAGCGATGATGACCCAGATCAAGTTCGCGCTTCTGGCAGCGGTGGGCGCTGCGTGCGCAGTGGCATGGCTCTCAGTGGCGATCGGAGCGGCCGACGATAAACCAGACCTCTCCGGCATCTGGCAGGCGGTGAATACGGCCAACTGGAACATCCTGCCGCACGCGGCGTCGGCGGATGGCCCCGGCGGCCTCGGCGTCGTCGTCGGCGGCGAGCTGCCCTATCTGCCCTCGGCGCTCTCGAAGAAGCAGGAGAACTATCGCACCCGGAAGACTGCCGATACGGACGCGAGATGTCTGCTCCCCGGCGTTCCGCGTGTCATGTACGAGCCCTATCCCTTCCAGATCTTTCAGACGCCCACAGTGGTGAGGATGGCATTTGAGTACGGCCACGCCACGAGAAACATCTATCTGAACGCTCCACATCCGGAAGGTCCAATCGAGTGGTGGATGGGGGATTCACGAGGCCGCTGGGAAGGGAACACACTCGTGGTCGATGTGATTCACTTCACGGGCGAGACGTGGTTCGATCGCGCGGGCAATTATCACAGTCCCCAGATGCACGTGGTGGAACGCTTCACACTGCTGGATCCGGACCACATGCAGTACGAAGCGACGGTCGAAGACCCGAACGTGTTCTCCCGCCCCTGGAAGATGCAGATGATCCTGTATCGCCATACCGAGCCGAATTTCCAGATCCTCGAGTACGACTGCATCGCGTTTGTAGACGAGGCTGCAGGCAATCTCGCGCCACCCAGGCAGAGCCGATAGCTACGCTGATATGAAAGGCGCCACGATGAGGAATTGCATCGGTTTCAGAGCACCGCTGGTGGTGGCCGTCGTCGCCGTCGCAGCGGCGCTTCTTTCCGTCGTTGTTGCCGGCCAGGCTCCGACGATCGCCGGTCAATGGGACGCCGGGGCGGGGCAGGCGAACTACACGCTCGAGTTCGGGTGGCCTCCGGAGCACGCAGCGCTGATGGCCGGGAAGTCGACGCAGCGCAGTGTCATTGTCGATCCGCCCGATGGCAGGATTCCCTTCCAGCCCTGGGCGAAGGCTATCCGCGACGAGCGCGACAAACTGCATACCGATCCTGCTCGTATGAAGAGCAAGGACCTCGATCCCCAGGCGAAATGCTATCCGACCGGTGTGCCGCGTTTCGCGAACCGCGCTGGACCCGTCATCACAATCTTCCCGACGCACGTCCTGATGCAGATTGAGTACGGACACGAGTACAGAATCATTTATACGGACGGCCGGCCGCGGCTGCCATCACAGATCAAACTGTGGAACGGCGATGCACGCGGCCATTGGGAAGGTGCCACGTTCGTGATTGAAACGACCAACCTCAATGGATACGCGTGGCTCGACGTGATCGGAAGCTTCCTCTCCGATCAGGCAACCGTGGTCGAGCGGTTCAGGCCAGTCGATGCGAACACCATGCAGTGGACTGGCACGGTCACCGATCCCGCAGTGTTCACCAGGCCCTGGACGATGGGGTGGAATTACGTGCGCAGCAAGGGGCAGGAGACCCAGGGCGAAATATGGGAGAACGCCTGCGTGGAGGGGAATCGTTTCCCCGAGTGGGACGCAATTTACGCACGCGAGCTTGCGCCGAAATGACCGATACGATCTCAGGTATTCACTCTTGACCCGGGTGTGACGCCGGGAGCAGATATCCTCGACGCCATCGGCAACACGCCACTGGTGGCACTCCGCAAGATCGTGCCTTCAGGAGCCGCCCGCATCGTCGCGAAGCTCGAATCGGCGAACCCGACCGGCAGCATGAAGGATCGGATGGCGCTCGCCGCAATCAACGCGGCTGCAGCGGATGGACGCCTTCCACCGGGTGGCACCGTGGTCGAGTACACGGCCGGAACGACGGGCATCTCACTCGCGCTGGTGTGCGCCGCGAAGGGATATCGCCTCGAGATCGTGTTCTCGGATGCATTCAGCGAGGAGAAGGGTCTGACGATGCGCGCGTTCGGCGCGAATCTCACGATCGTCCCGAGCGACAACAAGAAAATCACTCAGGCGCTGATCAAGCGAATGATTGAGACGGCGCGCGAAATCAGTAAACGCCCCGGCGTGTTCTGGACAGATCAGCTCAACAATCACGACGCGATCGGCGGGTATCACGCGCTCGGGGACGAACTCTGGACGCAGACCGGCGGAAAGGTTGACGCATTCGTTCACTCGGTGAGTACCGCGCACTCGATCCATGGAACGGCGCGGGTGCTTCGACGTCACAATCCGGCCGTGCACGTGGCCGCGGTGGAACCCGCAGAATCGGCAGTGCTTTCCGGAGGGCCCTCCGGATCTCACAAGATCGAAGGGATCGGCATCGGTTTCGTCCCTCCCTTGTGGAATCCGAAGGAAGTGGATGAAATCCTGACCGTCACCACCGACGAGGCGAAAGCGATGGCGTGACGTTTGGCGCGTGAGGAAGGGATCTTCGCCGGCGCCTCGACCGGCGCCAATATTGTCGCGGCCTTGCGCGTGGCGGAGCGGCTGGGACCTGGCGCCACCGTTGCCACGATCATCGTCGACTCAGGTCTTCGTTACATGACGACCGACGTCTTCGCGAAATCAAGGGAGCGAGTGCGTTCTTTTTGACGTCCAAAATTCACGGTCGCAAGAGCTGAAACCCACGGGTTTTCAACCACGAATAATTCGAAGCACGCGAAGGTCTAAATGGTTGATCTTCGTGGCCTTCGCGCCCTTCTTGGCTGCGTTTCCCTGTGCGACAATATATCTACATATTGCTAGTGCCCTAAATAAAAAGCCCTATATGTAGTGGTTTGACGCTTGACAACTCTGGGGACTGAGCGCACTATCACGTCCGCGCTCAAAGAGGTTGAAACGGCGGGAGGCGCCCAGCATTCCAGCCGCTTGAAGAGCTCATCAGGACATCTCGGGCGCACATCAATAATCAAAGATTCCGGACCTCCCGCAGGGGTGAGGAGTGTCCAGGTTAATTCGGAGGAACCATGGAAAGAGGCCCTGCCCGCGAAGCTGTCGCAGCCGGTCAGCAGGCGGAGACTCAGAGCGGAGCCGTCGACCCCTCGACCCGCACGCGCAAGAGCGCCGAGGTCAGGGGCCCTGCGGTTCAAGGACTTGAGTTTCCGCGCTACTTTACGCTGCCGGGCGTCGATCCGTTCGACGAGGTCGAATGGGAGATCCGCTCCGCCGTGATCGGCAACGAAAAGGGCAAGGTCGTCTTCGAACAGCGCGACGTCGAGATCCCCAGCTTCTGGTCCCAGCAGGCGACCAACATCGTCGTCTCGAAGTACTTCCGCGGACAGATCGGGGCGCCCGAGCGCGAACACAGCGTCAAGCAGCTCATCGGCCGCGTCGTCGACACGATTACGCGGTGGGCGCGCGACCAGAAATATTTCGCCAGTGAAGATGCTCTGCAATCATTCAGTCACGAGCTGAAGCACCTGCTCGTGTATCAGAAGGCGGCGTTCAACAGCCCGGTGTGGTTCAACTGCGGCTTCGAGGCTGCACCGCAGTGCTCGGCGTGCTTCATCAACTCGGTGAAGGACACGATGGACTCGATCCTCACGCTGGCGAGGACCGAGGGGATGCTGTTCAAGTTCGGCTCGGGCACCGGCAGCAACCTGTCGACGATTCGATCGTCGCAGGAAGTCCTGGCGGGCGGCGGAACGGCAAGCGGTCCTGTCTCCTTCATGAAGGGATATGACGCGTTTGCGGGGGTAATCAAGTCGGGCGGCAAGACGCGCCGCGCGGCGAAGATGGTCATCCTCAACGCCGATCATCCGGACATCGTCGAGTTCATCAACTGCAAGGTCGAGGAAGAGAAGAAGGCGTGGGCGCTCATCGACGCCGGCTACGACGGGTCGTTCACCGGCGTGGCGTACGGGTCGATCTTCTTCCAGAACTCGAACAACAGCGTGCGCGTGACCGACGACTTCATGCGCGCGGTGCTGGATGACGGCGACTGGACGACGAAGGCGGTGCGCGACGGATCGCCGATGGGGACGTACAAGGCGCGCGACCTGATGCGCCAGATTGCCGAGGGCACGTGGGTGTGCGGCGATCCGGGCATGCAGTTCGACACGACTGTCAACGAGTGGCACACCTGCCCCGAGACGGATCGCATCAACGCGAGCAACCCGTGCTCCGAGTACATGTTCCTGGACGACTCGGCGTGCAACCTGTCGTCGATCAACCTGATGACGTTCGTCAAGGATGACGGCGAGCTCGACGTGGCCGCGTTCAAGTCCGCGTGCCGCACGATGATCACCGCGCAGGAGATCATCGTGCCGAACTCGAGCTATCCGACGCAGGCGATCGAGAAGAACAGCCACGCGTTTCGTCCGCTCGGTCTCGGCTATGCCAACCTGGGCGCGCTGCTGATGGCGCGGGGGCTGCCCTACGACAGCGACGAGGGGCGGGCGTATGCGGCGGCGATCACCGCGGTGATGACCGGCGAGGCGTACGCGCAGTCGGCGCGGATTGCGCGCGACCATGGCGGTCCGTTCAGCGGGTACGAGAAGAACCGAGAGCCGTTCCTGCGCGTCATGAACAAGCACAGGGAGGCGGTCAGCGAGATCAATCAGAAATTCGTCCCGACGGATCTCTACGCGGGCGCCAAGCAGGCGTGGGACGAGGCGGTGGAGCTCGGCGAGGACTTCGGCTACAGAAACGCCCAGGCGACCGTGCTGGCGCCGACCGGCACCATCGGCTTCATGATGGACTGCGACACGACCGGTGTTGAGCCGGACATCGCGCTCGTCAAGTACAAGAAGCTGGTTGGCGGCGGGCTGATGAAGATCGTCAACGGCACCGTGCCGATGGCGCTGGGCAAGCTCGGTTACACCAAGCCCGAGGTCGAAGCGATCATCCATTTCATCGACGAGCACGAGACCATCGAAGGGGCGCCGTTCCTCAAGGACGAGCACCTGCCGGTGTTCGACTGCGCCTTCAAGGCGTCGAAGGGCGAGCGGTCGATCCACTACATGGGGCACATCAAGATGATGGGCGCCACGCAGCCGTTCATCTCGGGCGCGATCAGCAAGACCGTGAACGTGCCGCGCGACGCGTCGGTGGAAGAGATTGAGAAGGCGTACCTCGAGTCGTGGCGGCTCGGCGCGAAGGCAATCTCGATTTATCGCGACGGCAGCAAGCGGACGCAGCCGCTCAACACGTCGAAGGCCGGCGTGACGGACACGCGGAACTTTGCGGGGTCGGCCTTCAACCAGCCGACCGAAATCGTGCGCGAGGTCATCAAGATCGTCGAGACGCCGAAGCGGCGGAAGCTGCCCGACGAGCGCAACGCGATCACGCACAAGTTCGACATCGCGGGGCACGAGGGGTACATCACCGTCGGCCTGTTCGAGGACGGGACTCCTGGTGAAATCTTCCTGGTGATGGCGAAGGAAGGCTCGACCATCTCCGGCTTTGCGGACGCGTTCGCGCAGGCGATCTCTTACGCGCTGCAGTACGGCGTACCGCTGCAGGCGCTGGTGGACAAGTTCAGCCACGCGCGGTTCGAGCCGTCGGGGATGACGAAGAACCCCGAGATCCGGTTCGCGAAGTCGATCGTGGACTACATCTTCCGGTGGCTCGCCACGAAGTTCCTCTCGCCTGAAGCGCAGTATCGGGCTGGGGTGAACATTGACCAGCCGGCGGAGAACTCTGCAGAAGGGGTCAGGGGGAAGGGGGAAGGGGACAGGGCTGAGTCAGGCAGGAGGCCTGAGGCCAAAGTCGCTTTCTCCACGCCGAGCACGACCGACGCGCAGAGTCCCTCACGTAGAGGCGCACCTGCCGACGATCGTAGAGGCGGACCTGTCGACGATCGTAGAGGCGGACCCACCGACGATCGTAGAGGCGGACCTTCAGGTCCGCCTGAGACGAAAGGGTCCTCATTCGCGGCGATTCAGAACCAGGAAGACGCGCCGCCGTGCAGCACGTGCGGGTCGATCATGATCCGCAGCGGGAGCTGCTACAAGTGCAGCAACTGCGGGACGACATCAGGCTGCGCGTAAAAAATAGGGGGAAGGGTGAAGGGGGCAGGGAATAGAGCTGTCCCAGTCATCAGGATGTAGGGCGGGTCCTTTGGACCCGCCGATGACATGCGGCGCGGACCTTCCAGGTCCGCGACGATTCGTAGAGGCCGACCTTCAGGTCGGCCTTTTCGATTTTAGTGTGTCGATGTTATGCGATCGCTCGTGCGGCTGATGGCTCGTTCAATGTGATCATCCGCGACAAGGCCCATACATACAGCGCCGCTCGTGTTACTTCGAGCGGGATACGAATCCAGTCCGTGGCCATCAGGCTAGCCAGAAGTTCCGGTGTGTTGCTCTGAATGTCAAGCTGTGCGTGGACCGGCTGAGAAAGAAAAGCCGTGGCTAACAAGGCGCCGACCGCGAGGCCAATTCCCACGAGGATCACCCAACGATTGATCGCGCTTGGGCGGAATCGAAGCACAATCAGACCAACAACGATCTCTAAAAATCGCGGTGCCAGCAAGAATACGATCGAACGGATCGTGATGGCCCAGTGGTAAGGCTTGAAGCTCGCTGCTTCGATCAAGTGCCACGTCGGATAGTTGACGTAGGACTGACTGATGTGAGCTCCGGTCTGCACGAGCGCAAGCGCACAAAGAGCTAGGAATAGGTGTCGGCGGTTCAATTCAGTCATCGTGGTTGCCTCCGGCCGGGCTTGTAAATGATCGGAGCAGTCGAAGGCAGCCAGGGCGGTAGGCCGCGTCCCCGCGCAAGTTCGCATAGCGGCCCAAATGAGCCGCGCGTCACGGCGACATGATCGCACGGCCGTTGGGCGCGTGCCTCCGTGGTTCGTTAGGGTCCGTTCGGCGGTTTAATCGCACGGCCAAAGTCGTCCAAACAGTGCATGACTCGAATTGCCGGCCTAACTGCTAGTAAGCTGACCGGCCTATCCTGGTTCGACCCGAGTGGCTCGCAGCATAACTCCGAACAATCCTGCCGTGAACCTCACTGGGAGCCCTGTGCGGACCGTGCGTGGGGCCGCGGAGAGGTGTCGGTCGCTTCGTTCAACGCAGGAGACGTCTCAAAACGCGGAGCAGACGGCCGGTCCAACGGGCCCGACAACGCGTTTTGCAAGTCACACGTCAAGTATCACAGGGCAGACTTCACGTTTAAAACGGGAGTAGCTCCGTACAACCCGGAAGCCGTCCGCTCACAAGCGTTACAACCTTCGCATAACGAGGAAGTCGTCCGCTCAAACGCCGCGGTCGGTCCCTTCGACACGAAAGTCGGGCGCTCAAATGCTGGAATCGTTTGCTCCGACGCGGGAGACGGGAGCTCGCAATCGCAGTCGCATGTTCCAGCGAGGAAGTTGTTCGCTCGAAGGCAGCCTCTGTGTGCTCCAACCCGGAAGTCGTTCGATCAAACATCGGGGTCGATTGCTCCAAAGCTGGAGGCGACCGCTCAAACATCGGAGTCGCTTACGCCAACACCGCAGTCGCATGCTCCAACGCGCGAAACGTCCGCTCACCTTCAGATTCCGCATTGCCGGACCAATCTGACAATGGAGTTCCCCGGCGTCGCCGATATAATCCCCGGACGAGGACTGCATGACGCGCACGATCTTCTTGGCGACATTGATTGCCGTTCAGCCTGCGAGGATCTTGCCGGCTCAGACAACTGCCGATGCCACGAATAAATCAGTTGCACAGGCGCCTTCACCTGCATCCAGCAAGATAACGGTCACCGGATTCGTTGCACCGTGCTACAAGCCAAATCGGTGGCTTGTGTTCATCACGTCCATTCCGCGAACGACTCCTCACTTTGAATCGCGGCCAACAATTGTTGGCGCTGATGGGCGATTCACCTTTGTCTTGGACGCGACCACTGTAAGACCGGGCGACTATCTTCTCAATTATGGAAAGACAAGAAAGGGCGCTGGCGGCAGAAGGTTCGCGATCAAGCCGGGCACCGGAAACATCGACCTTGGTCAGATCGGAGAATGCGACGTCTGATGCCGGGCGAGGAAGCGCTGGAGGGGTATAGACTCAGCCGCGAGGCAATGCTATGACCCCAACGGTGACCGCTGGCGCAATCAAAACCCCCAGTGTTCCGTCGCGCGCGTTTCACGCCCGTCCAGGCGACCACCGCTTCTTCAGCGTCACTGCCATCGTCACGGCGGTCACAATCCTCGCCGGCTTCTCATCCACCTACGTGCCGAAACTCGTGGCGGGTGCACCGGACCTCCCATGGATCATTCATCTTCACGCGGTGGTATTCACAAGCTGGCTGGCGTTCTACGTCACGCAGACATTGCTGGTGTTTACGGGCCGGACCGCGATTCATCGCCGCCTGGGCGTAGCCGGCGTCGCGCTCGCGGCGCTGATGCTCATCGTCGGCAGCGCGACAGCGATAACGGTGGCACGTCTGGGAGCCCGCGGCATTCCTGGAGTGGAATTTCCGGACGTTAAGGGGTTCCTGCTCTTGAACCTGGCCGCGGTCGGCGTGTTCACAACCCTCGTCGCCGCGGGATGGTATTTCCGCCGCAACGCGCAGGCGCACAAACGATTGATGCTGATGGCGACGGCGAGCGGACTCGTCGGCCCGGGCGTGAGCCGGTTGCCGTTCGCAAGCGGGAACCCTCCGTTGATCGGCCTGCTGGTCCTGGTGTTTCTCTTCGCGGGGCCGGTCTACGATCTCGTGACGCGCCGACGCGTGCACCAGGCGTACCTGTGGAGCGTGCCGCTGGCTTTTCTCGCGATTCCACCTGTGGTCCTGGCGTTGTCGGCGACAGCGACGTGGCACCGAATCGCGGCGATGTTGCTGCGCTGAGGATTCCTGGTTTGGTAGTGGTTCCGCTAACGCAGGAATGAGAAGGCTGACGCTTCTTACGTTGTTGATTTGCTCCTCGAGCTGCGGCGGCAACTACGCAACGCCGACGACGCCAACGCCGCCGCCTGCTCCACTGTCCGCCGCGTCAGCGACCGTTGTCCCTTCGAACCGTCCGGCGACGAACTGGAAAGCCGACGCCGTCGTCATGGCGGTCGTTCGCGGTGACGGCGGACCCTGTGGGTGGGGAACGTCTCCAGGCGAAACGAGAGTGGGCGTCGAGTGGAACATCAAGATCGACGGCGCAGCGATCTCGATGGACGAAGACATGCCGAACTGGCCGACCGACGACATTCCCTACAAGGGCACGCTGAGCGGAAACGAATTCACGGTCGCCGTTGATTTGGGGCCCGACTGGCTGAAGTGGGTATGTCAGTGGCGCGGCGCCATGCTGTCGGGTCGCTTCAGCGACGATCGCTCGACGTTCGAGGCCACAGAAAAAGTGTTCTGGGGCACCGTCGAGGGCGGCACTACGGTCACCCGCCGCTGGTCGGGCCGCGCGGTGCAATGACCGGCGAGTGGGACGCCGATTCCTATCACCGCGTCTCGAACCCGCACGTCAACTGGGGAGTCGCGGTGCTCGAGCAGTTGCCGCTGGCAGGCGACGAGGTCGTCGTCGATCTCGGGTGCGGCACCGGGCGGCTGACGGCGATGCTGCTCGAGCGCCTGCCTCGCGGCCGCGTCGTCGCCATCGATCGCTCCGCCACCATGACGCACGCGGCGCACGAATATCTGGGCCCGCTGTTTCCGTCCCGCGTCGACGTCGTGATGGCCGACGCGACGGCGGTGCCGGTGGCGGGTGCCGCGGACGCAGTCTTCAGCACCGCCACATTTCACTGGGTCCTCAGCCATGAGGCGCTGTTCGCCAGCATCTTCAGCGCGCTGAAACCCGGAGGACGGCTCGTCGCGCAGTGCGGAGGCGGCAGGAACCTCGAGCGCGTCCGCGAACGGTCCGATCGCCTCCTCGGCGCGCCGGAGTTCCGCGACTACTTCACGCAGTTCCAGAAGCCGTGGAACTATGCCGACTCGGACTCCACTGCCGCGCGGCTGACTGCGGCTGGTTTCGTGGATGTCTCGACCGGTCTCGAATCTTCTCCCGTGCGATTCGGAGATGCGGCCTCGTTCGCCGAGTTCGTCACGACCGTGATCTGCCGTCCGTACGTGGCGTGCCTGCCGGATGCGCGCACGCGCGACGCATTCATCGGCAGCCTTACGCGCGACGCGGCTGCGGACGATCCGCCGTTCGAACTGGACTACTGGCGTCTGAATATGCGGGCGCGGAAGCCGGGCGGGGTATGAGATGACCGCTGCTGATTTTCGACGCATCGCCCTCAGCCTCGACGGCGCGGAAGAAGGGTCGCACATGGGCGCGATCGATTTCCGTGTCGGCGGCCGCATCTTCGCGACCCTCGCGTCGGTGAAAGAGGGTTTCGGAAACCTGATGCTGACGCCCGAAGTCCAGGCCGAGTTCGTCGCCGATGCGCCCGGCGTCTTCCTGCCAGTGGCCGGTGGGTGGGGCCGGATGGGTGCCACGCACATCAGGCTCGCGAAAGCGAATCGCGACATCCTGACGGGCGCGCTGCGAACCGCATGGCAACTCCGCGTGGACCAGAACGCCGCGTCGAAGACGGCCAGACGCACGCGTCGCGGGCGCACTTAGGGTCGCTCGACGACGTCTCGCTCGACGATGCGGGAGTCGCCGACAAAGCGTTTGTAGTCGGCGTACGTCTGGCTCCTGCGGGTCGACTGCAGGCCGCCGCTGACGATGCTGACGGATTCGATGGATTCCGGAAGGAGCAGTGTTTCGTCAGGGTCGCTGAAAGAGACCGTCCGGTAACGAATCGTCGTGTCTTCCCGCATGATCGTCACGCGCATGCCGAGGTTGTGCCGCCGCTGAATCCCTAGCGGGACTCTCACGTCCTCCGGCCCGCCGACGCTTCGCTCGATGCGCAGCACGTCGTAGCTCGTCGTATCCACCCAGATGCGTCCCCTCGACGCGAGCGGTCCGGTCCAGTCGAAGCAGTCGTCGTGCCCGCCAGGATCTTCGATGAGTTCGAGGTTGCTTCTCCGATTGACGGACGCGAAATCGATGAGGAAGGCCGGCCGGTTCCTCTCCTTGGACAATCCCGCCGATTTGAATTGGTACTCTGAACGGTGCGCCGCGAGCAGAAACGCGAGCGGCTCGTCGGACAGCGGATTCGGGTCGGTGCACCCGTCGCGGTTCTTCTTGTCCTTGTCGCGTGGCACGCGACCGTTGACCTTCCTGATCTCCCGAACGACTCGTGCCTCGCCACCAGCCTCGCCGTCGGCTTCGACGCGCAGCTCCGACTCGACGATCCGGGCGAACCCCTGAGGCGACCGACTGAGATCGATCGGCTGCACTGTCGATTTCTCGATGCAGATGACGTGCTGCACCCGCTTGTAGAAGTCGGCGATTCTCTCGCCAACGCGCGCCAGCAGTTCGTCGATGCCCGGTGGCGTTTGCGCCTCGGTCGTGGCTGGCGCGCCTTCGAGCGCAGCCAGCACCACGAGGCCGATCAGGAACCGCGAAGGGTGTTTCGCCATCAGCGTGGTTCCAGGAGCTCGATTCGATTCCCGAACGGATCCGCCACGTAGACGCGGTCGAATCCCTCGAGCGGCTCGTCGGTAGTCGGGGGAAAGCCGGCCGCCAGGCAGCGGGCGGCCAGTTCGGGTAACCCTTTCACGAGAAGCGCTGGATGCGCCTTCGTGGCAGGACGGAAATTCGGATCCACGCCCAGGTGGAGTCGAAGCGCGCCGCCCCGGAACCACGCACCTCCGCGCGCAGCGAGATTCGGCGGCTTCACCTCCTCCGTCAACCCGAGCACCCCGGAATAGAACGCGCGCACCGCCGCTTCCTGGCCAGCAGGCATCGCCAGCTGGACATGATCGAGATCGATGATTTCACCCACGACTCGACTAGCTTACGCCTGCGGGTGTGCTTGCCGCTCCCGCGTGTGTCGCTGGAGACGGATGGACGTTCAAGGCGGCACCAGCCGCGAAGCATGATGACGCCAGACGCGCGCTCAAGACGCTGTCGACGAATATTTCCAGTCGGGTGGTCACTGGCAAGCACGCCCGCGTGAATCAGCTGGTGGGCAACCAGCTGGCAAAGTTGTCCTGAAGCGAAGGCGTATCGCGGGTATATGCTCTCCACATTATGAGGAGAGCATTGCTCCGTTACGCGTGCGTCGGTCTCACGATGATCGGTCTGGTCGGCCTCCATGGACTGTCCGGTGCAGCGCAGGCCCCGGGCAAATCCACAAGCATGCCGGTCTTCCAGGTCGATTCCACATGGCCCAATCTTCCCAACAACTGGGTCGTTGGCATTGTCTCGGCGGTGACGGTCGACAGCCGCGATCACGTCTGGATCCTGCAGCGTCCGCGATCGGTCGCCGCGAACCTGAAAGAGCGCGCGGCGCCCCCCGTGCTGGAGTTCGATGCAAACGGTAAGTTCGTCAACGCGTGGGGCGGTGACGGTCAGGGTTACGACTGGCCCACTACCGAGCACGGGATCACGATCGACCACAAGAACACGGTCTGGATAGGCGGCAGCGGGGTCGGCGACGACATGCTGCTGAAGTTCACGCTGCAGGGAAAATTCCTGAAGGAGTTCGGCGCGGCCCGCACGAGCAGCGGCAACGCGGATACGAAGAACGTCAACCGGCCCGCGGACATCTTCGTGGATGCCAGGGCGAATGAAGCGTACGTCGCCGATGGCTACGGCAACCGCCGCGTGATCGTCCTCGACGCCGACACCGGCGCGTTCAAACGGACTTGGGGCGCCTTCGGCAATCCGCCCGACAGCGATCCACCCGCTGGCGCGGGGCCCGCAGGCGGCGGACGAGGGCGGGGAGCGCAGGCGGCGCCGGCCCTCGACACCGAGGGCGACGGCGCGAAGTACTTCGGCAATCCCGTCCACGCCGTGAAGCAGTCGAACGACAACATGGTCTACGTCGCGGATCGATCGAACCGCCGGATCCAGGTGTTCACGCCGGCAGGGAAGTTCGTGACGCAGGTGTTCATCAACCGCGCAGGACCGTCGGCCGGTTCGGTCGCAGGACTCGCGTTCTCGCCGGATCCGCAGCAGCAGTTCCTCTACGCCGCCGACTACGGCAACTCGCACATCGCGGTGCTCGATCGCAAGGCGCTGAAGGTGCTCTATCAGTTCGGCACGCGAAACGCGACGCCGGGCGACTTTCAGGGTCCGCATCACATCGCGGTCGATTCGAAAGGGAACCTCTACGTCGCGGAAGTCGCGCCGGGCAATCGCGCGCAGAAGTTCCTGTTCAAGGGGATGTCGCCAACGCCGCCACCGAACGCGCTGACCGCGGAGCAGCTGGCGCGGTAGCGAAAGAGAGTCAGGAACATGAATCCAGACGTCTCCCGGCGGGATTTCGTGACGCTCATGGGGCTTGGGCTGATTGCGTCGAGCGCTGGTGCGCAGGCGCAGGCCCAGTCCCGGTCGGGCCAGCGGATATTCGCGTACGTGGGCTCGTAGAGGCGGGGCTTCGGGCCGCCTTTTTTTGCGTAGACGATTCGCCGGCCAGTCCTGCCGGCCATCCGCCGCCGGCTACACACGCCGGGAAAGCGCGCTCGCTCATACCCTGTCGCTCCCGCGGCGACTAGGAGGTAACTCGATGCGACATCTGTCACACGGCACAAAACATCCGAGCTGATTCGACACCACTCGAACGCGGGGTCGGAAGTCGCCGCGTTGAATCGCTGCACGCGCTTTCCGGCATTCATGCGTCGGCGTGGCTCGGCACGGCGGCGGCTGTCCGGCAGGCCTGACCGGAGGAGCAAGTGCGCTTTCCCGGCGTGCGGAGCTCGGCGGCGGATGGCCGGCAGGACTGGCCGCGCTGACCTCGATCTGCTACGTTTTCTAGCCGCGTACAATTCGTGAGCGTTCTAGCATAGGCAAGGAGAAATCGCCCATGTTCCAGAGGCTCGTGTTCCTGCTCGTGTTGCTTGCGGCTGCGACCGCGTCTGCCCAGAACCAGATTGCTCCGAATCCCACAATCAGTGCGCCGGTGACCGGCCCGGGCGCGATGTTCCCGGGATTGCAGCGCGTTCCGGCGGGCACGGGCCTGGCGGATCAGAAGTACGTCGTCAAGGAGTACTTCGTATCGGGAACGGCGAGCGGCAAGTCCTACACCACGCGCATCCTTGTCCGCCAGCCGGAAGACCCGAATCGGTTCAGCGGCATCGTCGTGGCCGAGCCGATGCACGCGAGCGGTAATAGCTGGATGTTCTTCTTCACGCGGACCTACGTGATGCGCCACGGGCACATCTCCGTGGAGATCGCGCCGCAGAAGGCGGGGACAGAGGCCATCGTGGCATCGAATCCGCAACGCTATGCGCCCATCAACATACCGGACATGGGGCAGGCCAACGAGATCATGGCGCAGGTGGGCGCGCTGCTCAAAGGCAACGGACCCACGTCGCCATTGGCCGGCATGCGGGTGCAGCGCATGATCATGATGGGCACGTCACAATCGGCGGGTACCCTGCGCGGGTATTTGCCGGCCCACGCCGCGTGGCGGATGCCCGACGGCAAGCCGATCTTCGACGGGTTCCTGGCGACCAGCACAGCCGGCATGCCGATACCCCGGGTAGACGTGCCGCTGATCCAGATTGCGACGCAGACCGAAGTCAATGGAGGCGCGAAGGGCGGCAGCATTTACCGGCGTGCCGACGGCGACGCGCCCGGCGACCAGTTCCGGCTGTATGAAATCGCGGGAATGCCGCACAACGATTCCCGCGAGAATCCGACCTACAATCCAGACCCGTGCAAGATGCCGGTCACGCAGTTTCCGGTGGGAGCGATGATGGCGCTGGGGCTGCACCACGCGATCGAGTGGGCGGACAAGGGCACGGTGCCGCCGCGCGCCGAACGCATCGTGGTCGAGAATGGCGCGCTCGCGCTCGACGCGAACGGAAACGCCAGGGGCGGCGTGCGGAGCACGTATGTGGACGTGCCAGTAGCGAAATACAGCGTTCCCAATAACGCGGATCCAAAGCCGGGCACGCGTGACGATTTCTACTGCAGCATCGCCGGAGCTGAGACGCCGCTGGCGGCAGATCAATTGCGTTCGCTCTATAGGTATGCCGAGGCGTATCGCAGCAAGGTAAAACAGAGACTTGACGAGTTGACGAAAGCCGGCTGGTTCCTTCCTGAGTACGCGGGACAGGTGACTGGCGACGCGGCGAAGGTCCAGATTCAGTAGCGAGTGCGGACAGAGGGAAAGGGGAATCCCATGAAGCTGCTCGGGGGTGCATGTGTTTGTGTGCTGCTCACCGCGGCGCTGGTGAGTGCGCAAAGCCAGAGCCGCGACGCGCTTCCGGACTGGACCGGTGTCTGGCAGATGATGGGTGGGACGGTGTTCGATCGAGCGACCGCCAAAAGCGAAGGGGGCGTGTTGACTCGCGGCCAGCGCGAGCAACCACCCTACAACGCCGAGTGGGAGGCAATCTACCAGCGGAACCTGAAGCTCAGGGATGACAGCCGGCTTCCCGATCCCATCAACACTTGCGGGACGCCGGCCGGTTTCCCGAGGCTGATGAATCTTCCAGACACTTACGAGTTCGTGGTCCGGCCCGAGCAGACGTGGATCCTGACGGAGAATGGCCCCAACACCCTGAGGATCTACACCGACGGGCGCGCGCACCCGGCTCCCGAAGACCGATGGCCAACCTATACCGGAGATTCGGTCGGTCACTGGGAAGGCGATACGCTGGTCTTCGACACGGTGAGTATGCGGATGTCCCGGTATCCGGAGTCCGGCGACACGGTGCTCGACCGAACCGGGCTGGTGCTGAGCGATGCCGCGCACGTCGTCACGCGCCTTCGCAAGGTGAACGACGAACTGATGGAGGCGCGGATGGTGATCGAAGACGCCAAGGCGCTGACGGCGCCTTGGAACGTGACCAAGACCTACCGGCGGCTGCAGAAAGGCACGCGCGTCTACGACTATGCGTGCGCGGAGAACAACCGGAATCCCGTCGACGCCGCAACCGGCAGGACCTTGATCCTCGGCCCGGACGGAAAGCCGTTGGGCGACGTGAAATAGCAATGGTGTGGAGGTGACGGCATGAGATCAATCGAGCCCTCTGGCGTACGCGCGGTAAGATACTTGATCGTCGGGTTGCTCGTGACCTGTGGATTGCTCGCGGGTTCTCCGGCGCTTGTCGCTCATCACGCCGGCACGATGTTCAGTGAGGATCAGACGAAAGAGCTCACAGGGACGGTCAAGGAGTTCCAGTTCACGAATCCGCATTCCTGGATTCAGGTGCTGGTGGAGACGACGCCCGGTGCGCCGCCACAAGAGTGGAGCATCGAGTGGGGCAGCCCGAACCAACTGTCGCGCCAGGGCATTCGGCCGTCGACGTTCAAGTTCGGCACCAAGGTTACCGTGCGGGTCCGTCCGATGCGCGACGGGTCGCCCGCGGGGAGCTTCGTCGGCGCGAAGTTCGACGATGGAAAGACCGTCGGTCGCTGGGATTAACCTTCTCGCTGCCGGCCGTCCAGCCTTCGCCGAAGGCTTCTCCGACTCGACTTCCACCAGTGGTCGGCATCTCGAGCATCACGATCCTGGATCCTCAGGTTTCCAGTTGTCGCGACCTGACCGGAAACAAGCCCCGCGTCCGATGCGTTGCTAGCCTTCCTTCGGAACATGACGCTGCACGAGCGCCGCCATTTGCTTTGAGGTCGCATCGCCACGCTCATGGAGGCCCGCAATGGTCCCCAATTTGTCCGGGAGGGGCCTGTTCTGACTCGTCTTCCATTTCCCGACAAGTGTGCTGATGGGAATTTCGATACCGACGATCGCCCTCAGCATCGAGTCGATGAAGTCAGGCGGTGCATCCGAAACACTCCACGGCACCGCGCGCTCTGATTCATGGAGATCGCTGAGCTCGGTGACGTGCTTCAGGAGCCACGCTCGATCATCAATTGCGCAGGGCAGACCGTGTGCGTGAACAACCGCGTAGTTCCAGGTCGGCACAACTTTTCCGTGCACCTGCTTGGAGGCGTACCAGGAGGGAGTGATGTACGTCTGGGGTCCCTGAAAAATCACCACGCATGCGCATTCCTCGGTAAGAGACTTCCAGATGGGATTTGGGCGCGCGACATGGCCGATGAGCGTGCCGTATTCACCTCGCGTCGAGTCGACGAGGAAAGGGATGTGGTTAACGACCAGTCCTTCCTCGCCGTGTGTGACCCAGGCGCCCAGAGGATGGGATCTCATGAGCGCATGGAGAACCGTGACGTCGCGTTCCTCGAAATGCTCAGGCGTGTACATAGCGCTCTCACTCTAAAGGCGAACCATCTCCGAGTCCGCGGATGCGACGTCCGAGAAGCAGCGCCTTTATTTAGGTATTGTCGCGTGAAAAAGATCGACGAGATGTAGTACGTACGCGACGAGTAACGCCAGTCCGTTTCGGCCGACGTGAGACTGCGTCGGTTCGTATGCGGCCGCAAGCTTGCGCCAATGATCTGACAGCTTGTGCCGGTCGACGTCAGTGAGCTTGCTGATGTCCCATACAGTTGCCGGGAGCTCGCGAGCGAGAAAGTCAAAGACGTTGCCCCCCGAGAGCTCGCGCAACATCACAACGGTCGTAATGTGATCGAAGTGCCCACTGTCGGCAGCTCCATTCAACTGGATAGCGAGGCGACTCCATCGTTGGATTTCCCTCTTCTGGCCTTCGGTTTCAAACACCATTCTGGCTCGCAGCATAACTCCGAACCCAAGACATCGCGACGCTCGGTTCGGTGCGAATCGCGCAGCCACGTCATGTTGCGGCGGATGCGGGTATGTCGGGCCGAGGCCGACTACGGCTTGCGCGCCGGAGCGCAGAGCGCGAAGGCGTGAGCATGCCGCTGCGCCGCGAAGCCGGAAAGCGCGCGAGCGAGGCTTCCGCGTCGACTTCCGTCCACGCGTTTTCGTTTCCTCGAATCAGCCCGGGCGTTTTGAGCCGCGTGACGCATGCCGCATGGAGGTAGCTGCTAGTCGACGCGTCAGCGCCAGAGCGGCGAATGCGAGAGCGCTTTCCCGGCATGCGGCTTGCCACGCCGAAGCGTCTCGCGAAGGCGGGAGTCGGAGGCCGAGCGGCCGATATACCCGCGTCCGCCGCAACAATTCATGCCAACTACGCAACCGCGCGCTCTGCCTAATGCAGATCGCTGGGCTCCTGCGTGCTTGAGGAGCCAGGCGTGCCTCAGTGGTTCGTTGGTGTCCGCTCAGGCGTTGGCATAGCCGCGTTTTCGGCTATTCTTGGCCATCGAGCGAGGTCACGATGAGACGGAAGAACCACTCAGATCTATCGCGGCGCACTTTTCTGAAGACGGCAGCCGGCGTCTCGGCCGGGACGATGCTGATGCGCGACCCGCTGTGGGCCCAGGGCGCGCCGGCCGGCAAAGCGGCCGTATCGGCGCTTTCGAAGATCCACCAGCCCTACGTGATCACGCCGAAGCAGGCGCTGGACTGGCACGTCTTCAAGGCCGACTGCGGTCCCACCTACGCCGGCAGCACAGGGTGGAAGCGCTTCACGGACTTACTGATCTCGAAGATGCCTGAGTTCGGCGCCGTCGATCTCGACTACGTCGAAATCCCCTACGACCACTACATCGTCGAGGACTGGCCGGATCGGCGGAGCCACATGCACGACTCGCCGAACGCGGTCGAAAAGCTCGTCACC
>Ga0105340_1000348_pt1 | contig 22530 bp, 15 predicted proteins | sample EasRivMeERMLT700_FD_89676 | JGI IMG/M metagenome (GOLD analysis project Ga0105340, IMG submission 89676) | Soil microbial communities from meander-bound floodplain in the East River, Colorado, USA - East River MetaG ERMLT700 | ecosystem: Environmental > Terrestrial > Soil > Floodplain | place...
CGTGCGCCGGCTCGCATCCAGCCCCAGCGCCGGCAGCGTCGCTTCGATCTCGGATCGCTCCATGCCGCGCGTGATGAACACGATGCGCGTGCCGCGGTCTGCCGACGGCCACGATTCGAGAGCGAGCGGCTCGTGGATGACGCTCTGCACGATGTGGACCGCGACCGGGCTACCCGCGACGTTGACGATGCCTTTCACCCGCAGCAGCCGCGCACCCTTCAACGCAGCCATCAGGTTGAGCCAGGCCGTGAGGCCGGCGCCGGTGACCGGTTCTTCGTGGCGAATGGCGAAAGCGCGGATGCCATCGACGTGGCGCGCTGCCGTGCTTCGCGGCTGTCTTGCGTACGCGTCCTCGTTCAGCCAGCGCTCGACCGCGCCCCGCTCCGCCGCCGTGTCGAGTAGCGCCGCGCCGAACAGGAGTTCCGGCGTGACCGAGCCGCGCTCATTTTCCAGCACCTGTGCCGCAGGATTGATGCGGGCGAGACGCTCGCGCAGCCGGTCGAGCGCGGCTGGCTCCGCGAGGTCGGTCTTGCTGATGAGCAGGCAATCGGCGACGGCGGCCTGCTTGACCGACTCCGGGCAGTCGTCGAGCTGGCGCTCTCCGTTGACCCCGTCCACCAGCGTGATGACGGCACCGGGCCGCAGCCGCGGCGCGATGGTTTCGTCGGAGGCGAGCGTGCGCAGCACCGGCACCGGGTCGGCGAGCCCGGTCGTCTCGACCAGCACGCGGTCGAACGCCGGTATGCCCCCCGCGCCGCGTCGCGCCAGCAGATCTGCGAGCGTGCCGACGAGATCGCCGCGGATCGTGCAGCACAGGCAGCCGTTCGCCAGGAGCACGGTATTGTCACCGGGCGTCGCGATGAACAGGTGATCGAGGGCGACTTCCCCGAACTCGTTGATGATGACCGCGGCCCGCGCCATGCCCGGGTCGCGGAGCAGGCGGTTCAACAGCGTGGTTTTCCCGCTGCCGAGGTAGCCGGTGATGATGGATACCGGCGGCCGCTCCGCCGCCACTGCGGTCATCTCAGGCGGCGAGCGCCTGCCGCTCGAGGTCTGCGCTGTAGCGGCCGGTGGCCGCCAAGCCGTTCATGCGGGCGCGGTGGATGAATGCCGCCTGCGCCGCCGCGACGTTGGCCGGACTGCCCCGCCACGCCTTGAGCGGGGCTGCCTGCAGCGCCCGTCCGTAAGAGAACGAAAGCGTCCAGGCCCCGCCGCCCAGCTTGTTCATCGCGTCCAGATGCTTGGTCGCGAGCTCGTCGCTCTGGCCGCCGGAAAGAAAGGCGATGCCGGGTACCGCCGCGGGCACCGTGCGCTTGAGCACCTTGAGCGTGCGCTCCGCCACTTCGGCGACCGATGCCTGCTGCTTGCAGCTCGCGCCGGCCACGACCATGGAGGGCTTCAGCACCATTTTCTCGAACGCGATGCGCTGGCTGGCGAGTGCGGCGAACTGCTCGCGCAGGGTCCACTCGGTCACCTCCTCGCAGCGCTCGATGGTGTGGTCACCGTCCATCAGCACTTCGGGCTCGACGATCGGCACCAGGCCCGCGGCCTGGCAGATCGCGGCGTAACGGGCAAGCGCATGCGCGTTCGCGGTGATGCACGCTTGCGAGGGGATGCCGGCGCCGATCGTGATCACCGCGCGCCACTTGGCGAATCGCGCGCCGAGCTTCACGTATTCCGCGCAGCGCTTGGCGAGGCCGTCGAGGCCCTCGGTCACCGTCTCGCCGGGGCAGAGCGCCATGTCCTTCGCGCCCGTGTCCACCTTGATGCCGGGGATCACGCCCTGTCTTGCGAGCAACTCCGGAAACGGCGTGCCGTCCGCGGACTTCTGCCGCAGCGTCTCGTCGTAGAGGATGGCGCCGCCGATGTACTGGCCGATGCCCTTGGCGGAAAACAGCAGATCGCGGTAGGCGCGGCGGTTCTCCTCGGTATTCTCGACACTGATGCTCTTGAAGCGCTTCTCGATGGTGCCGGTGGACTCATCGGCGGCGAGTATGCCCTTGCCGGATGCGACCATGGACTTGGCAACGGCTTCCAGTGACTGGGTGGACATGCTGACCCTCCAACTGCGTGAATGGTGAATGGTAAGTAGTGAATGGACTGAACCGAGGGGGGTATTTTAGCGCCAACTACTCACCACTCACTACTCACCTCTCACGCCTTCCGGTGCTCTCAGGGCGATCTTGGTCTCGGCTGCTCCCGCTTAACGTCGCCACGGCGAGTTAGCCTCGCCCAGATTGCCCCTAGGCGAGCTTCGGCTACGCCTTTCGATGCTCGCCCACCTTGACGATCTTCATGGTGTTGGTGCCACCGGCCTTGCCGAAAGGCTCGCCGATGGTGAGCACGATATAGTCTCCACGCTGCACCACGCCGCGGGAAAGGAGCTCGTCCTCCGCCATGTTCAGGGCCTTCTCGGGGTTGCGCGCGCCCTTGAACTTGACCGGATACACGCCCCGGAACAGCGTGACGCGGCGCCGGGTCTCGACCACCGAGGTCATGGCGTAGATCGGCACGTTCGTGTGCATGCGCGACATAAGCAACACCGTCTTGCCGCTCTGCGTCATCGCGGCCACCGCCTTGATATCGAGGTTGTTCGCCGTGAAGGCGGTCGCGCGCGCAATCGATCCTTCGACCTCCGCCGGCGCGATGGTGAAGCGCCGTTCCTGCGACAGCGTGTCCTCTTTCTCCGCCTCGATGCAGACGCGAGCCATCGCCGCCACGGTTTCCACCGGATACTTGCCGGTGGCGGTTTCGGCGGAAAGCATGACCGCGTCCGTGCCGTCGAGTACCGCGTTGGCGACATCCGAGACTTCCGCGCGCGTCGGGATCGGATTGCTGATCATGGACTCCATCATCTGGGTTGCGGTGATCGTGATCCGGTTCTTCTCGCGCGCCATGCGCAGCATGCGCTTTTGCAGCGCCGGCACCGCGGCATCGCCAACCTCCACGGCAAGGTCGCCGCGCGCAACCATGATGCAATCCGACGCGTCCAGAATGTCGTCCAGCGCCGGGATCGCTTCGGCGCGCTCGATCTTCGCCACTGTCAGCGCTCGCCCGCCCGCCTTGTGCATGAGGTCGCGCGCCCACTTGATGTCCGCCCCCGAGCGCGGGAACGAGATCCCCAGAAAATCCGCCTTGAGCTCGGCCGCGGTGCGGATGTCCTGCATGTCCTTCTCGGTCAGCGCCGGCGCGGTGAGCCCCCCGCCCTTGCGATTGATCCCCTTGTTGTTCGAGAGTGCGCCGCCTTGCTCCACAACGGTGGTGATGCGCGGGCCCCTGACGGAGGCGACGCCCAGCACGATGCGCCCGTCGTCGAGCAGCAGGGTGTCACCCGTACGCACGTCGTTGGGGAGATTCTGATAATCGAGCCCGACCACGTGCTCGTCTCCGAGCCTGCATTCGGCGTCGAGCACGAACTTCGCGCCGGCGGCGAGCGTGATCTTGCCGTCTCGGAAACGCCCGATGCGGATCTTCGGTCCCTGCAGGTCTACCAGCACGCCGACGGCATGGCCCGCCTTTCGAGCGAGCGCGCGCACGAGATCCACGTGCTTGCGGTGCTCGGCGGCGCTGCCATGGGAGAAGTTCACGCGCACGACGTCCAGCCCCGCGTCGATCATGCGCGCAAGCGTCTTCGGGTCGCTCGAAGCGGGGCCGAGGGTTGCGACGATCTTGGTTCGGCGGGGCATGTGTGAATCAGGATTGAGGTACTAGGATGGAGGATTGAGGGGAGTGTAGTAGCGGGCAACCGCAAACTCAATCCTCATCCCTCGTTCCTCAATCCTGCTTCGAAGCGCGCTGCTCGAGCACCTCGACCGCCGGTAGCTTCCGGCCTTCAAGAAACTCGAGAAACGCGCCGCCCCCGGTCGAGATATAGGATATCCGGTCGGCGATGCCGAATTTCGCGATGGCGGCAAGCGTGTCGCCTCCACCCGCGATCGAATACGCCTTCGAGCCGGCAATGGCGAGCGCGAGCGTTCGCGTGCCGCCGGCAAACTGGTCGAACTCGAATACCCCGACCGGTCCGTTCCACACGATGGTGCCCGCTTTCTTGACCATCTCCGCGAGCGCCTGCGCAGTCCGGGGGCCGATGTCGAGGATCATGTCGTTGGGCCTCACTTCCGTCGCGGCGACGTGGTTCGCGCGCGCCAGCACCGAAAGGTCATTGGCGACGACGACGTCCTCCGGCAGCGGCACGTGCGCGCCGCGCGCGCGCATCGCCTCCATGACGGCGCGCGCATCCCCCGCCAGCTCCGGCTCCGCGAGCGATTTCCCGATGGCGAGCCCCGCGGCGAGCATGAAAGTATTGGCGATGCCCCCGCCGACGATCAACTGGTCCACCTTCGCGGCGAGTGATTTCAGGATGGTGAGCTTGGTCGACACCTTGGCGCCGGCGACGATGGCGACCAGTGGCCGCGCGGGATTGCTGAGCGCCCGACCCAGCGCCTCGAGCTCCGCCGTCATCAGCGGGCCGGCGCAGGCGACCGGCGCGAAGCGCGCCAGGCCATGGGTGGTCGCCTCGGCGCGGTGCGCCGTGCCGAACGCGTCGTTCACATAGACATCGCACAGCGCCGCCATCTTGCGCGCGAGCGCCTCGTCGTTCTTCTTCTCGCCCTTGTTGACGCGGCAGTTCTCCAGCATCACCGCTTCGCCCGGCGTCACCTCGAAGCCCCCGTCCACCCAGTTCGCGATGAGGCGCACCGGGCGGCCGAGCATTTCGCCGAGGCGCTTTGCAACCGGAGCCAGCGAATCCTCGGGCGCGAGCCGGCCCTCGGTGGGCCGCCCGAGGTGCGAGGTCACCATCACCGCGGCGCCACCTTTCAGCGCGTACTCGATCCCCGGGATCGACGCGCGAATGCGCGTGTCCTCCGTGATGTTGCCGGCGTCATCCTGGGGAACGTTGAGATCGGCGCGGATGAACACGCGCTTGCCCGCGACCGGCAGGTCGGTCAGGCGCAGGAACGTCATTGCTTCGCGACCACCCGGACCATCTCCAGCACCTTGCACGAGTAGCCCCACTCGTTGTCGTACCAGGCGACCACCTTGACGAAAGTGGGATCGAGCGCGATGCCGGCTTCGGCGTCGAACACCGACGTGCAGATTTCGTCGCGGAAATCGGTCGAAACCACCTTGTCCTCGGTGTAACCGAGTATGCCCTTGAGCGCCCCGTTTGACTGTGCCTTCATCTCGGCGCAGATCTCCTTATAGGTGGCGGGCTTGCCGAGCTCGACCGTGAGGTCGACGACGGATACGTCCGACGTCGGGACGCGAAACGCCATCCCCGTCAGCTTCTTGTTCAATTCCGGAATCACGACACCCACCGCTTTCGCCGCGCCGGTGGAGGACGGGATGATGTTCTCGAGCATGCCGCGCCCGCCGCGCCAGTCCTTGCTGGAAGGCCCGTCCACGGTCTTCTGCGAGGCGGTCACCGCATGCACCGTCGTCATCAGCCCGCGCTTGATGCCCCATTTGTCGTTCAGCACCTTCGCCACCGGGGCGAGGCAATTGGTGGTGCAGGACGCGTTGGAGATGATGGCCTGCCCGGAGTAGGTCCGGTCGTTCACGCCGAAGACGAACATCGGGGTGTCGTCCTTCGAGGGCGCCGACATGATCACCTTCTTCGCACCTGCGGCGATATGCTTCTGGCACGACGCTTTGTCGAGGAAGAGGCCGGTGGACTCCACCACCACGTCGGCCCGCACCTCGCTCCACTTGAGGTCGGCCGGGTCCTTCACCTGGGTCAGCCGGATCCTGCGGCCGTTGACCAGCAGGGTATTGCCGTCGACGCCGATATCGCCCTCGAAACGACCGTGCACGGAATCGTAGCGCAGCATGTAGGCCAGGTACTCCGGCTCGAGCAGATCGTTGATGCCGACGATCTCGATGTCCGGGAAATGCCGTAGCGCCGCCCGGAATACCATGCGTCCGATGCGTCCAAACCCGTTGATGCCGACCCTGATAGCCATGTGGTTCTCCAGAAACGTTCGATCAGAAACGAATTTTCATAGTAGCGATTTGACGGCGGCCACGATCTTCTCCGGCGTGAAGCCGAAGTGCTTGAACAGCTCCCCGCCCGGCGCCGATTCGCCGAAGCGGTCGATGCCGATGACCACCCCTTCGAGACCGACGTACTTGCGCCAGTAATCGGTGACACCCGCCTCCACCGCCACCCGCGGCAGCCCGCGTCCGAGCACCGAGTCGCGATAGGCCGCGTCCTGGCGGTCGAACACAGTGGTGGAGGGCATCGACACCACGCGTACTGGGACGCCCTCCTGCGCGAGCAGCTTCTGCGCCGCCAGTGCCGGCGCCACTTCCGAGCCGGTGGCGATCACGGCAGCGCGCGCGGGACCGCCCGCGGCCTCGGAAATCACGTAGCCGCCGCGGCGCACGGACTCGAGCTGCGGGCGCTCGCGCTTCACAAACGCCACGTTCTGGCGCGTGAGCAGCAGGCTCGTGGGTCCGTCCTTGCGCTCGAGGGCGCACCCCCATGCGATCGCCGTCTCCACCGTGTCGCAGGGCCGCCAGACCTCCATGTTGGGGATCAGGCGCAGGCTCGCCGCGTGCTCGATCGGCTGGTGGGTCGGCCCGTCCTCGCCGAGCCCGATCGAGTCGTGCGTGAATACGTAGATCACGCGCACGCCCATCATCGCCGCGAGCCGCAGCGCGTTGCGCGCGTAGTCCGAGAACACCAGGAACGTGCCGCCGTAGGGAATGAAGCCGCCGTGCAGGGCAATCCCGCTCATCACCGCGCACATGCCGAACTCGCGCACGCCGTAGAAGACGTAGTTGCCACCGCCCTGGGCCCCGACCACCTTCGAAGTCTTCACCATCGTGAGGTTGGAATTGGTGAGGTCCGCCGAGCCCCCGACGAGCTCCGGGAGCACAGTCGCAAAGACCTCCAGCGCGTTCTGCGACGCCTTGCGCGTGGCCACCGTCTCGGCCCGGACGTCGGTCTCGCTCACCAGCGCCTCCACCCGGGCGCGGAAATCCCGCGGCAGCTCGCCCGCCGCGCGGCGCCGGAACTCGGCGGCCTCGGCGGGATACTGCTTTTCGTAGGCCGCGAGGAGCTTCTTCCAGCGGCGCTCCGCGGCGGCGCCGCGCTTTCGCGCATTCCAGCCGTCATAGACCTCTTGCGGAATCTCGAACGGCGGGTGCTTCCAGCCGATCGCCTCGCGCGTGGCAGCGACTTCCTTCTCGCCGAGTGCCGCGCCGTGCGCGGCGCCGGTATTGGCCTTGGTGGGCGCGCCCTTCGCGATCACGGTCTTCGCGCAGATGAGCGACGGCCGCGCTCTTTCCCGCTTCGCCTTCTTGAGCGCCCGGTCCACCTGCGTGACGTCGTGGCCGTCGATGGGACCGATCACCTGCCAGCCATAGGCCTCGAAACGGCGCTTCACGTCGTCGGTATACCACTGGCGGATCGTGCCCTTGTCCGAATCGATCGAGATGCCGTTGTCGTCGTAGACCGCGATCAGCTTGCCCAGCCCGAGCGTTCCCGCGAGCGCGCACGCCTCGTGCGAGACGCCTTCCATCATGCAGCCGTCGCCGAGAAAGACATAAGTGTGGTGATCGACGATGTCGAGGCCGGGGCGGTTGAACTCGGCCGCGAGAAGCCGCTCGGCGAGCGCCATGCCCACTGCGTTGGATACCCCCTGCCCGAGCGGGCCGGTGGTGGTCTCGACCCCGGGCGCGCAGCCGTATTCCGGATGCCCCGGCGTCTTCGAATGGAGCTGCCGGAAGCGCTTCAGCTCCTCGAGCGGCAGCTCGTAGCCGGCGAGATGCAGCAGCGCGTACAGCAGCATCGAGCCGTGGCCGTTGGAGAGCAGGAAGCGGTCGCGGTTCGCCCAGGCGGGATTGGCGGGGTTGTGCCGCAGGTGGTGGTTCCACAGCGTCTCCGCGATCTCCGCCATGCCCATCGGCATGCCGGGGTGCCCGGAATTCGCCTGCTGTACAGCGTCCATCGCCAGCGCGCGGATCGCGTTGGCCAGCTCGGCACGGGCATCCATTCGGGTGTTCCTGGTGCGGGGGCGGGAAAAGTGCGCCAATTATATATGGCGCGGGCGGCCCTTCGCACGGCGGTCCGCCGCTACGCCTCCCCGTTGCCGTTCTTGCGGGCGAGGCGGATGCCGAGCTGCTTCAACTTGCGGTAAAGATGCGTGCGTTCGAGCCCGACGGTTTCCGCCACGCGTGAGATGTTGCCGCCCTCGCGCGCGATGTGATACTCGAAGTAGGCGCGCTCGAAGGCGTCGCGGGCGTCGCGCAGCGGCAGGTCGAGGGGCAGGTCGTGCCCGGGCCGCGACGCGGCGCCGCGCGCCGGCAGCGCGTGGTTCACGTCCTCGAGCGAAATCTGCTCCTGGGACGAGGTCAGCGCGAGCGTGCGCACCGTGTTCTCGAGCTGCGCGAGGTTGCCGGGCCACTCGTAGTTGCGCAGCGCGTTCAGCGCCGCGGTCGTGAACTGGCGCGGCGGCGCTTCCCGGGCCTCGACCAGGCGCGACAGAATCATGTTGGCGATGTCGGGGACGTCCTCGCGGTGCTCGCGCAGGCTCGGCACCCGGATAGTGGTCGCCGCAAGGAAACCGTAGAGGCGGCTGTCGAAGGCGCTGTGCGCCACCAGCTCGGCGACATCGCGGGAGGCGCCGCTGATGACGCGCACGTTGTAGCGCTCGAGCTTGGACATGGCGAGCAGCAACCCCTTCTGCTCGACGCGCGAGAGATCGGTCACCTCGCGCAGGAACAGCGTCCCCTCGCGCGCCTGGTTGAGGAGATCCAGCGGCGCCTCGGCCAGCACGGAATGGTTCTCCGGCGCCACCCACGGTGCGTTGCGCGGGTGGAGGAAGCGCGCGGCGAGCTCGAGCCCGCATCCCGGCTCGCCGGTGAGCAGCAGCGGCGCGCGCAGGCTCATGACGCGCTCCAGGCGCTGCTTCAGGTCGACCACCAATGCCGCGCGCCCGAAGCTGGCGAGCGACAGCGCCGCCTGGGTGCGCTCGCCTCCGTGCTTCAACGCCCGGCCCACCGTCGCGAGCAGCTTCTGCAGCGCGATCGGCTTCTCCAGGAAGTCGTAGGCGCCGATGCGGGTTGCCTCGACCGCGGTGTCGATGGTGCCATGCCCCGACATCATCACCACCGGCATGGTGAGCAGCCCCGAGGCCGCCCACTCCTTGAGCAGCGTGATGCCGTCGGTGTCGGGCATCCAGATATCGAGCAGCACGAGATCGGGGCGCGCCTGGCTGCGGAGCGCGCGTGCGTCGGCCGCGTTCTCCGCGAGCCGCACCTGATAGCCTTCGTCGCTCAGGATCTCGGACAGCAGCTCGCGGATGCCGATCTCGTCGTCTACAACCAGGATATGTTGCATATCGGGGGCAATGCCCGTCTGATTCTACACCCGCGCCCGCGCCGCGACGCGGCGCGCCGTGTCCTGCGCCGCCGGCAACTGGATGGTGACGCAAGTACCGCGCGGCGCAACGTTGGCGATGGCCGCGGTGCCGCCGTGCTCCTCGACGATCTTCTTCACGATCGCGAGGCCCAGCCCCGTGCCCTTGGGCTTGGTGGTGACGTAGGGCTCGAAGGCGCGCGGCATCACGTGCTCGGGGACGCCGCAACCGTTGTCGGTGACCGTGAGCCGGATGCGTCCGCCCGCGTGCCCGGTCGCCACCGTCACCCGCGGCTCGGTCGTGTCGGCGAGGGCATCCTGCGAGTTCTGCAGGAGGTTGTGGATCACCTGCCGCAGCTGTGCCGCATCGCCGATGACCGGCGGCAGGCCGGCCGTGAGCTCGAGCCGCACCACGCTGCCGAGCGACGATTCATACAGGGTGAGCACCTCCCGCGTCAGCGCGTTCAAGTCGATCTCGTGCACGTCCATCTCCGGCGTGCGCGCGTACTGGCTGAACGCGTCCACCATGTTCTTCAGCGCCGCGACCTGGTTGACGATGGTCTCCGTCGAGCGCGCGAGCACCTCCGAGTCGGCCGGCGCGAGCTTGCCCTCGAGCTTCGCCTTGAGGCGCTCCGCGGAGAGCTGGATCGGGGTCAGGGGATTGCGGATCTCGTGCGCCAGCCGCCGCGCCACCTCGGCCCACGCCGCCGCGCGCTGGGCCTCGGCGAGGTGCGTGATGTCGTCGAACACGACGACCGCGCCGCCCTCGGAGCCCGCCGGCAGGCGCGTACCGCGCAGGAGCAGCAGCCGGGTCGCGCCGCGCACGATCCGTTCCACCTGCTGCTCCCATTCCCTGCCGCCGGAATGCTGGAATGCGGACGCGATTTCCCGCCCCAGCGCCCCGACGTCGGGCGCCGCCGCCTCCCACCGCTCGGGCGCGGCGCCGATGACGGCCGCGAAGTCGATCCCGAGGATCGCGCCCGCGCTGCGATTGGCGGCGCGGAGATTCATCTCCTCGTCGAACGCCAGCACGCCGGCGGACAGGTTGGCGAGCAGGCTCTCGAAGTATGCCTTGGCCTGGCTCATCGCCGCCTGGTGGCGCTCCGCCTGGGCGTGCGCTTCGGCGAGCTGCAGGGTCATGCGATTGAAGGACTGGGTGAGCGTGCCGATCTCATCGCGCGAGACGACCGCCGCGCGCTGGCTGAAATCCCCGCTCGCCACCGCGCGCGTGCCCTCGACCAGCGCGCCGATGGGCGCGGACAGCCGGTCGGACAGCACGAATGCGAGCGCCGCGGCGGACAGGAAGGCGAGCAGCAGCGTGAGGGTGAGCGTCACCCCGTAGAGCCGCTTGAGGCCTCTGCGCGAGAGCGTCAGCTCCTGGTACTCGCGGTAGCCCGATTGCACCGCTTCCGCGTCCTGGCCGAGCTGCTTCGGCACCGGTTGCACCAGCTGCAGCACGCGCTGCTCCTCGCCGGAATCCGCCAGCGGCACCAGCGCACGGAGATAGAGGCCCTTGTCGGGAATGGACTCGACCACTCCATGGCTCCTGCCCGCGCGGATCTCCTTTTGCGCGGCGCCGCCGGGCAACTCCGGCAGCAACCCGCCGCGGCCCGGGCCGGAATGCGCCACGACCCTCCCGCGCCCGCTGTACAAGGTCGCCTCCAGCACGCCGGCCTGCTCACGCAGGGCGCCCAATACCATGGCTTGCTCCTCAGCGGGGCGCTGCGCCAGCGCCTGGGCCATCGTATTGGCCTTGCCCGTGAGCTCCTTCAACGCGCTGTCGAGCATGCCGCGGCCGAGGTTGAGCCCGCTGTCGAGCGCCTTGTCGAGCCGCACCTCAAACCAGGACTCGATCGAGCGAGCGAGAAATTGCACGGACATGCCGTAGATCAGCGCCCCCGGCAGCACCGCCATCAGCGCGAAGAGGAGCACCAGCCGCAGCGTCAGGCGCGAACCGAACACTCCGGCCTTGAGCCTGCGCCTGAGGGTCACGAGCTGGTAGACGACGAGCGCCGTCAGCATGAGGGCCACGGTGCCGTTCAGCGCGAGCAGCAGCGGGTAGCGCTCCGCGAAGGACGCCGGGTTGGCGCTGGAAGTCGCCACCAGGAACAGCGCAACTGCAACGAGCCCCACGCACAGGATCAGCAGGTAGCGCACGACCGCGCTCGACAGAGCCGGCCGGGGCGGTGGCAGCGTGGTGCTCACGGGGACACCGTCCAGCGATGCCAGTCGGAGGAGATGGTCCACTCGCGCGAGCCGACCGCGCTTACCCGGAACGCGCGCGGGAGCTGAGAGGAATCCAGCCGCAGCCGTAACGCGGCCCGGTAGCTACCGCCCTTGTTGAGCGCGCCGGCCTCGGCGACCTCGCGCACGCGCACCCGGCTCAGGAACTCGAGGGCTTCGGCGACCGACGTGAAATTGCGGTAGAGCGTGCTCAGGCCGACGCGATACTGGCGCGTCAACGCGTTGTACGAGAGCCGATACTCCAGCCGGGTGTTGGCGAGCGTTGCGTTCAACCAGTACCAGCGCGGGCGCACCAGCTCGAACTCGAGCGTGAAATAGAGCGGCACGCCCTTGTTGAGCGCCTCCTGCAGGGTGTGCGTCAGCGTGACCTCGAAATCGGCCTCGAGGACATAGCCATCCCCCGCCGAGATCAGCGCGGCCTGCCGCACCTGGATGCCGTCGGCGGCGGCCGGGGCCCCGGGCGCGAGCCACAGCACGAGGAGCGCCGCAAGGCAGCTAATGCTTCTGCAGCAGCGCGTAGAAGAAGCCGTCATGCCGTGCGTCCGGAAGCAGTTGGCCCGCTCGTGCGTGGATATCGTGGTCGACCGCAGGAAGGGCGAGGCGCCGCGCGTCCCGATGGCGCTCCAGAAACCGCTCGATCTGCTCGCGGTTCTCCTCCCGAAACACGGAACAGGTGGCGTACAGCAATTTACCACCACTGGAAAGCGTCTGCCACAGCGCGTCGAGCATGCGGCTCTGCAGTTGCGTGTACTGCGCAATGTCGGTCGCGCGCCGCAGCCATTTGATGTCGGGATGCCGCCGCGCGATCCCCGACGCGCTGCACGGTGCATCGAGCAGGATGCGGTCGAACGCGATGCCGTCCCACCACGCGGCCGGCTCGCATGCGTCGCCGCGGACGACGCGCGCCTTGAGCCCGAGCCGCTCCAGGTTGGCGCGCACGCGCTCGAGCCGCGCGGCGTCGTTGTCGAGCGCGGTGAGGTCCACGTCGGCGAGCTCCAGCACGTGCCCGGCCTTGCCGCCGGGCGCCGCGCAGGCGTCGAGCACGCGCATGCCGTTGGCAAGGTCGAGCAGCGGCGCCGCGAGCTGCGCCGCCGCGTCCTGTACCGAGACCTCCCCTTCCTTCAGCCCGGGCAGGCGCGCGGCCGGCAGTGCCTTCTTCAACAGCACCGCCGCTGCGCCATACTGCTCGCCCTCGATGCCGTGCTGCCGCAAGCGCTCCAGGTAATCGGCGACCTGCGCGCGGCGGCGGTTCACCCGCAGCGCGAGCGGCGGGTGCGTATTGCCGGCCTCCAGTATCGCGGCATATTCGTCCGGAAACTGGGCGCGCAGCTTGTCGATCCACCACTGGGGATGACAATAGCGCGCGGGCTCCGCGCGCTGCGCGCTCTTGCCGAGCGCCACGCGCCTGCGCAGAAAGTTGCGCAACACCGCGTTGACGAGCCCCTTTGCCGAAGTGAGGCCCAGGGCATGACAGGTGCGCACCGCGTGGTCGACCACGGCATGCGGCGCCGCGCGGCCGTGCTCGAGCTGGTAAAGCGCGACCAGCAACAGTGCGTGCAGCCGCGCGTCCTCAAGCGGCTTCACGAGCAGCGCCTCGAGCAGGGCTTCGAACCGCCCCAGGAAGCGCAGCGTCCCGTACGCCAGATCCTGCACCGCCGCGCGGCCGCGCTCGTCGAGCTGGACATGAGCGCGCCAGGCCGCCGCGAGCTCGGCATCGAGGCTGCGCCCGGCGAGGACGCCCCCTACGACCGCAGCCGCCAGGCGCTGGGCCTCACCCATCGCGCGATTCGAAGCGCGCCCCGCTTGGCAGCCTGGAGCCGGCGAGAAACGCGCGCGCCGCAAGCCTCTTGCCCCCGGCGCGCTGGAGCTCCGTAATGCGCAGCGCATCCGTGCCGCACGCCACCACGATGCCGGCGGGCTCCACCGCACACACGGTTCCAGGCGCCGCGCGAACTCCGCGCTCGATGCCGGCGCGCCAGATCTTGAGGACAGCGCCCTCGTGCCGCGTCTGCGCGCCGGGAACCGGATCAAGCGCCCGTATCCGGCGCTCGATCGCCGCTGCCGTGTCCCGCCAGTCGATCTCGGCATCGTTTCTTGCGATGCGCGCCGCATAAGTCGCCGCCTTCGCGTCCTGCGCAACCGGGGCGGGCGAAGCTTCGAGCGCGCGCAGCAACAGTCGCGCCCCGAGCGCGGCAAGCTTGTCGTGCAGGCTTCCTGCGGTGGCGTCGGGCGCGATCGTAATCGCCTCCTGGAGCAGGATCGGACCGGTGTCGAGACCCTCGTCCATCTGCATGATGGTGATTCCGGTCGTGGTGTCGCCCGCGAGCAGCGCGCGCTGGATCGGCGCTGCGCCGCGCCAACGCGGCAGGAGCGAGGCGTGAACATTGAGACAGCCGCGTGGCGGCAGCGCGAGCAGCGCCGCCGGCAATATCAGGCCATAGGCGGCAACGACCACTGCCTCGGGCTGTGCCGCGGCGATGGCCGCGAGTGTCGCGGAATCAGTGAGCCGGGGCGGCTGCAGCAGCGGAATGCCGCGCTCCAGCGCGAACTGCTTCACCGCCGAGCGCTGGGTCTTGAGGCCGCGGCCAGCGGGGCGGTCCGGCTGCGTCAGTACCAGCGCCACATCGTGGCGCGCCCGCAGCAGTGCTTCGAGCGATACCGCAGCGAACTCCGGGGTTCCCGCGAAGACGAGCTTCAAGGAATCAGAGTACGAGCCGCCGGGCGTCGGGCTCCACGGTGCGCCGCTCCTGCTTCCTCAACCGGGAGAGGATGCGGTGCTGCTTGAGGCGCGAAAGCTTCTCGACGAAGACCTTGCCTTCCAGGTGATCCATCTCGTGCTGGATACACACGGCGAGCAGACCTTCCGCCTCCAGCGTGAACGGCGCCCCGGTGGCGTCGAGCGCGCGCACCGTCACGCGCTGCGCGCGGCGCACTCTTTCGTACACCCCGGGCACCGAAAGGCAACCTTCCTCGATGTCGGAATCGCCACTGGCCGAGACCAGTTCGGGGTTGATAAAAACCTGCAACTGGTCGCGCAATTCGGAGACATCGATCACAATGACGCGCAGATGAACATTGACCTGTGTTGCGGCCAGGCCAATGCCCGGCGCGGCATACATAGTCGCAGCCATGTCTTTGATTAATTTGCGGATATCTTCTGTGACCGCGCCCACCCTGGCGGCTCGCTTGTGCAGCCTCGGATCGGGATAGCGAATGATCAGTAGCAAAGGCATAAAAAGCTTGCGAATTTAATCAGCTAGATGCAGAATTTAAACCAAACTCTCGGGCGCAGTTCCGTGATCGGGGCTGCGCCTGTTAGTCTGTCATTTGGGGGCGCAACATGCGTAAAGCAATTATATCCCTGATTTTGCTGATGACTCCGCTCGTGCCGGCGCCCGCCCACGCCGCCGACGCCAGCGCACTTCAGGAGGGAGCGCCAGACCAGTACATCGTGGTTCCGGGTGACACGCTTTGGGGCATATCCGGGCGCTTTCTCAAGGATGCCTGGAAGTGGCCCGAGGTCTGGCGGATGAACCAGGAACAGCTCCGCAATCCCCACCGCATCTTCCCCGGTGACGTGATCGTTCTGGATCGCTCCGGGGCCGAGGTTCAACTGCGGCTGCTGCGGGCCGATGATCCCGCTGCTGCAGCCGCTGCGGCAGCCCCAGCCCCGGGCGCGCCGACCGCAGCGCCGTCTCTCGACACCGTCAAGCTCTCGCCCAGGCTGCGCGCGGAACCGCTCGCAGACAAGGCCATCCCCGCCATCTCGCCCTCGGTCATTGAACCATTTCTTTCGCGGCCGCTGGTGGTCGGACGAGATGAGCTCGCCAGCGCGCCGGTCGTTCTCGCCAACCAGGAAAACCGCGTGGCGATCGGGGCAGGCAACATCGCATATGTCGAAGGGCTCGACCACGGCAAGGGCCTCACCTGGCAGGTTTTCCGCCGCGGCGACCCCCTCATCGACCCCGATACCAATGAAACACTCGGCTACCTGGCGATCTATCTCGGTGACGCCCAGGTAATCCGCCGGGGTGATCCTGCGACGATCGAGGTCACCCGGTCCGCGCAGGAAGTCTACGCCGGTGACCGCCTGCTGCCGGCCGCGAAGGAAGTGCCGACGTTCTCGTACGTGCCGCGCGCGCCGAAGCGTCCGGTGCGGGGGCGCATCATGTCGACCTATGGCAGTCTCGGAGAGACCGGGCCCATGGGCATCGTCGCGCTGTCCAAGGGGTCGAAGGACGGCCTCGAAGTGGGACATGTCCTCGCGATCCACCGCAGCCAGAGCACCCTCAGCTTCGGTACGCGCATGGCGCCGCTCTATGGAACTCAGGGCTTGACCATGAACGACTCGCCGCGCGCGTATTACAGCGAGGACATCGCGCCGCGCGATGCGCCGCTCTACCAGCGTGGCCGCAAGATCACCGTGGACGATGCCGCCCGGCTGCCCGACGAGCGCTTCGGGCTGGTCATGGTATTTCGCACCTTCGACCGCGCTGCATTCGGTCTCGTGATGCAAGCCTCGCGTCCGGTCGCAGTCAACGACGTCGTCACCAACCCCTGATCCGGCCGGGTGCTGCTCGACCCGGACCTCGCTGCCTGGCTCAAGCTGAGCCTCACACCCGGCCTGGGCGGCGAGGCCCTGCGCCGCCTCCTCACCGCCCTGGGTGACCCCGCGCGCGTGCTGGCCGCGAGCCGCGCCACGCTCGCGCAGCACGTCGGCAATGCCGCCGCTGCCGCGATCCAGCGGGGCGGCGCGACCGAGGCAGTGGCCGCCGCAGGCCGGTGGCTCGAGGATCCCGCGAATCACATCCTGACCCTCGCCGATCGCGAGTATCCGCCCCGCCTCCTGCAGATCGCCGATCCGCCGCCGCTCCTCTATGTCAAGGGCCACACCGAGCTGCTGTCGCGCCCGTCGCTCGCAATCGTCGGCAGCCGCAATGCGACCGCCCAGGGCATGGCCAACGCGGAAGCCTTCGCGCGAGCGCTCTCCGACGCCGGGCTGGCGATCGTAAGCGGGCTCGCGCTCGGCGCGGACACGGCAGCCCATCGCGGCGGAATCGCCGGCGCCTCCAGCAGCGTCGCGGTCCTCGGCACCGGGGCGGACATCATCTATCCCGCACGCAACCGGGCACGCGCGCATGATCTGGCCGGGCGTGGCGCCCTCGTCACCGAGTTCGCGCTGGGTACCCGCGCCCTCGCGGGAAACTTTCCGCGCCGCAATCGCGTCATCAGCGGCCTCGCGCTCGGCTGCCTCGTGGTGGAAGCGGCCGCCGACAGCGGCTCGCTCATCACGGCGCGCCTCGCTGCCGAGCAGGGCAGGGAAGTGTTCGCCATACCGGGCTCAATCCACTCGCCTCTCGCGAAGGGCACCCATGCCCTGATCAAGCAGGGCGCGAAGCTCGTCGAGAGCGCCCGCGATATCCTCGAGGAGCTGCAGATGCCGGCGCCGTCTGCGGCCGCAGCGCCCGCCGCCGCCCCGGTCGACACGCGCGCGCGCGCGCTGCTCGATGCTCTGGGCGACGAGGCCTGCGACCGCGACGCGCTCGCCGCGCGCTGCGACCTGCAGTCGGCCGAGGTCGCCGCGATACTGACCCAGCTCGAGATCGACGGGCATGTCGCAGTGCTGCCCGGCGGCCTGATTCAGCGCGTGCGGCGCTAGAATTCGGCACGGTGCACGACATGCCGAGCTTGCCTAGACAAATTTTTGTTCTTATCATCTTGCGCTATTTTTTTGCATCGCCGCGCAATCGGGCGCAAGCATGAGCAAACAACTGATCATCGCCGAAAAGCCCTCGGTCGCCGCTGACATCGCACGCGCCGTCGGCGGCTTCAAGCGCCACGGCGACTACTTCGAGAACGGCGGCTACGTGCTCTCCTCCGCGGTCGGGCACCTGCTCGAGCTCGCCGTCCCGCAGGAGTACGAGGTCAAGCGCGGCAAGTGGTCATTCGCTCACCTGCCGGTCATCCCGCCGCGCTTCGAGCTCCTGCCGATCGAACGCAGCGAGAGCCGCCTCAACCTGCTGCTGCGGCTGATCAAGCGCAAGGACGTCACCGGGCTCATCAACGCCTGCGACGCCGGCCGCGAGGGTGAGCTCATCTTCCGCTACATCGTGCAGCATGCGCGGGCGAAGAAGCCGATCCGGCGCCTGTGGCTCCAGTCGATGACGCCCGCGGCGATCCGCGAGGCCTTCGAAGCGCTGCGTCCGGATCGCGAGCTGCTGCCGCTCGCCGACGCCGCCAAGTGCCGCTCCGAGGCCGACTGGCTGGTCGGCATCAACGGCACACGCGCGATGACCGCCTTCAACTCTAAGGAAGGCGGCTTCTATCTCACGACCGTTGGCCGCGTGCAGACGCCCACCCTCGCCATCCTGGTCGAGCGCGAGGAGGCCATCCGCGCCTTCAAGCCGCGCGATTACTGGGAGGTGCACGCGCGCTTCGGCGCGCGCGCCGGCGAATACGCCGGCCGCTGGTTCGATCCCGAGTTCAAGAAGGATGAAGCGGCGGAGCGCAGGCCCGAGCGGCTATGGGGCGCCGCCGAAGCCGAGGCCATCGCGGCCGCCTGCCGCGGCCAGTCCGGTGCCGTCACCGACGAAACCAAGCCCGCCACGCAGCTCTCGCCCCTGCTGTTCGACCTCACCAGCCTGCAGCGCGAAGCAAACGGGCGTTTCGGTTTCTCGGCCCGGACGACGCTCTCGCTCGCGCAGGCGCTCTACGAGCGCCACAAGGTCCTCACCTATCCCCGGACCGATTCGCGCGCGCTGCCCGAGGATTACGTCGCCACGGTCAAGAAAGCGATGGAGCTCCTCGCCGGCAGCCGTGAATACGCGCCCTACGCCAAGAGCGTCCTCAAGAACGGCTGGGTGCGCCCGAACAAGCGCGTCTTCGACAACGCCAAGGTGAGCGATCACTTCGCGATCGTCCCGACGCTGCAGCTGCCGAAGCACCTCAACGAAGTCGAGTCGAAGCTCTACGATCTCGTCGTGCGGCGCTTCCTGGCGGTCTTCCACCCGCCGGCGGAGTATCTGCAGACCACGCGCATCACCCGGGTCGGCGAGCATGCGTTCAGGACCGATGGCCGCATCCTCCAGAGCCCCGGCTGGCTTGCGGTATACGGGCGCTCCGCCCAGGAGGAGTCGGAAAACCTGCCCGCCGTCGCGGCCGGCGAGCGCGTCGCCGTGGCCGAGGTGAATGCCGTCGCCAATCAGACCAAGCCGCCCGCGCGCTACACGGAAGCGTCGCTGCTCTCCGCCATGGAGGGCGCCGGGAAGCTCGTCGAGGACGACGACCTGCGCGCGGCCATGGAAGCCAAGGGCCTCGGCACCCCCGCGACGCGCGCCGCCGTCATCGAAGGGCTGATCCAGGAGAAATACGTCCAGCGCGAGGGCAGGGAGCTCAAGCCCACCTGGAAAGCGTTCCGCCTGCTCCTCGCGCTGCACCACTTCGGCGTCACCGAGATCACCTCGCCCGAGCTGACCGGGGACTGGGAGTACAAGCTGAAGCAGATGGAAACCGGAAAGCTCCCGCGCGATGTCTTCATGGATCACATCGAGCAGGTGACGCGCGATCTCGTCGAGCGCATCAAGAAGGGCGACATCCCGGACGAGGCCTATGCGACGGTGGAGGCGCCCTGTCCCAAGTGCGGCGGCGTGATACAGGAGAACTACCGCAAGTTCCAGTGCCAGAATTGCGACTTCTCGCTGTGGGTCGTGCTGTCGGGACGGGAATGGGCGCCGGAGGAGATTGCGGAGCTCATCACCCGCCGCTTCGTGGGACCGCTCAGCGGGTTCCGCAGTCGCGCCGGCAAGCCGTTCTCGGCCGGCATCCGCCTCACCGCCGACCACAAACTCGAATTCGACTTCGGGCAGGCCCGGCTCGACGAGGAGGCGCAGAACCCCCCCGATTTCAGCAGCCAGGAAAGCGTCGGTGCCTGTCCGAAGTGCGGCGCGCGCGTGTTCGAGTACGGCACGGTATACGTGTGCGAGAAAGCGGTCGGCCCGGCGCGCAGCTGCGACTTCCGCTCCGGCAAGATGATCCTGCAGCAACCGGTCGAGCGCGCGCAGATGCAGAAACTGCTTGCGACCGGCCGCACCGACCTGCTCACGCAGTTCGTCTCCAGGAAGGGGCGTCGCTTCAAGGCTTATCTGGTGAAAACCCCCGAAGGCAAGGTCGGCTTCGAGTTCGAGGCTCGTGCGCCGCGCCGGCCGCCGCGCGCCGCCGCCGCGCCGGCAGCGCCTGCACGCGCCGAGCCCGCGCCTTCCGCGGAGCGCGCCGCCCGTCCGCGCGCGAAGACCTCCAGCAAGCGGGCCGCCCGCAAGGCGGCTACCCGCACGCCCTCAGCCAAGCGCAAGACCGCCTGAGCTAGATATCCAGATTGCGCGCGCCGAGCGCGTTGGTCTCGATGAACTGGCGGCGCGGCTCGACCTCGTCGCCCATCAGCGTCGAGAAGATCTCGCCGGCGGTGATCGCATCCTCGATCTGCGCTCTGAGCAGCCGCCGGGTCTTCGGATCCATCGTGGTTTCCCACAGCTGCTCCGGGTTCATCTCCCCCAGCCCCTTGTAGCGCTGGATGCCGACACCGCGCTTGACCTGGTCGAGCAACCAGTCGATCGCCTCGCGGAATTCACGCACCGGCTGCTGCGCGTCCCCGCGCTTGACGTACGAGCCGTCCGAAAGCAGGCCCTGCAGCACCTGGGCGGTGCGCTTGATCTGGCCATAGTCTCCGCTCTGTACGAAGTCGGCGTCGATATGGCACTGGCGCACGATGCCGTGCTGCGTGCGGCTCACCGCCAGGACATTGCGCTCGGTCTTGTCATCGAATTTGGCCTCGACCTTCATCCCGAGCGGCAGCAGCACGGCAGCGAGCGCCTTGGCGCTCTTCTGCGCCGCCTTGTCATCGCTCAAGTCGAGCGGCACCGGCTGCCGCAACAGCGCGTGCAGCACCTCCTCGTCGATCAGCCGGCTCACGCGCTCGATCACCGCCTCGGCCAGAAGGTAATCCTTCGCCACCTGCTCCAGCGCGTCCTTCTTGAGCGGCTGGGCCTTGGCCGAGGTATGGAGCTCGGCGTCCTCCAGCGCCAGGCGCAGCAGCATCTGCTTCAGCTCGTGCTCGTCCTTCAGGTAGCGCTCGCTCTTGCCGTGCTTCACCTTGTAGAGCGGCGGCTGGGCAATATAGATGTGGCCGCGCTCGATCAGCTCCGGCATCTGCCGGTAGAAGAACGTGAGCAGCAGCGTGCGGATGTGCGAGCCGTCCACATCCGCGTCCGTCATGATGATGATGCGGTGATAGCGCAGCTTCTCCGGGGCGTACTCCTCCTTGCCGATGCCGGTGCCGAGCACGCTGATCAACGTAATAATCTCCTGCGAGGACAGCAGCTTGTCGAGCCGGGCCTTCTCAACGTTGAGAATCTTGCCCTTCAACGGCAGGATCGCCTGGAACTTGCGGTCGCGCCCCTGCTTGGCCGAGCCGCCGGCGGAATCGCCCTCCACGATGTAGAGCTCGCACTTTGCGGGGTCGCGCTCCTGGCAGTCGGCGAGCTTGCCGGACAGTCCGAAGGAGTCGAGCACGCCCTTGCGGCGCGTGAGCTCCCGCGCCTTGCGCGCCGCCTCGCGCGCGCGCGCAGCGTCCACGATCTTGGCGCAGATGGTGCGCGCGTCGTTCGGCTTCTCCAGCAGGAACTCGGTCAGCTTCTGGGCGACGATCTCGTCCACCACCGGCCGCACCTCCGAGGACACCAGCTTGTCCTTGGTCTGCGACGAGAACTTGGGCTCCGGCACCTTGACCGACAGCACCGCGGTCAATCCCTCCTTCATGTCGTCGCCGGTGGTCTCCACCTTCGCCTTCTCGGCGAGCTTGTTGTTCTCGATGTACTGGTTGAGCGTCCGCGTCATCGCGCTACGCAATCCCGTCAGGTGCGCGCCGCCGTCGCGCTGCGGGATGTTGTTGGTGAAGCACAGCACCGCTTCCTGGTAAGAGTCGTTCCACTGCATCGCCACCTCCACGACGATGCCGTCCTTCTCCGCCTTGGCGTAGAAGATGTTGGAATGCAGCACGTTCTTGGTGCGGTTGATGTACTCGACGAAGCCCCTGACGCCGCCGGTGAACGAGAATTTCTCCTCCTTGCCGGTGCGCTGGTCGATGAGGAAGATCCGCAGCCCGCTGTTGAGGAACGCCAGCTCGCGCAGGCGCCGCGCCAGAATCTCGTAGTGATACTCGATGCGCCCGAAGATCTCCTTCGCCGGCAGGAAATGCACTTCCGTCCCGCGGCGCTCGGTCTTACCGGTGAGCTTGAGCGGCGCCACGGTCTCGCCGAGGCGGAATTCCATCTGGTGGTGCTTGCCGTCGCGCCGGATCGACAGGCGCAGCCATTCCGACAGCGCGTTCACCACCGATACCCCCACGCCATGGAGGCCACCCGCAATCTTGTAGGAATTGTTGTCGAACTTGCCGCCGGCGTGGAGCTCGGTCATCACCACCTCCGCGCTCGAGCGCCCCTCCTCGTCCTCCGGGTGCTTCTCGGTCGGGATGCCGCGGCCGTTGTCGACGACGCTCACCGAGTTATCGGTGTGAATCGTGACGGTGATCTCGTCGCAGAAGCCGGCGAGCGCCTCGTCCACGGCGTTGTCCACCACCTCGAACACCATGTGGTGGAGCCCGGTGCCGTCGCTGGTGTCGCCGATATACATTCCCGGCCGCTTGCGCACCGCCTCCAGGCCCTTTAGGACCTTGATGCTGCTCGCATCGTAATCGTCTGCCGTCCGCTGCTGCCCGGACTCGCCCGGCGCTGTCGCCATCGCCTGCTCCTAGATCCGCATCGGCATGACCACGTAGCGGAACTCGCTGTTGTCCGGCACCGTGACCAGCATGCTGCTGTTGGCATCCCCGAATGCGCATTCGACCGCGTCGCTGTGCACGTTGTTCAGCA
>Ga0105340_1000354_pt1 | contig 22308 bp, 17 predicted proteins | sample EasRivMeERMLT700_FD_89676 | JGI IMG/M metagenome (GOLD analysis project Ga0105340, IMG submission 89676) | Soil microbial communities from meander-bound floodplain in the East River, Colorado, USA - East River MetaG ERMLT700 | ecosystem: Environmental > Terrestrial > Soil > Floodplain | place...
GCAACAGTGAAATGACGGCGGCGATCATGGACACGTTGGCAACCAGGCGCTGCTGCAACAGCGCCTGGTCGACCCAGTCATCCATCGTGAATAGCGCGCGCACGTTATTGCGGCCAAGTCGATTCACGACGTCGACATATCCCTCTCGCGCCAGGGCGAGATCACCGTTGACGCGAATATGTGCCAGCGGATTGACCGCTTGCGCGAGCGTTTGCGTGATTGGCCGAAACACCACGGGCAGATCCGGTTCGTCAATGCGTCCGATCGGCGCATTCGCGGCGACGCCGATAATCGTCAGTCGCGTCACCGCGCCGTTCACGGTAGTTTTCAACTGGCGGCCGATCGGATCGCCGCCTGCGAAGAGCCGGTCGGCCACGGATTGGCTGACGATCGCGACCAGCGGAGCGTTGGGATCATCTGTCCAGGCAAAATCGCGTCCGCTGATACGCGCGATACCTGAGAGATCAAAAAAGCCTGGCGAGATGAGCTCTGTGAGCCCCATCGCGACATCGGTGCCATCCGCGGCGCCATCAATCGCAATGGTGGTGTTGCTCAACGAACCCGGAAAACCGAGATACGCCGGGTAATAGAAAGAAAGCGCGGCCGCCTCGACGCCGCCCACCTTCGACAATTCGTCGGCGAGCGAACGCAGATACGCGACGCTCGGCGTGTCGCGGACACCGCTGTTGACCGCGAGCCTGGTCCAGAGGATCGGCCTGGTCCGCGTCGCCGAGTCGTTCGCGTACAGATTCGCGAGCGTGGCCACGAACAATCCGGCGCCCATCACAAGCACCATCGCCAATGCGACTTGCACGACGATCACAGCCCGACCGGCCCACCCCATACCCTTGATCACGCCGCGTCCGCCGCGCAGGACGTCATCGATTCTCACCAAAACCGCGCGATACCCAGGAAGGGCGCCGATCACGATGCCGGTCACGATCGTCGTGATGGCGGCCATCGCGAGCACCCACGGCGTCGGTGTCAACGGATACTGCAACGGCAGGGCGCGGGCGACGAGTGCGGGCGTGACCTGCGAGGTCAACCACCAGGAGATGGGAATCGCGAACATCAGAGCGGCCATCGCGAGAAGCAGGCCGTCGAGGATCGACTGCCGCAGCAGCCTTCCACGCGTGGCGCCAAGCGCGCGTTGCACCGCGAACTCGTGATGTCGCCTCAACCCGCGCGCCAGTAACAGGCCGCTGAGATTGATCGCGCCGACGGCAAGCAGCACCACGGCCAGGCCCATCAGCACGATCAGCGAGCGACCGTATTGCCTGCGGAGCCCTGAAAAACCGTTCGCGAGGGATTCCAGCTGAACGCGCTGCGTCGACACGGCGGCTCTCGCCGCCGGCGGAACCGATCCAATGGTCGCGTCCTGAATTGCGGGAAAGCGAGCCGCCAATTCCGCGCGCGCTTCATCGAGAGATGCATCGTCGGCCAGGCGGCCGATGAGATACGGCGCCCGGATGGCTGGATTCGGGTTGATCAGAACCGCGCGCAGCGTCGGAAACGACAAGAAGAGGTCCGCGCCGCCATCGAACGCAAGACCCGAGTAGCCGCGCTCGACAACGCCAATCACCGTCAACGGCACGCTGCTGATCTTCAGTTGCTTGTTGACCGCGGAATTCGCGTCGCCAAAAATTCGCTCGGCGAGCCGGTGAGACAACACCACCGTCGTCGGATTGGGATCGTCGGCCAGCGTCCAGAATCGTCCGGCCGCTGGATGCACACGCGCCAGGTCGAAATACTCGGGAGTGACGGCCTCTACGCCGACATCGATCGGAGCGGCGCCCTCCGGTTCGACACGCAGCACGCCGCCGCCGTTGTACATGGCAAGCTGCGTGAACGAGCGTTGCGCGCTCCTGAACGCATCAACGGTGTCCTTGTAAAAGAAACCAGGTGTGTTCGTGCGCGGATCGGCAGCCGCGATGGCGACGAGCTTGTCGGGCGATGCGACAGCGACTTTCTTTAAAACGATCGCGTCGAGCAAACTGAAGATCGTCGTGTTCGCGATCAGGACGATCGTGATTGTCGCAATAACGATGATCGACAGCCCCGGAGCCTGCCGCAATCGTCGGATAGAGTGGCGGCAATCGACGCGCAGCGCATCAATGAAGCTCATGGCCGCGAATCTTACGTCCAACTAGCGACGCTTCAACGCTGAGCGTGAAATACTGTGCTAAGTGAAGAAGGGATCGCAAAAACTGCGACGCGATCTCCCCAGCGGCTACTACCAGAGAATTACATGGTCAAACCGGACGAAAGTTCTTGACCACGCAGACTTTCTTATGTCACAAAGGCGCAAAATGACCATTAATCGCTGTCCCCCGGCGATCCATTCCGAGGTGTCTCCATCGGAAACAGTGCTTCTTACTCCGAAGAGCACACTGAACGGTCGACTAAAGTCGCCGATTCAGCATCCCGGGGGGCGCCGGCCGAACGATCTCCGGTTTTCGTCAACGTTTTTAGCTCTGCAGGTCCACTGAACTACGGCAGGGTTTGTGCACTAATAAGAAGCGACACGCCGAATGCAGACGCAGCTCCCCTGCCGCCTGTGTGAAGACGTGGCTGACGCCCTTGTCGGCTCACGTACCCTCGAATCAGTATATGAGTCGATTCGGACGGTATTTCTCCGCGCACTGGGCGTCGAGGTTTCCATCCTGGCGCGGCGAAATCTCGAATGGCAGCGTGTCGCCGGTCGAACCACGCCAACTATCGAAGCCGCCTGGCTCAGTGAAGCGCGCCGATGGGGATTCGCGCCCGACATCGTGCGGGAGATTGACGAGCTGGAGCCGTCAACTGCGGTCTGGATTCAAGATTTCGAGCCGACCTTGTTGGTCCTTGGCGGCCATTGGTCACATGCCGCCGAGGTTCTTGAGAGTTGCGCGAAGATTATCGCTCTTGGCTTGAGCCGTGCCAGGACGGAGCAGCGCGGTCGAGCCACTGAGCGAGCGATGACACAGGCGCTCAAATTGGCGCATCTGGGGACCGCGGTCGCCAATGAGCGATTACTGGCTGAACGGCTCGTCGAGCGGATCGCGGAGATGTTTCAGGCGGACCGCGTTTCAATCGCGCTATATTCCACCGCTGATCAAGCGCTGAAGATTGTGGCGTCTACCGGAGTTCCGGTCGAGATTTCACAACATGCGCGGATCAGGCCGGGGGACTGGGCGCTGGGTTATGCCTTCACTTCATCGAAGGTCCTGACTGTCTCGGACGTAAGGCTGCTGCCCAGCCGCAACCCTAACCGCGCGCGCTACAAGACACACTCTTTCGCTGCCGCGCCGTTGGTCTTTGGCGACGACACTATTGGGGTGATGTCGATCACCGATCGACGCGACGGCCGGACTTTCACCAGCAGTGACCGTGTGTCGCTACGCCTCATCGGCGCGGCCGCCGGCGCCGCACTGAGTGCCGCGGTCGCGCACGAGAGTATTCAGCGGCTGCAGCATCAGGCCACCACGGATTCCATAACCGGCCTGTTCAACCGCGGCTATCTTGATAGCAGGCTTCTGGAAGAGGTCGAGCGCGCTCAACGAGAACGCACCGAATTGGCGGTGCTCATCGCCGATATCGACGATTTCAAGTCAATCAACGACCGTTTCGGCCATCCGATGGGAGATGCGGTCCTGAAAGACGTCGGCGCGATCATCCGGTCCTCGGTCCGCATGTTTGACGTGTGTGCTCGGTTTGGCGGCGACGAGTTCGCGGTGCTGATGCCTAATAGCGATCGAGCCAGCGCGCTTGCGTGCGCCGAGCGCATCAGGCAAATGGCGGCACAGTACGTCCGCTCGCGGGATGCGTCGTTCCCGGCGTTGACGTTGAGCGTGGGCGTTGCCGTAGGCAGCGCGCAAGATGGCGCCGCCACCGTCGTGGGCCGCGCCGACCGCGCGCTCTATCAGGCAAAAGCCGCAGGGAAGAATGCGGTTCGCGGCGACGGCGACGTCGCAGCCGACACGCGCCCGGTCGTGGAAGGCGCCCCCGTCGAATGGGCAGACGCAGCCCAGCGAACGCAGCTGACCTATGTGCTTGTGGCCGACCCGTCCGCTCAACGGATGCCGATCTACAGCGCTGGGGCGCAGCAGCACGGTGTTGGGCTGCTCGTATCGGCCGACGCGGCACAAGCAGCACGCCTGATCCAGCAATTTGGCCCACCGCTGCTGTTGGTTGTCGACCTGGCATTACCTGAAATGCAGCACTTGGCGCTCAATTCGATTTCGAATGCCGAACGCGAGGTGCGGGTGCTGGCATTCTCGGCGTCGCGCGAGCTCCGCGAATTTTTCCGGGCCTCGCCAAATGCCGCCCGCATCCACGTCCTGAACCGAGACGCCGCCAGCGACGTCATCGGCGTGGTGGTGGCGCGCCTGTTGCGAGCCTCGGGCGAAGACGCCAACCAACAACCGCTCGTGAACGAAGATCCGCACCAGGGCCTGGCCGAATCGTTGACCAGGCGCACGCGAGGCGTGGTCGAAGCGGCCGGGGCGGCCGCTTACGTCAGGGATCCGCTCAGCGGTCAATTTCGCGCCGTGGTCAGGTGGACCGGCGAGGAGTCGTTGGCTCGCGCCCAGAATTTCATCCCACGCGTGATCGATGAGGTCATCGACCGCAATGAGCTGGTGATGCTCGGCGATGTCGGTCCGCCGCTGGCGCACGAGGAAGGCAAACCGCACGCCCGCTCACACGCCCTGCTCGGGACACCAATACTTGATGACGACAAGCTCGTTGGAGCTCTGTGCGTGTTCGACGATCAGCCGCTGCGGCTGTCGGGGCACGCCGTCAAAGATTTCGAGGAGTTAGGCGCCACCGCGACGCCAGCTGCGACGACTGCCGCCGCGCCTGACGATGTGCCGTCCGATCGTCGCGCGCCGTCACACAACGCGGGCGACACACCTGACGCGGAGTCGTCGACGCGTACGCAAACGGATGCGCACGACGGGGTGCCGATCTTACTCGAGCGGCCGCGCGGTGAATTCGAAGTCGCGAGAGAGCTCGCGCGCGCGCGACGCGAGCAGCGCCAGATGAGCGTCGTGTTATTTGACATGTCGCAACGGCTGCGCCAGCAACCACGCCGCGAAGCAGACGCGCCGCCGTCGGACGAGGACATCGCAAAAGTCGTCGACACCTTCGTGCGCGCCGTCCGTCAATCGGATCTGCCGATCCGCTGGAGCGGCAATGAATTGCTGCTGGTGCTGCCGGGCCTCGCCGGCGTCGAAGCCAGGGCGGTGGCTGAGCGAGTGCGTGCCGCCATGGAGGCGGGCGGCCAGCGTCGGGTTGCGGTGTCTGGTGGTGTTGCGCAGCTTGAATTGGACGAACAATTCGGAACCGTCGTCGAGCGTGCGCGCGCCAAGGTCGCTCAAGCACTGGTACGCGGTCATAACCGCGTCAGTTAACGCGGCTCGGTCGATCCACCCCAACCGCGTTCGCCACAAGAAATTGGAGGGTCGAGGAGGGCGCGTGACGCCACAGCTCCACCGGTTCCGCGACGCTTGCGGTCCGATTGAACGCCCGCCAGGAAGATTCCGGAGCCTTCGCGAACGTGGACAACGGCTCGCGGCTGTGGCGCACGTCGTGCGCCGCCTGCACCTCGATGACCTTGATGAGCGTGTCTAAGGCAGCGGCGCGGCTCGAGCCGATTGCCAGCAGGTCGCATTCGAGTGCCTGCGCCTGCCACGAAGCGTCTTCCGCTCGGCTGATCAGCACCCGTACCACGCGTGCCTCGCCAGAGAGCGTCGATCGCACGGTCATCAGGACGACCGGAGCATAAACGGGTTTTCGGAGAGCAGCTTGGCGAAGGCGGCCGGCGGCACCGCGGGGCTGAAGTGGAATCCTTGCCCTTCGTCGCAATTCTCTTCGCGCAGGTAAGTACACTGGTCGCGGGTCTCGACCCCTTCTGCGATGATCCGGCAGCCGAGGCTTTTTCCCATCGCAATCACCGCGCGCACCAGCGGCGCGTCACCTGATTGGCTCGAAATCTCGTGGACAAATGATTGATCGATCTTCAGCACATCGAACGGGCAGTTCTGCAAGTAGCTGAGGCTGGAAGGTCCGGTGCCGAAATCGTCCACCTTCAACACGATCCCAGTTCCCTTCAACACTTCGAGCAGGGACGTGGTGACCGCAGTGTCGACCATGAGCGCGCTTTCAGTCAGCTCGAGCTCCAGAAACCGCGCCGCCAATCCGGTTTCTTTGAGGAAGCGCTCGATATCTTCAAGAAACCCCGGCGTGCGAAATTGGAGCGCCGACACATTGACCGCGATGGGAATAGGGCCAAGCCCGGCGTCTTGCCATCGGCGCGCTTGTCGGCACGCCTCCAGGAGGGCCCACCGTCCCATTGGCACGATCAGCGACGAGGCTTCCGCGATCGGAATGAATTCGTCTGGCTGCATCAAGCCGCGTCTGGGATGGCGCCATCGCATGAGCGCTTCTGCTCCGCAAATGCGTCCCGTCTCCAGGTCGATCGTCGGCTGATAATGCAGTTCAAGCTGTCCCGTATCGAGGGCGCTTCGTAACTCCGACTCGATGGAAGATCGCTTCATTTCGGGCGCTTCCATGTCGGACCGGTAGAGGTCGAAGCGGTTTCGTCCACTGTTTTTGGCGTGGTACATCGCGGCGTCGGCACGCATGATCAACGACTGCGCGTCCTGACCATCCTCGGGGTAAATGGATATCCCGACGCTGGCCGACAGCGCCAACTCGTGTCCGTCGACGATGATGGGTTCGGCCACTGACGCGACGATCTTCTGCGCAATCAGCGCCGCATCGTCAGGATGGTCGACTTCCGAGAGCAAGATCAGGAATTCATCTCCGCCATGCCGGCTCACGGTATCCGACTCGCGGACACAAGTCCTCAAGCGCTGCGCGACGGCGCGCAGGACCTGATCCCCCGTACTGTGCCCAAGCGTATCGTTGATGTGCTTGAATCGGTCGCAATCGAGAAAGAGCACCGCAATGCGCCGGCCGTAGCGGCGCGCCAACGCTATCGAGCGCGCCAGGCGGTCATTCAGCAACAATCGATTGGGCAAGTCCGTCAGAGCGTCATGCTCGGCGAGGTGGAGCATTTGCAGCCGACGCTCGCGCGAAACCATGACATCCCGAAAAACGATCACCGCGCCAAGAACGGCGCCCTCGCGGTCATGAATTGGCGCGGCGGAATGTTCGATGGCGGTTTCTTTACCGTCGCGACTGACGAGGATGTAATTGCCGCGGAGACGAACCTTGCGCTTGTGCTCGAGCGCGAGACGCGACGGATCCTGAGCGTGGGAACCCGTCAAGCCGTCCATCACATCGAACACGTCCGCAAGCGGACGCGCAAAAGCCTCGGCGCGGGTCCAGCCGGTAAGAGCTTCGGCTTCGCGATTCAGATAGGTGACGCGACCCTGCGTGTCGGTCGACATGACCGCGTCGCCGATCGAGTTGAGCGTAATTTCCGCGCGTTCGCGTTCGACAAAGATTTGCTGCTGGAGTCCTCGATGCTCGAACATCAGCGCAATCAACTGCCAGAGCGTGCGTGCGTCCAGTCCTTCTGTGACGACGGCGTCGGTGGCGCCACGATCGACTGCTCGTCGCGCGAGGACCTGATCCTCCGGTTGTGCGAGCACCATAATCGCAGCTCCCGGCAAGGTGTCCTTGATGGTGTCGATGACTGAGAGATCACGACACTCAGGTAGTGAGAGGTCGAGGAGGACGGCGCTGGGGCCTTGATCCGTTCGCTGCCGCAGGGCAGCGGCCAGTGACTCCGCGTGTTCGATGCGCAACATGCCCGACACAACTGAAAGAAGATCGTGAACCGCCGCTCGGCCGTCACGCAGCCCTTCAATCAGAAGCAGCGTGGGCCTGGCCTCAGGCAAGGGGGGCTTTACATCGTTGCGCACTGTGCCTCGCGGCATGTAGCCGTTGTAACAGCAATTTCATTGCCGGGTAAGGGGGGGTCGAAAGCGCGTCGCGAGACCGCAAAAGGTCTTAATACTGTTGACTAAAGTCCCATTTTGGGCCTCGGCCTACATTCGGGACGGAAAATAAGCGCGGGTTTTGACGCAAACAGCCGTGGCAGCCGGTTTGCTCTGGAGCCACCCGCCGGCGAATAAGGCCGGCATGTTGCGAGTGGAGGCGGCACAAACCGTCCGGATGTGACGGCGAGCCGCCCCCACCACGACGCCAGCTGAAATGCCGTTATACTGACGAGGATTGTCCCTGCTTACCGCTAAAGAGAAGGCGCACCGCACCGCTTTCTGCGTGGTGCTGATTGCGATTGGCGCGACGTATTGGCAGGTGTTGGCCTCTCTCGCGTACGCCTGGTACACGGACGACAACTACTCGCACGGATTTTTCATCGCACCCGTGGCGGCGTACTTCGCCTGGGAGCGGCGCGCGGAATTTACCGCCAGGCCGATCAGGCCGTCAGCATTCGGAATAGTTGTCGTCGCCGCCAGCCTGGTCCTGCTGGTCGGGGGCATTCTCGGTGCGGAGCTGTTCATTTCACGTGTCTCCTTTCTCGGCGTGCTGACGGGCACCATCCTTTTCCTCTATGGATGGCAGCGGCTTCGCGTCCTGATGTTCCCGCTGGCGTTCATGCTGCTGATGATTCCGATTCCGGCGATCATCTTCAACCAGATCGCGTTTCCGCTCCAGCTGCTCGCATCGAACGTCGGCGAGTACACCATCAGCTCGCTCGACATTCCCATTCTTCGCGAAGGCAACGTCCTCATTCTCGCGAACGCCCAGCTCGAAGTTGCCGAGGCGTGCAGCGGCATTCGGTCGTTGGTGTCGCTGTTTACGCTGGGACTCGTGTTTGGCTATTTCGTGGATAAGCGCGCCTGGGTCCGCGTGGTGATTGCCCTCTCGTCGGTCCCCGTGGCCATTTTCGCGAACGGCTTGCGCGTCGCGAGCGCCGGCGTCGCTGCCCACAACTTCGGTCGCGCCGGCGCCGAAGGCTTGTTCCACGAGTTTTCCGGCTGGGTCGTCTTCGTACTTGCGTTCCTGATGATGTTCGGTCTGCAGCGCCTGTTACAGCGATTCGTGCCGGACAGTCTTCCGCCGCGCGTCAGTAATCCAGACACAATTTCGATATGAAAGCACCCCTCACTCGCGCGGCGATGCTTTGTGGGCTCCTGGCAAGCGCGGGCCTCTTTCTGTCAAACGCGCGCAAGCCCGAAGCGGAGTTGGCGAGGACGTCGTTGTCCCAGTTCCCGATGACCATCGGCACGTGGCGGGCCGTCGTCGATCCCCCGCTCGAGAAAGAGATCCTGGCGGTTCTCGGGGTTGATGACTACCTGTCGCGCGTCTACTACCAGCCGAACGCCGCGGGCGTCGGACTGTATATGGGCTACTACGGAAGTCAGCGACAGGGTGACACCATTCACTCGCCGCAGAATTGCCTGCCCGGCGCCGGCTGGGAGCCGATATCGGAAGGGCGGCTGCAAATGCCGAACGTCGACGGCGCCGGCCGGGACATCACGATTAATCGTTACGTCATTCAAAAGGGCCTGGATCAAAACGTCGTCCTGTATTGGTATCACGGTCGCGGACGCGTGATCGCGAATGAGTATTGGAGTCGCGCGATGCTGATTCGCGACGCGTTGATCACCAATAGAACGAATGGGTCATTGGTGCGGGTCATTGTCCCCGTGCTTCGCAAGGATCAGGGTAACCAGGCGCCGGCTGAGGCGCTGGCCCAGGAGTTCGTCCGCGCCATCTTTCCTTCTTTAGATTCCTATCTGCCATAAAGGACTACCGGAGGGACCATGACGAGTTCCGGTGGTAACTACACGCGATAACAAGAAGAAGAATATGAACAACCGCACCTCACTCCCCGGCCTCGCCCTGCTCTTCGCGGCCCTCATCGCATGCAAGAGCGATCCCCAAGCCACCGCTCGCGATGCCTTCGCAAAGGGCGAAAAGCATTTTGCGGAGAAGAGGGTCAACGAGGCGATCATCGAGTACCGCCGCGCCATTCAGGCGGATCCGCGGCTCGGACAGGCGCGGCTGAAGCTGGGAGACGCTTACGCTCAGAACGGAGATGGCACCAACGCCCTCCGTGAATACGTGCGCGCCGCCGAACTTCTTCCGGACGACCAGGACGCGCAACTCAAGGCCGCCAAGTTCATGTTGCTTGCCGGGCAATATACAGATGCCAAGGCCGCAGGTGAAAAACTGCTTGCCAAATCACCGTCCAATGTCGAGGCGCAGATCGTGATCGCCAATGCGTTGGCCGGTCTCAAGGATTTCGAAAGCGCCGTCGATGCCTTCGAGGACGCTGCCCAGCTTGACCCGACTCGCGCGACGACATACTCCGAGTTGGGCGCAGCACAAGCGCTGAAAGGCGACCGGGTTGCCGCTGAAGCCGCGTTCCGAAAGGCGGTCGAAATCAGTCCGAAGTCCGCCCTGGCCCTGGCCAGCCTGGCCAGCTTTGTGTGGTCCAAAGGCGACCCTGTTGAAGCAGAAAAGCTGCTCAAGCAAGCGATCGACGCCGAGCCCAAGAACACCGGCGCCAACCGTGCCCTGGCGATGTTCTATCTGATCAGGAACAGGGCCGCCGAAGCGGAACCTTACTTGAAGACCGTCGCGGAAATCAGCGATCGACCGGAACCGAAGTTTGCGTTAGCCGAATACTACCTGCGTCTGAACCGTCCGGATGACGCGCGCGCGATTGTGACGCCGTATGTCAAGGATGAGAAATATTTCGTCGACGCATCCATCCGATTGGCGCGCATCGAAGCCTCGGCCAACAAGAAGGCGGAGGCACATCGCATTCTCGACGGGGTGCTGGTGCGCGATCCCAAGAACCTGAATGCGCTGTTGATCCGGGGGCTGCTGTCCCTATCCGAGGGGAACACCGTGAACGCCTTGACCGCGCTGCAAACCGCTGTCGAAGTCAATCCCAATGCGATCGCCGCTCACATTGCGTTGGCGCAGACACATTTGGTTCGCGGGTCCGTCAAGGAAGCCATGAAGTCGTTCAATGACGCCTTGAAGATCGATGGTAACAACAACGTGGCCCGCCTGGGCCTGGCGAAGCTTCAACTGGCGACCGGCGCCGCGGCGGACGCGGTGCCGCTGTTGATGCAGGTCGTGACCGCGAATCCCCAGAACCTCGAAGCCCGCCTTCTGCTGCTCAATGGATTCATGGCCATCGGCGACACAGTCCAAGCGACGGCCCTTTCGAACGGCCTGCTCAAGACCAATGCCGATTCGGCGGCCGTCCAGACCGCAGTAGGGAGTCTGGCAAGCCAGAAGAATGACCAAGCCGCAGCCCGGCAGGCTTACAGCCGGGCACTCGCGACCGACACGCGCGCATTTGGCGCGCTCGCCGGCTTGCTCAACGCGGAATTGAAGAACAAGAATTTCGGCGCCGCCCGGGCGCTGATCGAGAAGCAGCTCGCACAGAACCCCAACGATCCGAGTCTCAACCTCATGGCGGCGCAGACCTACGGCCTTCTTGGCGACCAGGCCCAGATGGAACAAGCGTTGAAGAAGACCGTCGAGGCCGACCCGCACAGCCTCGAGGCGTATACGATGCTCGCGACCATGTACTACAAACAGGGCCGGCTTGACTACGCGCGCCGGGAACTCGAAAAGTACGTCGCTACAGCGCCCGCGTCGGTTCCCGGTAATACCATGCTCGGCACCGTCCTTGACCTGCAGGGCAAGAAGGGCGAGGCGAAGGCGCGTTACAACACCGCGTTGCAAATCGATCCGCGAGCGGCGGTTGCTGCCAATAATCTGGCCTGGATCGACGCCAATACCGAAGGCGCGAATCTGGATTTGGCATTGCAGCTCGCGCAGACCGCCAAGGCCCAATTGCCGAATCAGCATGAGGTTGATGACACCCTGGGCTGGATTTATTACAAGAAGGGCATGGCCGACCGGGCGATCGAATCTTTCGAGAACAGCACGCTGAAGGCGCCCACCAATGCCAACTATGCCTATCACCTGGGCCTCGCTTACCAGAAGGCTGGCGACACTGCGAAGGCGCGCGCGGAACTGGAACGGGCGCTGAGGCTGAAACCGGATTTCGAGGGCGCCGCCGATGCCAGGAAGATTCTCGAGTCGATGAAGTAATGACGTCCAGCGCGTGCTGATCCATTCGCGCGCCGCCGGCGCCGGCCTGGTGGCTCTGGCGCTGTTCGTGCTCTACGGCTCGGCCGGCGCGTTTGGGACCGGCGCGCCGCACGTCGAGCCTCTGCCCGGCATATCGTTGCCTGACATAGGGCAGAACCTCTTGCTCTACATCCCATTCGGAATGCTCAGTGTCTGGACGTTCCGCGGATCCGTTTCCGGACGACGCGCGTTGTATGTCTCGATTGTCGCGCTCGCGTTCCTCTACAGCTCGGCGATGGAATTACTGCAGATGCGCTTTGCGGCTCGAATCGCATCGCCGCTCGACGTCATCTCGAACGTCAGCGGCGCATTGATCGGCGCCGTCGCCGCCGAACGAACCGAGCAGGCGTTGCAGCAGGGAATGGACACCGCTCGGAGGATCGGACTGCTCACCGCGCCCGCGCGATACCTGCTCGCCGCTGTACTCGCGGCGATCGTGATCGCGGCGTGGTACCCGTTTGACGTGACGCTGGACGTCAGCACCCTGAGCGAGCGAACGCGCGCCGTTCGCCTCGACCCATGGCTTCGGCCCTCTTCGTTTGAACTGTTCGCGCAGGCCAGCCGCTTCTTCGTTCTGGCAGCAGTGATGACGCTCTGCCTGCCGGGGCTTTCCAGGCGCGCGGCGCCCGTCGCCGCACTGGCGGCGGTGACGATCGCCGGCCTCGTTGACCTGGGGCAGTCCGCGATGGGGTCTCAGCCGATTGGCGTTTCGGCCTTGCTGTCGCAATCGGCGGGCAGCCTGGCGGGAGCCGCTGTGGCGTTCGGTGTAACGTTCGTCCGCGGCACCTGATACGCGGCCGCGTAGTCATTGACCATCCGTTCGATCGTGAAGTGGCGCTTGACGCGCCATCGTCCCGCGTCGCCCATCGACTGGCGCTGGGCTGGGTTCGAGGCAAGCGTCGCGATGGCTGTCGCAAGCGATCGGGGCCGCTCGTCGACGAGCAACCCGGTTTCCTGATCGACGACCACTTCAGGATTGCCGCCGACCGCGGTGGCTACCACGGGCAGCGCGGTCGCCATCGCTTCCAGGATGGTGAGCGACACGCCTTCGTACGTCGAGCAGTTGGCGTAGACATCAAATGCCGCCATCAGGTCCCTGACGTCGCTCCGATGCCCCGTGAAGTGTGTGACGTTGCCGATGCCAAGGGCATTTGCGCGATCGATCAAGGCCTGGCGCTCCGGCCCCTCACCAACGATGACTGCCCTCGCGGTCGGACAGCGACTTCCCAGTAGCGACAAGGCTTCGAAGAGCGCTCCCAGGTTCTTGACGGGATCGAGCCGGCCGACGCTTCCAATCACGAAGGCATCGTCCGGAAGCTGCAAGGCCGAGCGGGCCGCCGCCCGCTCCGCGGGCTGAGGGCGGCGGCCCAACTCGATGCCGTTGTAGACGACCTCGATCGATCGCTCCGGAAATCCTTCGGCGACCATGTCCTGTTTCAACGCGCCGGACACCGCGCAAATCTTCGACGGCCATCGCGCCAGCACCGGATTGACGAGCCGACGCTTCCGCGAAATGCCGGCGCCATGCAGCCGCCCGTGCTCGGTGAATACCACTCGAACCGACGGATGCATCACCGCAGCGAGTAGCCCATAGACAAACGGTGAGTAGTGATGGCAATGAATGACGTTGATGCGTTGGGTCTTCAGGACCTCGCCGAGGCGGACCGAGAGCGACGGATGAAACCCGGGCCGGCGCGCCAACGAAATCACCGGAATATTCAGCCTGGTGACTTCAGTCGCCCACTCGCCAGGTTCGTCGAGGCAACCGACGACCGTATCGACGTCCGCCGCGAGACGGCGGCACAACTCGATGACGAGCCGCTCTGTGCCTCCCGGAGACAGGCTCAAGACCACCTGCATAACACGTGGCTTTGTCACGGTGCTTTAATAACCAAAACTGTACCATGCCGCGAGGACACGATCGATACAAAAGCCTTCAAATTGAACGGAAATGGCGGCAACTGCCGCGGGTCTGTCGAACAGTGTCGTCAACGGCGACGCAAACGTCGGCAATTCGACGATGTCCGCAGAAGCCGTGCGCAATCAGGTCAGACGTGGCACGGCAGCGACCTTTGTTACAGTGGATGTGTGTGCGGAATCTGCGGTGTCGTTAGCATTGAAGGTGAACTTCCTCCAGAGATTGATCATTCGATCGGGAGGATGACGGACCGTTTGGCCCACCGTGGCCCCGATGGCGGTGCCGTGCATCGCTCAGATTGGTTCGCGTTCGGCCATCGTCGCCTTGCGATCATCGACCGCGCCGGTGGTGAGCAGCCCATGACCAATGAAGACCGGTCGGTCTGGATCGTATTCAACGGAGAAATCTACAACCACCATGAGCTGAGGCGCGATCTCGAAACCCGCGGCCACCGGTTCAGGACTCACTCCGACACCGAAGCGATCGTCCACGCGTACGAGGAATACGGTGACGGCTGCGTCGAACGGCTGGACGGCATGTTTGCGTTTGCGATCGCAGATGAGAACGCCCGCCGAGTTCTCTTGGCACGCGATCGGCTCGGCAAGAAGCCGTTGTTCCATGCCACGCTCGCCGGCATGCTCCACTTTGGATCCGAAATCAAGGCGATTAAAGCCAGCCCGGCGTGGAATGGCGCGCCGGATCTGGATGCCATCGAGGGTTACCTTTCGCTCAGCTATTTTGTGGCACCAGCGACCATCTATCGCCACGTCCGAAAACTAGAGCCCGGCCACGTGCTGGCGCTGGACGGCTCACGTGTCTCGATCCGCAAGTACTGGGACATCGAGCGTTTCGATACCGACCTTCGCCCTCGCGCCCAGCTGCTGGACGAAATCGATGCGCGGTTATCGGCGGCCGTCGCACAACGCCTCGAAAGCGAAGTGCCGATCGGCGCGTTCCTGTCGGCGGGAATCGATTCGGGTCTTGTCGTCTCGCACATGGCCGAATCGCTTGGCCAGCCACCCGTGACGGCAACGGTCGGCTTCGATCACGCCGCGCATAACGAACTGGCCGGTGCCGCGTTGACGGCTGAGCGCTACCACACGAGGCATCACACGGCCGTCGTGGAACCCTGCCTGGATGACGTCCTCGATCCGATCGTCGCGGCTTTTGATGAACCGTTTGCGGACTCATCGTCCATCCCAACCTACTACGTCAGCAAGGTCGCGCGCGAACATGTGACCGTCGCGTTGTCCGGTGACGGCGCTGACGAAGCATTCGGCGGCTACGGATGGCGCTACTTGCCGCTCGCGATGGAGACCAAGGCTCGCCGGCTGGTCCCCGGGGAACCTGGGCGCAAGGCGGCGGCGTGGCTCGGCGCCAGGTGGCCTCGCTCGCAGGCTTTGCCGCGTCCCCTTCGAGTTGGGAACGTGCTCGAGAACCTTGGGCGGGATCCCGCCGCGGCCTACTACGCCGACTTATGTTTCCTGAAGCCCCACGATGCCAGGGCGCTGCTGGGCAAGCCGCCAGACCGGGATCCTGCCGATAGCCCGGTGTTCGAACAGGTCACGCGACCGTTTCGCGAGTGTCCATCCGACAGCGCCGTTCAGAAGGCGCAGTTCGCGGACCTCAAGATCTATATGCCGAATGCGCCGCTGGTGAAGGTGGATCGCATGAGCATGGCGCACGGCCTTGAGATTCGCTGCCCCCTGCTCGACCATCACATGATCGAGCTGGCCTTCTCCATCCCAACGGGCATGAAGCTCGCAAATGGGCAGCCGAAGTCGCTGCTGAGAGGTTTGGCGGAGCGTCGCTTGCCCGACGAGCTGGTGAATCGCCCGAAGAGCGGCTTCACGGCGCCGGTGGGGGCCTGGTTGGCAGGACCTTACGCCGGACGATTCCGGGAAGATGTCCTCGGCTGCAATTCGAAGACTCGCAACATCATCGATCCGACCCGCATCAATAAGTTGTTCTCCGAACACCTGGCCGGTCACGACCACTCATACGCGCTGTGGGCAGTCTGGATGCTCGAGCGCTGGGCGCGCCAGGATTCGGAGATGAGTCACCGGCCGTGATTCGCACCATACTCGTCACCATCGGCTTCATCCTCGGCTGGGGCTTCGCGTTCCGGAGCGCCATCTACGCCGCTTGCTTCTACTTATGGATCGCCTACTTCCGGCCAGAGGCCTGGGCCTGGAGCGGCGTGTTCGCCTCGCTGCCGCTGTCACTCATGGCAGGGATCTTCCTGATCTTTAGAACTCTGCTTTCACCAGTGCGTTTTCGTATCGATCGCCGCAACGGCCTGCCGATTCTGTTTCTAGTGCTGTCGCTGCTGTCATCGTTGCTGGCGCCTGACGCCGAGTATTCCCTGAGGTACTTGCAGGATTTTGCGAAGACAGTGATCGTCAGCTATCTGCTGAGCGTGCTGATTACGACAGAGGCAGACTATCGAAAGGTGATCATGGTGATCGCGCTGTCCCTGGGTTTTGAGGCGGCGAAGCAGGGCTGGGGGCAGTTGGTCCTAAATCCTGGAGCCCAGAATAGCAACAGTGTGCCTTTCCTCGGCGATAACAATCTCGTTGCAGTCGGCATCGCGATGCTGCTGCCAACCGTGGGAGCGCTCGCGGCGACCTCGACAGGCCTGTGGCGCCGAGGCTTCCAATTTCTCAGCATCGGCATTCTCTACCGCGCGATCAGCACCTACTCACGCGGAGGCCTGCTCGCGATCAGCGCCTTGGGGGCGCTGTACTGGTGGCGATCTCCACACAAGCTGCGGACCATGCTGGCATTCACCGTCGCAGTCGCTGTCGTCCTGCCGGTCCTCCCTCAGGCCTACTGGGACCGCATGTCCACCATTGTCGCCACGGGCGAAGAGCGAGACGAGTCGCAAACCGGACGCCTCCATTTCTGGGAGGTGGCTATCACCATGGCCAACGATCGGCCACTGGTCGGCGTAGGTCACCGTGGCTACGAGGGAAACTACAACCGATACGACTTCTCAAACGGCTTGTATGGCATGAGTCGGGCCGTTCACAGCTCGTGGTTCGCCGTGCTCGCGGAAGTCGGTTACCCCGGCCTGCTGCTGTTCGTCACGATCATCGCGACCTCTTGGCTATCCTGCCGCAGTGTGCGGCTGGCAGCGCGGCGCGGCGAGGTGAGCGAGGCGCTCGGACGCTATGCCGTCGCGTTGGAATCCGCACTCGTGGCATTTATCGTCGGCGGCAGCTTCCTGTCCTTCCAGTACAACGAAATGGTGTGGCACTTCTTCGCGCTCTCGGCGGCGCTCGAGCGTGTCGCTGCAGCCGAGGCGACTGCGAACCGCGTCGGTGCGGAACAACTACAACTCGCCCCGGAAGCCGCTAAACCCGCTCCTGAGTTCGAATGGGCGTGATGGGTAGCTCATTGTCATCGTTCACGAACGGTGAATACGTGAATGATGGGGCGAGCGTGTAGCTTCAATGTCGCCGAAGAGCTGAGTCAGAAACAGCCAGCGCCGTGACCTCCCTCGCGGTGGTCATCACCGGCAAGAGATCATCTACACCAATGCATGGACCGATATGGAGGTATTCTACCGCATGATGCTCAAGACCATCGTCGGCAACTTGCTGCGGAGGCGCGGGTATCATGTCTTCAAGAGCGATTACCTCGACAAGGCCAATCTATCGCTGGACCTCCGAAACCTGCTCACGTCGCAGAAAGTCGACTGCGTGTTCGACGTGGGAGCCAACAAGGGCCAGTACTATTCGTTTCTCCGCGAAGCGGTGCGGTTTGACGGTCTTGTAATCTCCTTCGAGCCAGTGAAGCGGCTTTACGATTTGCTCCAGAAACAAGCGACGGCCGATCCTAATTGGGTCGTGCATGGGTGCGCGTTGGGCCGAACCAGCGGTACCGCACCGTTCAATGTCATGAAGGGCGACCAATTGAGCTCGTTTCGAACGCCTTCCACGAGCGCCACTGATCGGTTTCATGCCTCGAATACCGTCGTCGCCGTCGAGCATGTCGCGGTCCGCACGTTAGACGAAGCGTACGATGACGCGATCGCACAACACCGTTTCTCGCGGCCCTACCTCAAAATCGACGCACAAGGATTCGACCTCGAAGTCGCCCAGGGCGGCGTCAAACGACTCGGCGAATTCGTTGGTGTCCAATGCGAAGCCAGCCTTCTGCCGCTGTACGACGGCGCGCCCACATTCGACGATACGCTGGCGTTCTTGAAGGCCCGCGGTTTGGCGCCGTCCGCGTTTTTCCCGGTTGCTACGGATCAGAAGCTCAGGTTGATTGACTGTGACTGTGTCTTCGTAAATCCCGATCGCATCTGGGAGGCGCAGGTGCTCCGTTACTGAGGTGCGTCGCGCGTGATGATCCTTTTTCCACTTGCGGGCACCCCGGCGGGCGTCGGATCCGAAGATTACATGTTCGAAGTTGCGCAGCGACTGGTGGCGAGAGGCCACGAGGTCACACTCTTGCTGCCGGACGGACGCCACCTGCCTGACGCGCGTTTCAAGGCGCGGTATTACCGACCTTCGCCGCCTCCCAAGCGCCTTCTGTGGCGAGTGTGGTACCCATTCGCGATCGCTCACCAGATTATCGCCGTCGCCAGGCTCGACTTACCGCAGTACGATGCCATTGTGACCGGGTTATTGCCGGCGCTATTCGGCTTGTCGCTGCGGATGAGGGCGACACCGCGGGTTTACCTTGTGCTCAGCCCGCTCGCGTGGTTCGAGATCCTGAGTTACGGTGACCCGACGCTCGGCCTCCGCGTAGGCGCCCGCATTTACCATTGGCTGCAGCGTTGGGCGTGGCGGCAATCCGAAGCCGTCGTGAGTTTTACGCCCACCATGACCGCTGTGCGAACGAGCTTCCTGAATGGCTCTCCACGCAACCTGATCGAGTCCGCACCTGGCGTCGATTTCGCGCGATTCAAACCGGGCGAGCGAAACCCTTCATTACTCGCCGAGTTCGGGATACCGGCAGAAGCGCCGCTCGTGGTTTCGTTTTGTCGCTTGATCGAGTCGAAGGATATCGGCTTTCTGCTGCGAGCGTTTTCACGGCCCGAGGTCCCTTCCGACGCCCACCTGTTGATATTGGGCAGGGGTGCATCTCTCGACGCCTTGCGCGCGCAGGGTGAGGACCTGCGAATCGCCGCGCGTGTTCATTTCGCCGGGTTTAAAGACAACGTGGACGACTATCTTCGTCTCGGCCACGTCTATGCCTTTCCGTCGCGGTTAGAATCGTTCGGCCTGACGTTGGCGCAAGCGATGGCCTCCGGCCTGCCTGCCGTGGCGCGGCGTGACAGTTTTCCGCACATCATCACTTCGTCCGCATCCATGATCGAAGATGGCACGAGTGGTTTCCTGGTCCGCGATGAGCACGAAATGGCCAAGGCGCTCGCCAAGTTGCTTACTGACACAGAGCTCCGTGAACGGATGTCGCGAGCGGCTGTACGTATAGCGCATGAGCGGTTCTGCTGGGACCGCCATGTGGACGCGATTGACGCCGCTCTTGTCGAGCTCGCCGGTAGATGACGCGCCCCGGCTCCCTCGCGCGCAATGTCCTGTCGAATTGGCTGAATATCCCGGTGCGCGTTGCCTACGGCCTGATCATCACTCCCATCATGGTTCGTGCGCTCGATACGGAGTTATACGGCGTGTGGTCGTTCGTGAACGGTCTGCTGATGTATTCGGACTTGTTGTACGTCGGCCTCGGCTCGGCGGTGATCAAATACGTCGCTCAGCATCGCGCGAACAACGACCAACCCGCCATCAACCGGCTGATCTCCGTCGTCGGCGGTATTTATGGGGTCATCGGCATCATCTGTTTTGCCGTCATGAGCGCGATGAGCGCCGTGGTCCCCCATATCTTCGCCGAGCCGCTGTCGGCTGACGCAGCGCGGGCGGCGTCCAGTACGTGCGTACTGCTCGGCGCCCAGCTCTTTTTCATTTTCGTGGGCAGCGCCTTCTCGGGCCTGATCTGCGGCCACGATCGCTACGACCTCGTCAACATGGCCGGTCTTGCAACCGTGGGGTTGCGCTTTCTGGCCATCCCCCTGATCCTCGCGTCCGGTCACGATCCGTTATTTCGCCTGGCCCTGCTGACGTGCTCGGCGGCCGCGCTGCAAACGCTTACGCTCGCCGCGATCGCGTTTCGGCTGGTGCCACGTTTATCTGTTGGCGTCGTGCGTTGGCGAGTGGCTGAACTGCGGATGCTGTACGGGTTCGGCGTGCAGTCGTTCTTCATCATCTTGGCCGTCCGAATCGTCAGCTTCACCGACACGACCATCATCGGAATCATGCTTGGGGCATCCAGCGTCGCCCTATATGCCCTGCCCTTGCAGCTCATGGAGTACGGGCGGACGGTAGTTGGCGGATTTACAGGCGTGTGGTTACCGCGGCTGACCCTGTTAACGACGCGCGGCGACATGGCCTCGATGCGCGAGGCATACCTGAGCGCCAACCGGATTGCCTGCTTTCTGACCTCCTGGCTAGGGGCGACCGTGATGACCCTGGGTCCCGCATTCTTGAACCGGTGGGTCGGCGACGAGTTCGGCACCCCCGCGCAATGGGTGCTGTCCTTTCTAGCAATTGCCGCCTTCGGCCAGGTGCTGTCGACGCACGCCCCCCTCGGGTTTTATCAGGCCCTGTATCTCGTGTCGTTTCCGGCAAAGGTGTTGATGCTCGAAGCGCTGCTCAACCTGGGGTTGAGCATTTGGCTCGCTCCACGGCTCGGAATTACCGGCGTTGCGTTGGCCACGGCACTGCCAGCGGTATGCGTAAGCGCGGTCCTGCTGCCGCCGTACCTATGTCGACATCTAGAGTTGCCCGTTCGAACATTCTTCGTGGCGGCTGTCCTACCCGGCGGCCTGATGTTCGTCGCGAACGCCGTCGTACTCTGGCTCTCGGGACTGGTCATCACGGCTCACTCCTACCCAGCGATCGTTGCGCGAGCCGCGCTCAGCATCCCCGTTGGCGTGCTGGTGTTCTTCGCAACCTTCCCGCCGCAAGAACGCAAGGCAGTCGGGGAGCTGCTGTCGAACCTTCGGAAGATCACGCCTCGATTGGTCTGAGTCAGCGCGAATTGCCGGCGTGGGCGCGAACGGACAAGTCGTGCCGTACAGCGGCCGTGGTACTTTCATGAGAGATGACGTGCTCACCCGATTCGATGGAGTCGTCGTGGATGCGCGGGCTGAGCGGCGGACTGCTGAAATACACTTACCCCGATCTAATTCGCGTTGGAATTGAACAGTGGGTCGAGATAGATAGACGAGATCAAATGAGATGAGTATCTGGGGAACTTCGAACCTGCCGGCACCAAACCGCCTGATCCGCTCGGCTTTGCCACTGGCAGTCATGTGCGGCATGATGGTCGCCGTCCTCCATCTCGGACTCCTCACGATTCTGGTGGGCGGCGGGCGCGGCGCGTTTGGCGTAGCCCTTGCCGGACTCGAAGCGTTGATGCTGATCAGTGCCGTGGGGCTCTTGCTCCTCAAGATGCACCATGAGCTTGCCAATATCCGCTGGTCGACTGCTGCCATTGAACTTCGCACTGAGCAGATCTGGCACCTTGAGGCTGACCGCACGATTCGCGAACTTCAATTGTTGCCAAAGTACCATGAGCCGAAGCGACTAGCCGCTTACGAAGCAAAGGTCTATTCACAGAGCGGTGAAGATGGCGTTATCCAGGAAGTGTTTCGGCGCATCGGCACGACGAACCGGACGCTCTGCGAGTTCGGTTGCGCCGCTGGCGTGGAGAATACAACGGCCCTCCTCATCCGACTAGGATGGACCGGCGTATGGATCGACGGGGACGCGAGAAACGTGGCAAAGGTTCGCGAAGGATATCGCGAGGAAATCTCGACCGGGCGGCTGAAAGCGTTTCAGAGCTTCGTCACGGCCGAGAACATCGAGCGAACGCTCGCGGAAGCCGGTTTGCCGTTCATGACTGCGATCTACTCTGCATCGATATCGACCGGAACGATTACTATGCCTGGAAAGCATTGCACGCATATCGTCCTCGTGTGGTCGTCATCGAGTACAACCCGGTCTTCCCCAGTGGCGTCGACTGGGTCATCGAATACGATGGGAACGCTGCTTGGGACCGGACCAGTCGAACCGGTGCCAGCTTGACCGCCTTGGAAGGGCTCGGCCGGGAACTAGGATATGCGCTTGTCGGTTGTTCTCTCAGCGGAGCCAACGCGTACTTCGTCCGCCACGACCTGGTCGCGGATCGATTCGCCGCGCCGTTCACCGCTGAGAACCACTACGAGCCGCCACGGTTTGTTCTGGCTTGCTATGTGC